>Ga0207984_1000759_pt1 | contig 17865 bp, 14 predicted proteins | sample ETNtaG_30_FD_185760 | JGI IMG/M metagenome (GOLD analysis project Ga0207984, IMG submission 185760) | Marine microbial and viral communities from oxygen minimum zone, Eastern Pacific Ocean - ETNP201306PF43B (SPAdes) (version 2) | ecosystem: Environmental > Aquatic > Marine > Oceanic ...
CCCTGCTAGCACTTTCGATTCGAGCATCCCAAACCTTGGCCGTTTTATCTTCGCTAGCTGTTACGATCTTTGTACCATCAGGACTCCATGCTACTGAGGTTAGGTCATCCGTATGACCAGCAAACGAAAATAGGAGTTGGCCTCTGCTGGCACTTTCGATTTGAGCATCCCAAACCTTGGCCGTCTCATCTTTACTAGCTGAAGCTAGTAATTTTCCATTTGGACTCCATGCCACCGAGACGATATCACCTGAGTGTCCAACACATGAAAATAGTTCTTGACCATCATTAGCATCTAAGATCTTTATGGTTCGATCTCCGGATGCCATGGCTAGCTGTTGGCCGTTAGGATTATATGTTGCAGATCGTCTTGGAAGATACGTTTCAACCGCTTCCTCACCTGTTACAACCCATTTACCATCTAAAGTAGAAGCAACAGCGCCGGCCTCATTTACATGACCAACAAGATTTAATGGTTCCTTTACATGATGCGAACCCGAGGTTTGAATATCCCAAACCTTAGCCATCTTGTCTTCACTAGTGGTTACGATTCTTTGGCCATCTGGTCTCCATGCTACTGAATTAATGGTTTCTGTATGACCTTTTAGTACGAATAGCTCTTGACCACTATTAGCATCCCAAACTCTAGCGGTTTTGTCCTCGCTGGCGGTTGCGACTTGTTTGCTATCTGAACTCCATGCCGCTGAAGTCACATATTTTGAATGACCTTTTAGCACGAATAACTCTCGATTGCTATTAGCGTCCCAAATCGTAGCCGTTTTTTCGCTGACGGTTAAGATTTTCTTACCATCTGGACTGTATGTTACTACGTTCACTGTCGGCTCATTAGCAATGCCAATTCCAATTGGCGAGGATGTTGCAATCAATAAATCATCAATAGCTGAAATATACCCCCAATTAGGAGGAGGTTGACCATCAACGGAAGGTAGCTGAAATTGGTCTAAAGTTTTTCCATTATCTGTATCTATCACATTACATACAGGACCGCTGATCAGATAGATGCGATCTTCAAGGGATACAATGTTTGATCCAAATTCGTTGGTTCCCGGAATATGATTTTGGCTTATACCTTCGCTTCGGGCATAGCTGTCATCATAATACATACCAAAAGTGTTTAAATTATTGAGTGTTTTTTTCCATAGCGTTTGTCCTGTGTAGACGTCGCGAGCACTCAAGACATTTACACCTTGGATTACTAATCTTCCACCAACGACATGTGGTACTGGGCCGTGTGCGTGCCTAGGGAGTACATCCAAGTTAATCTGTTGAGAACCGAACCACAGTAACCCAAGAGGCGCTTTAATCTGATCTGTTGAAAATATGCTATTTGATGGATCCGAATAGTTGTGTGTCCAATCTGCAGAATTTGGTAAAGCACCAACACGTCTGAGCACGACAAAATCTTCGGTATTCCAATGTTCCGCCTTTGGAAGTCTAGAATTTTCGATCCATTTTATAAGCGATTTTTTATCGTTTCCAGCACCCAGCCACGCGATACCTCCATAAGGACGAATTGGTTGATACAGCCTGTTAGGATCATGTTTGGTGGAGTCAAAACCAGCAGCAAACACATCTTCCGATACTATAAGTCTAGCCAAATATGGTGGTAGAGGATGATCAAATGGATCTCCAGTGACCGCAGTAAGGCGGTGTCCATATAATCCTGCCATGTTCATACGTTGGCGAAAATTTTCAATATCATCAGGATTTTGATCAATCACCACAAGGTGGAACTGTGATTGATCAATCAACTCTTGAATCAAGTATCCACTACCAATACCGAGTGAAACACAATAGCCATCCTTGACCTTTAATTTTGCTAGGATGTTCCCAGCAACTTTCGACCAAATTTGATCATGTTGCAATGGTCTGATCTTTGGTTTATAACGTTTTGTCATACTGTGACTTTCCCCAAAACAATAGATTTTACCTTCCACAGTACTGACAAAAAGTTTGTTGTCTGCTGCCAGAACGCTCCAAGGAGTCCCTTCTATCTTTCCCTTTACTGCGCTTTCAATGTGATCTAGATCTCTGACATTAATGGTAACTATATTTCCTTGTTTGTTAATCGTTACGAGGTCATCCCCGGCTTTTATGTATAACCTGCCCGGTTTGAACGAAACTGGTTGAGAACTAAGTAGTCTATAGGTGTAGTGTGTGGTCTTTGCTCCTTTTCTATCAATAGATTCTTGAAGATAACCTGGAAACTCATAAACTGAAACTTCACTGTTGTCTATATGATAAAGCCGATCTGTTGTAACCAGTGCTCCATCCTGTAGGCGGATAATTTCAGCACCGTTGGCTGAATTGAAAATGGAGGTGCCATTTATATATATATCTCCTGAAGCTGAGACTTCATAGCCACCAAGTTTATTATTTGGATTATAGTATAGAAATTCCCCTGTCACACGGTCGTAGCAAGCGGGAACTGTTCGGCCACCTGAGACGAACAGATGCTTTGGAGTAGCAACCAAGTATCCTTGTGGCGATATGCCGGCAAAAGAAGGAGCTGAGTGCGCTTGTAAGACGTAAATAGAATTGCTTCCACTATTTGTCCAAACGACATTGCCTGTCTCAGCTTCCAGTGCGTGTAGATAGGTGCCGACAAAAGGATAAATACCGGAGGCAAAATAGATCTTACCATCGTAGAAAACTGGACCGCCACGTGCAGGGTTCTCGTTAACTAAACGACCATTTCCTAAAACCTTCTTGTCTGTAGGGCCTCCTCGAAACTTCCATAATAGGATTCCATCATCAGCATTTAAACAATAGAGATAGCCGTCGTCACTCACAAAATAGACTTTGCCGTTCCAAGCAATCGGGGCAAATCGGACTGGCGCATCGGTGAAGAATTTCCAGTGTTCCCAACCTGTTTCTGTATGGTAGGCAGTGACACTTCCATCCACCATCGATGGAACAAAGATTTGCTTGCCCATAACTACAGGATCGTATGATAGATCAAACTGTAGTTTTGTTTGTCCTTTAGGCCAAGCGGGTTGAGGTAAATCGAACTGGCGTGCCCATTTTAAGTGCAGTTTGGATGGTAGTTTGCTAGGTGAAGATGGTAGTCGACCAGCACTATAACGCCATTGTGGCCAATCAATGCTCTTCTTATCCACATCTTTAGAGCAAGCCAAAGTAATGATCAATAATACACAGACAGCAAAGGTCAGAACCAGATTTTTTCTATAATTTCCCAAGTTTTCCCCACATATGTACAGGTGCTATGTGCCAGTAGAAATAGCACCATCGCTCATTTGAACTATATTGCGCGCGTAAGATGCAACCCGCTGGTCGTGTGTTGCTAGCAGTACTATGCCACCATTGTCAGCATGTGTAGCCAGATGTTGACATACCATCTCCGTATTTTCATCGTCTAGGTTGCCAGTTGGCTCATCAGCTAGCAACAAACGCGGTTGGTTGAGTAATGCGCGTGCCAAAGCTGTTCGTTGTCGCTCGCCGGTAGAAAGTTTTGACGGGACATGTAATAATCGGTCTATTAACCCAAAGTGTTCAATTAGTTCCAGTGCACGGTTACGAAGATTGACTTTCATTTGTTGGTTAATACCTTCAAGTGCTAGTGAAGCGGCTAGAATATTATCAAGGACATTCAGGTATGGAACTAAGTGGAATTGTTGAAAAACAAAACCAATTTTTATGGCGCGATACTGTGCACGTTGATCAGCAGAAATCATGTATAGATTGGTCTCCTCTATCTTAACAATGCCACTGTCAGGTTTGAGTAACCCTCCAGCTGCGAATAACAAGGTGGATTTTCCACATCCACTTGGTCCGCATATTGCCACGAAGCTTCCTTTATCCACTTGCAGTGTAACCTGACGTAAGGCAAAGATTTGTTGGTTTTTGTGAGTATAGGTTTTTTTCACTCGATTCAGTTCAAGCATATCTTAGTCCTCACGTAAGGCTACAGCTGGATCCTTGCCTGCGGCTATGAAGGCCGGTAACCAACCCGCAACTGCTGCCATCACTGGCACACACACCACTATGAGTAGCATTAATCTCCAAGAGAAGATTTGCGTAGGTAATAGAGAACTCGGTTTAACAGCGTACGCATTCAACTCAATGACAATCAATAAACCGATTAAATAGCCGAGCATCGCCCCTAAGAACCCGACGATGATAGACTTGAAGAGAAACAACTTAATAATCTGACTGGACCCAATCCCGATGGCGCGCAAGATGCCGATCTCCGATCTCCGGTCCCGTACGTTGATCAATGACAGAAACGTGATCCAAATACCACCGGCGACAACTGAAGCAGAGATGACACTTGATGCTAGAGTTCGACGCTCGTTTTCCAGATGTTTCCTGTGTATCTTTTCTTGTTTTAGGGTTTTTTCAGCTAACTTGGCTGCTTCCATACGCATGTTTGCTCGAGCTTGTGCCTTAGTGAACTTTTCAATTACCTGAGTATCAGGTAAATACGCTAAAATTTCCCTAGTAATCTGGGGTAAATCTGTCAATGCGCATCCGCATTCAATCGCCCATATTGCGTTGATCAAGCCTTCCTTTTTTAGCATTCGTTGTGCTGTTAACAAGTGGATCCAGATTGTAATATCATCCTTGTTCCCACGTGCATTATGTACTTGTGAGACAGTGAATTTCTCTCCCTTTAGAGTAACCTTATCACCAACTTTAAGATTCTCGACCATGGCAATTTCACTGCCAAGTACGATTTGTCCCAGCGGCACTGTTTGCGCAATCGGTTTTTGTGGTTGTCGATGTGTAATTGGCACCTGACCACGGATTCCAACTAGGAATACTGTTCGGTTGTTGCGCTCAGGCCAACGGATTCGCTGCTCAACGGTCGGCAACAGATGGTTGATAGTTACAATCTTGCTCTCGGCTAACTTTGAGGCATACGACTCTGGCATGAACTTTGAAGCATAATTATTAGAATATAGCTCGTTCAGGTTTTGATCTTCCGGCAGAATCACGATATTGAACCCCATTCCTTTACTGATTTTACGCATCTGATCCTCAAGTTCTTCTGTATGGTTTTGGACAACTTGTCTTTTAGACCGCAGGATCTGCTCAGTTTGCACGTTATGGATGGTAAGTAACATGATGACACTTGTACTGCAAGCAACCGCAGTCATTACACCGAACACCATAAACCCAAAATGGAACTTACGATGGGATATCTCACTAAGGATGAGGTGCCAAGTATTAGTCATACGAATAAAAAACTGAATTGTAATCAAACATCACGACGGAACTTGATAGTAAGTGATACGCCTATTATACCCAATACACTGACGATGACAACAACGCCAACAGGAATCAAAAATCCTACGTTCAGAGGTTGATTTTCGATCACAGGTGTTTCGGCTATAGGGGACGAATTCGAAGCCTGTTGCATAACTAGGCTTTCCGAAGAACTTTTCAATTCCACGTTGTCAGCCAATGTCGCTATGCTCGTCAAATTGGGTAGAGGTTGTGGAGGGATAGCAGTTCCTGTAACAATCTGATGCCAGTTTGCTCTGAAAATTAGATCTGACCCAGGATTTTGTTCTTTAATTTGGCATGAACATGCACCCGTCAAAAATTGACAGCTATCAGTAATGGTTTGAGTATTGATTCCTTTGCCGATTAGTGCAAAATGAGATCGTCCTTGGCCAAAAACAGGAATGGCTATCGGCTCATTAAATTGATGGAGATCCGGTTCACTATTAATTAGAAACGAAGCAAAGATTTCCTCAACAGGGTCATTGTGTTTGAGACGTAAGACGGAGAAAGCCAAACGCAATTCAACCTGTGTCTCCGGATAAAAGGCTTCGTCATTTTCAATCGTCTCAAGGTTCGGTAGTCGCAGTTTCTGTTGTAGAAGATCCAAGTTTTCTTGAAGACGATTTGCAGCTGCGTCATCTTTCGTTTGGTTGCCACTTTCAATTAGTATCCACACGGCCGACTCCCCTTCACCGATTCGCTCGATAATTGCTTGTCTTGCGGGTGAATCAATCAAAGCCTCAACAGTTTCTTTACTTAAGGATCCCACCCATGCCAAATGAGGCGTTTTTACCCATTTAGGATAACGCACAACCATCAGAGGATATTGACTAATAGGGTACTCTCCTACCTGGAATTTTTCAGAATATCGAAAGTCTTCGTTTGCATCAACCAGTTGAACTTCAATATTCGCAGGTTTTTCTTCTTCTAAGGCAACTTGTTTTAGCTGATCAACCAAACCAAGATGTTCTGCAGATAATGAGTTATGATACAATATTAGTACTGAAAAAAGATCTGGTTTCCACCTTTCCAACGCATATCGGAAAACAGGTATCTGGCAAGTTACGGCTGAGGGGATATAAATTAGGGAACAGGTTATTATGCCTGCCAAGTATATTACAACACGACTTTTAAGATTCCTTCTCATAATTTTAAATCAATCCAAGTTTTCACATTGCGACTTTTTGTCTGTTTATCAGTCTTATTAAAGTATATAGAAAGAATTGGTAAATGTGAATAGTTTCTATTATTTCGAACATTATCGAAGACTCCCTTTCTCTACTGTGTAAACCATCTGCAACCTATTTTGCTCAATATTTTTGCAATTCTAGTAATTGATCCAGCATCTCAAGCTCTGATGGATCTTTTTGGGTTTATAATCCACTTAATCTTTTTACTTTGTGCTTTTTTCTATCGGACCTTAATCGACTTGGATTAAGGTCCGATAGTGCCATTATAATCGTGATATCTTTCCAACAGCAATCATTCTAATGCCGAGCAAACAATTTCCGGAAAAACTCGTATCTGGCTTGACAATTCGTTCCACTGCTTTGTCATTGATTTTTATTTGGATTGGAAATTACTGGTTAACACACACAGGTCTAATTACCCACTCAACTCAGATCGGTGAGTCAGTACCACCTATTCCTGCCGTAGCAGCTTTAATCTGCCTTGTCGCCGTCAATCCTATATTCCGGCGTTTTGCCAGTTTTCTTTCACTTTCACAAGCCGAAATCATTGTTATTTACAGTACGGTTGCTATTGCAATCTCCATGTCATCGATTGGCATGGTAAGGTATTTTTTACCCGTACTTACAGCACCATTTTACTATGCTTCTCTAGAAAATGAATATGCTCTTTTTAACCAATATTTACCTGATTGGTTTGTTGTCACTAATAAACAGACAATTATTGATTCATACGAAGGTATAGGTCATGGTACATTGGTACCGTGGGGAGATTGGATAGTTCCACTATTCTTTTGGACATTGATGTTCATTGCGCTTTTCTGGACCATGCTTTGTCTAGTTGTTATTTTTCGTCGACAATGGGTAGATCAGGAACGGCTTGTTTTTCCCGTTGCGCGATTTGGCCTCGAAATCGCCAGAGAAGAAAGTCCTGAACTACTAATTCCCCCGTTCTTCCGCAATCAATATATGTGGATCGGCTTTGGACTCGCTTTCTTCTACAACTTGTTAAATATTATTCATGCTTTTTATCCATCACTTCCTTCACCAGGCAGAAGTTTCAATCTTGGCGTTTTATTCATGGAACGACCTTGGAGCGCTGTTCGACCGATTTCCTTTCAATTTCGGCCCGCGATTTTTGGACTTGCCTACCTTATGCCCCTGGATGTCAATTTTTCTGTTTGGTTCCTTTATTTTGTTTTGAAATTTGAGGCTGTTGTTACCTCAGCGCTAGGCTATAATCTACCAGGTTTTCCATATGTACATGACCAAAGTAGCGGCGCATTTTTGGCACTAACAGTTGCCTTTTTTTGGGTTGGAAAGCGACAATTCAAGAATGTGGTATTCAAAGCATTTGGCTCTTCGTCAATCGATGACAGTAATGAACCTCTTTCATTCCGTGTTGCTTTCTTTGGTGCTATCAGCGGTTTGGTCTTTATTTGTATTTGGTGTGTGGCAGCAGGAATGACCGTTACCACAGTTCTTCTCTTCTTTGGTCTAATCTTGGCTTTCGCTTTAGTCTACACAAAAATCCGTGCTGAAGCAGGTGCCCCAATGATTTGGCTCTTTCCCTACGGTGAACATAAGCGTGTAATGCTCAACGCATTTGGACCAAAAGCGTTTATTCACAACAGCAGCTTTCAGAATTTAAGCGTTTTTGCTAGCTTGACTTTCTTATCACGAGGTTATTTCCCCGCTTTTATGGCATATCAGTTAGAAGCCATTAAGCTGTGCGATGATGTCAAAATGAATCGTCGTGCTATGGCTATTGCTATTATGTTAGCACTTGTGGTTGGCCTGTCAGGCGGATACTGGATGCACATTACAGCTTTCTACGAATATGGTGCTAATATCCTTGAAGGTGGTGACGGGATTCGGGGAGGCACTCGTGGTGCGTCGTTGATTCAGCAGGAATATAATATTTTGAGGGGCTATCAAGTCTCCAGAAATTCTCCCGATTACGCTCGGACGGGTGCGGTTGGTTTTGGTTTTATATTTACTACCCTGTTGGCAACTTTCCGGCGAAACTTCCTTCAATTCCCACTACACCCTCTCGGATTCGCTATGGTAACAGCCTATGGAGATCCATTGTGGGGTGCCTTTCTTGCTGCTTGGATATTTAAACTGTTAATCACTCGGTTGGGTGGGTTTGGACTTTACAAAAAACTTATGCCTGGTTTCTTAGGAGTTGCACTTGGTCACTTCTTCACAGCAGGGATCTTGTGGGGAATCCTAGGGACAGTTGGAAGTGAAATCTTTCGTGGTTATGGAGTCTGGTTCGGTTGATTGAGTTTTTTAACATTTACTTGACAAATAGGGCCAAACAAAAGAGCCTTTTACTCTGCTTAATGCTGTTCGAGTGAAAGGCTCTTATTACGCTGAATAGATCTAGGTTAAGCTTATTAAATTCTATTTGGCTCTGATAGCAGCCCATTTTGTTGCTAGCTTACCTTTTGGACCTACTGCAAATGGTACATTAGTTAAAATCACCAACCCGGTTTTCGAAGCTTGTTTGCCAAAGACGATTGAATGCGGATACCAGCCACTCCAACCTTTCTGGCCCGGAGTATCGTCGTCACCATCATTCACACAAATACTGACACCAAATTCCATGCCAGCCTTAAATGCACCGGCACCAAGTTCATCTGCAGGGAACCTTGATTCGTAGTAAGTTATCTTTTTTGCCTCATTACGAATAATAGCCAGATCAACTTTTCCATTAGCCTTAGGAGGTTGTTGATATTCCATCATACAATCATCCCCTTTAGCTAATCCATTATGGTTACACAATTCCGATTTGTGAGGTAAGGCCCAATTATGCAGGTAAAACTTTTTACTTCCGTCATCCCGTTTCCCTGTCATTTCAAAAGCCAATTGCACCGAATCCCCATTCCAGGCGCTGTTAGCTTTGTTTTCATGTTCATCGTCAGAGACGACGAGACCAATATAAAATGCATCTGGTTCCCAAAGAAATATTATACCGGTTTCGTGATCTTTTTTTCCGTTCCATTTGCCACCAGCATGCTCCTCAAATTCCTTCTCATTACCCGCATTGGTCTCGTTCTTAACCCCTTTGAAAGGCTTACCATTGGTACCAGCAACCGAACGCGGTCCCTCCAGAACTCCAAGATCCCAATCATCAAATTTACCATCAATTCTAATGTCTAGTATACCGCCATCAACCGCATAGGCTTCATATTTGTCATGGGTTTTACTTCGCCATTGTGCATTGACTGGTAGTGTAACTAAGATAAAAAATGCTACAAACATGAACGCAACAAAAATATTCGCTAACCCGTAATGTTTCAGACGCTTCATAATCTTTCTCCTGCCCGTGGATTTAGAGATTAATTTTCACAACCAAGTCCAATTTAACCTGATAAATTCTAGTCTGTGCAGTCAGTAATGTCAATCATTTTCAACTTCTCACTTTTAATTATGTATAAAATTGATTTCTTAATATAGATCCTGTAGCGGGTTTTTTTACTGTAAGGAGTTTCTTATGCAAGTGGATAGAATAGCACCGTTACACTTTTGGGAAATGAGGTATGCTATTTGCCTACGCGCTTTCAGTATAAATAGTTGGGTAGTTCCTCGTTTTTTTAATGCCATTTTTTATATCTTTACTAACTGAGATCATCGTTGATCACGAAAATAGGAGCAGGATTCCCAATTTCGTCGTCAAAATTTCTACGGTAATTAATATCTTGAACGAGTTTGTTGTGCGTCAGATTCTTAGATTGATATTCTTGCCATTTCGTTGATCTACTTAAATGTGACAATGGGACAAGGTAATTTACTTTATCAATGATGAGTTTTCAAACAGAAGGCGGACATGCCAGATAACTGAGAGGTTGGTGCTCAGAACCCTGTGTGCACCCGTTAGTTGACATAAATTAATGCTAATCACCAGCTAAGTTATGTGAATTCTTAACTTTAACAATTAATTAAGTCGAACTCAGAGGTAAAGTGAATTTGATATAATTAATTATTTTCTTTTTTTAATCTTTCCCCAAATTGATGATAGCTTCTCTAAAGGGAATACTGATTGTGCTTTTTTCCACCCATTCATGATTTTTTTAAAATCATCTGCTGTAAACGCCTCTTTAGCAATAAATATTTCGTCAACAGAGCCGACAAGGTTTTCAACCTTTCCCCAACCGCCAATCTGAATTGGATCTTTATTGTCAACACTCCATTTAGGATTCTTTTTCATCCCATCTTTTTGAGCATCCAAAATGCCATCAACGTAGAGTTGCAAATTATCCCCAGCTTTTACTGCCGCAACATGATGCCAACCACTATTAACTATTTCAACCTTACCATCAATTGCACCGAATTCAGCGGCTGCGCCAGCTCCACCTCCCGCATATTCAAAACCGAAGAAATTTCCGGGACGATCTATAGCTGAATTTAGGTTCCACCAATTGTCCGGTTCTAACTTTCGCTTGGCAATAATATAGGCGTCGGCCTTTTTGGAGTTGATCCAAAGACCAATAGTAAAATCGTCCTGACCAAAATCAAAATTTGCATGGTGACGAATAATGACATAATTTGGATCACCTGCTTGTCCCTGAAATTCAAGTGAGGTGCCAAATTTACCTGCAACCCATTTGGGATTCTGAATTGTACCTTGATGCCCATTACCTGTCTCATCAGCTACAACCTGTCCGCTACCTTCATCAAACAACCAGAGTGTTACTAGATTCTTCATGTTGAGTGCCGATGAATTTTTACAAACAACTAAAAGGGAAGAAAATATCAGGCACACCAAGATCCATTTGTAGAAGTCAATTATATTTTTTAGTTTCCCACCGTAGACCTGCTGAATATGATCCTTCATTTATTAGTATACTCCTCAATATTTAGTGCGTGTCATTAGACAATCTTGATTCATCAATCCACAATTTTAGTAAGGAACATGCAAGAAAACCGCAGGATAATTGTGCCATAACCAGTCAATACTATGCAACATTACCATATCTTTTGGATTTGAATGATAACACTTAGGTAATTCTAGGTTCATTAACTTTGTCTGGAAAGTTAGCGGATACACGCCAAAATTAGGGTGTAAACTAAAGGGTATGGTACATTATTATTTGGCTCTGGCTACCGAAGGACTCCAGATGATTGCTTCGACGCTACTATATGATAAAATGCTATTTAACTATATTATTCTTGTATTGTATGAACTAAGGACAAAAAATGGCTTATATAAGAAACTGGCGGGATGTCCAACCCAAAATTGCCCATCTTAGTGCTATACATTGGGGGGGATTACGCACCCGAGGGCGAAGCAGTGAAGATGACCGGGATCGCTTGGAACGGTTGGGTGGTTTTGCACGACATGCACTTCAGGGACGTAAGACTTCAGATCACCACAAGCATGAGAATACAGAACAGGTTTACTATATCCTTAGTGGTAGTGGGGAAGTGCTATTTGACAACAAGCGGTATCCTGTGCAATCTGGCGATGCGATCTATTTGCCTTCAGGTGTTTATCACCAGATGTTCAATGACATGAATGAAACTTGGCTGGAGCACCACGTAATCAGCATGAATGTTGAAGGTAATGGCGGCAAATTCACTATTCGCAATTGGAATCAGGTTCCTCCACAGGGGGATGGTGCTGGTGCCATACGATGGCGCCAGCTCGGATACAAAGGCAAAGAGGAAATCAGCTGTTTACGAGGAATGCGCTTCATCGATCGCGAGGCTGTGCAGCCAGATAGCGAAGCAATTGAACGGTATTATGACGATATAGAACAGGTTTACTATGTTTTAGAAAATCGTGGCATACTTCAAAGTAGCGGTGAAAAACAGGAGATTACCGAAGGTGACATGGTTCACATTCCAATGGGTATGACTTACAGGATTCTAAATCCATATCAGGAATGGTTAAGTTACTTAATCATGGCTGGATAAGGGCTGAAAAAATTGAAGTCATCCAATTGTACTTGCTTCTATTGTTTATAGTATTCTGATAGTTACTGGGTAAAACCTTGCTTTCTGGACTATTCTTGATCATTTTTTAGGTTTTGGTCAGGCGCTTCAGGATTGAGTGGCTGAACATAATGAATCTGACGTGCAATTTCAGTGAACCCCATTTTAGGGTAAAACGTTGTTCCGACTGGATTCTGTTCAAGAGTTTCAATCTTTGCCATATGCATTCCTTCTTGTCGGAAGTAGTCTAGTGCGGCTTGAATTAGTTGCCTGCCTAATCCTTGGTGCTGGAATTTCGGATGTACTGCTAAATTTGGAATTTCACCGATTTTTGTGATTTGATTAATCCGTGTTGTAATATAGCCAACCACTTGATTGTCAACCTCAGCAATAAATACCCCTTCAGGATTGATTTCTACATCAGCATCAATATGCTTAGCTTTGCGAGTTTTCCAGTTAACAGCATCAATAAGACCATATTCATCTTCGATATTTTTATCGATTGATACTCTTTCAAAACAAATAATGGTGATTTCTCGCAGAATTTCCAGGTCAGAGGATGTATATTTTCGAATCATGTTTCTTTAATAGCAATAAACTAATCTTACGCCGGTTGCAATATATGCTGGAAACCGACACTCTTTAATATTGGGAAAAGCAAAGACCCAAAAAATTTAAGGATTGGTCTACAGTGTATAATAGGGACGATTAAATGACAATAATGAATTTGAGTAGATACTGTGGTCCCGAATAACAAACAACTAAACTATGAGGAGTAGAAATGCGCTTAGGTGGGCCTTTATTTGGTGTAACTAACAGCCCTGAAGAATGGGTAAAAGCAGTGAAAGATCATGGCTATCGCGCTTCTTACTGCCCAATTGGGTATGATGCTGAGGAAGATGAAATTCAGGCATATTGTCAAGCTGCCGAGAAAGCTGATATTATTATTGCAGAAGTGGGTGCTTGGAGTAACCCGATTAGTCCAGATCAACAGATTCAACAGGAATCTGTTGAAAAATGTAAGAGATCTTTACAACTAGCTGATGAAATCGGTGCTAAGTGTGCGGTAAACATTGCCGGATCACGAGGAGACAAGTGGGATGGTCCTGATCCTTCAGACCTTACTGTGGATACCTTCGATTTGATTGTTGAGACTGTACGAGACATTATTGATACAGTAAATCCTCAACGTAGCTTTTATTGTCTGGAGACTATGCCTTGGATGTATCCTGATTCCGCTGACAGTTATGTTGAGTTATTAAAAGCCATTGATCGTAAAGGATGTGCGGCACACCTCGACCCTGTAAATTTAATTTGCAGCCCACAGCGATATTTCAATAATGGTAGTCTTATTAAGGAATGTTTTGCCAAACTTGGCCCTTATATCAAATCGTGTCATGCCAAAGATATTCTCCTGCATCCTCAGCTAACTACCCACTTGGACGAAGTTCAACCTGGAAAAGGGCGTTTGGATTATATGATTTACCTGCAAGAACTTAGTAAACTGGATCCTGATACCCCTTTAATGATGGAACACCTTCACAGCGAGGAGGAATACCGAGAAGCAGCCACATATATTCGAGGCGTTGCAGAAGCAGAAAACATATCTTTATGAATTGCCGTATCATTATGCCTACTTAAGCGAAGTCTCTTACTGTTATGGTTTAGGTTTAAGTATATGTTAAACTTAAAAATGTCAAGGTTATTTGTACACTTCTTGATAGTTGCTTCTTTGGATCTCGTAGAATTGGATCTCGTAGAATGTAGAATATAGCAAAACTAAATTTAAAGAGCAGGATCAAAATGAAAACTAGATGGATTGCTTCAGTTTGCTTGATGTCAGTTATAATAGTTTGTTCAGTCGGATGTGGGCTATGGAGTCGTTCCGAAAAGTTAGAAGCAGATGGCAATGGAGCACGTGCTATCGCTAAAATTATGTCAAAAAGTGGAAGTAGCGTGGTTGGTATAGCTGTCTTTACTGCGAATGATAATGCTATTACGTTGGTAATTGAAATTGAGAATGTTAGTCCGGGACTTCATGCTGTACATATTCACAAAACAGGGGATTGCTGTTCTGATGATGCAAAGTCTGCCGGAGGACATTGGAACCCAACGGATGAACCCCATGGAAAATGGGGCGTTCCTCCTTTTCACAGCGGAGATATTGGCAATATCAATGTTGGATCGGATGGGGTGGGAAGACTCGAATTAACGACAAAGGATCGTTGGTCAATCGGAGGCTCACCAGAGACTGATATACTTGGTAAGGCAATTATTGTCCACGCAGGCGAAGACGACTTCAAATCCCAACCATCCGGAGATGCTGGGAAGCGAGTAGGTTGTGGAGTGATTGCTTTAGAACAGTAGCTCTTCAGACTGATAATTAAAGATAGTCCGTACAACTCTATTGCATATTAACTTCTCCAAAATCAAAATAGGTTGAGTTTCCCCTTCCGGTCATGGCTTGATTGGTTTTTTCCTGTTTTTAGGCAACAGAAAATCAATTTTTAACGTTGAGTTTACGTCAACCAAAAGCCTACTTGAATTTTTAGGTTCTAACTTGCTGATACCTCATTGAGGTGAAAGAATCCAAAATCAGTGAGATTCCCTTGGGACTTCGGCACCACGGCAACCTACGAGGAAGTCAAGGTCTGCTCCTTGATCGGCTTGCATGACATGATCCACGTAAAGTTGTTGATACCCTCCTTTCCTAGTTTGTTTTGGAGGTTCCCAACTTTCACGGCGAAGCGCAAGTTCTTCATCAGAAACATCGAGATGCAAACGGCGAGCAGGAACATCCAACTCGATAAAATCGCCATTTTTCACTAAGGCTAGCGTTCCGCCTGCGGCAGCTTCTGGAGATACATGTAGTACGACCGTTCCATACGCTGTCCCACTCATCCGGGCATCTGAGATTCGCAACATGTCGGTTATTCCTTTCTTCAGGATTTTTGCCGGTAAGGGCATGTTTCCAACCTCTGCCATTCCTGGATACCCTTTAGGCCCACAGTTTTTCAACACCATGACACTTGTCTCGTCGATTTCAAGATCTGGATCGTCTATTCTAGACTTGAGTTCTTCAATGTCCTCAAAAACGACAGCACGTCCCCTATGCTGCATTAGTTCAGGTGTTGCTGCAGATGGTTTGATGATAGCACCTCCTTCAGCTAGGTTACCACGAAGTACGACGATTCCTCCCTGTTCCCGAACAGGGTTATCAGGTGTTCGAACCACTTCTCGGTTCCAGCAGTCAGCGTTCTCACAGTTCTCCCAAATTGTTTTCCCATTGACTGTTAGAGCCTCTCGATTGATCAACCCCAAACCTCCTAATTCCCGAATGACAGCAGGAATACCACCAGCATAGTAAAAATCTTCCATCAGGAAACGTCCGGAAGGCATTAGATCGACAAGTGTAGGTACATCCTTACCACATCTATCCCAGTCATCCAGAGAAAAATCAATACCAATACGACCCGCTAGTGCGATGAGGTGGATAACAGCATTTGTCGATCCCCCGATGGCTCCGTTAACCCGAACCACGTTTTCGAAAGCTGAACGGGTTAGTATGGTTGACATACATAAATCTTCCTTAACCATTTCGACAATCCTTTGACCAGACATATGCGCTAGAACATAGCGTCTGGAATCAACGGCTGGAATAGCTGCATTTCCAGTCAGGCTGATACCGATAGACTCAACCATACTGGCCATTGTTGAAGCGGTTCCCATGGTCATGCAATGGCCGGCAGACCGAGCCATGCTTGCTTCAGCATCCATAAACTGATTCAGTGTCATCCTGCCACCACGAACCTCATCAATGAAAGTCCAAACGTCAGTGCCGGAACCAACATCTTTTGCCTGGTATTTACCGTTCAGCATAGGCCCTCCAGATACACCAATGGTTGGAAGGTCACAGCTGGCTGCGCCCATCAGCAAAGATGGCGTTGTCTTATCACATCCCATTAACAGTACGACTCCATCAATCGGATTTCCTCGTATTGCTTCTTCAACATCCATACTAGCAAGATTCCGAAACAGCATAGCTGTGGGACGAAGGTTTGTTTCTCCACAGGAAAATACAGGGAATTCGAGAGGGAATCCACCTGCTTCATAGATTCCCCGCTTAACATGCTCTGCGATTTTACGAAAGTGTGCGTTGCAAGGTGTCAACTCAGACCAAGTGTTACAGATACCAATGACTGGCTTTTCAAACAGATGCGAAGGGAATCCTTGATTGCGCATCCAACTGCGGTGAATAAAACCGTCTCGATCATTTCCTCCAAACCAAGCGGCAGATCGAAGTTCCTTCTTTGTTTCAGCCATTTAAATATGCTCCTACTCACAAGATCATTTTAAAACGATTTATTAACTGCAATCTTTGATTAAGTATGTTAGACCTATAAGCTTTAATAATAATTGAATTGTGATTGAGGTTAACAGTAAACCGCTTATGACTGACAATTATATCATAGTTTTGATGAAGGGGCGTGGCATATTTGGCTTGATTTAAAAACAATGAATTTGCTACCATTTGATCGTATTGTGTTCTGACAGAGGGTGAGATGAAAGTTACAATTAGCGACGAAGAATTAGTCGATCATAAAGTATCAGAAACTCACTTGCAACAAGCAGCAGATTCGATCCACAATGATGGTTATGTTGTGCTTGAAAATGTTGTCCCTCACCATAAACTGGATATATTGCGTCAAAAGATGCTGGAAGATCTCCAGACACTGGTGTCAGCTAAAGAAAAAGTTATGCCAATTAACTTTGTAAAAGGGCATATTCAACAAGATGCACCACCTTATGCACCCTATATTTTTCGAGAACTGGTGGCTAACCCTTTTGTAACACAGGTAACTCACAAGGTGTTAGGTGATGGTCTTTACAATAACTATTTCAGTGGAAATACCAACCTACCAGGAAGTGGCACTCAGCCAGTCCATGTCGACACTGGACAGCTATGGCAGAATCTTCGGGTTGCACATCCCGTATTTTCTTTGGTTGTAAACGTTGCCCCGCTTGAGGTCAACGAAGAAAACGGTAGCATTGAATTATGGCCCGGTTCTCACTCTGACATTAGTGTATCTCGATATGACGATATAAAGGTAGGCCTAAAACACGTAAAGGCTCGTCGAGAATTTGCGCCGCCCGTGCGAGGCAACACCAAGAAAGGTGCTGTGTTGATTCGCGACAAGCGGCTCTGGCATCGTGGAATGCCGAATTACTCAAATACCCCTCGGCAGATGGTAGCCATGGTTCATTATGTCAGTTGGTATCGAACTGGTAGGAAATTACAGTTTGAGAAAGGTTGCGAATCTGCTTTTGAAAGTGAGTATCTTGATTCAAATGCGGAGTTCATTGATGAACCAATCGACTACATCTTTCGGAATCATCCCTACGACTACAACGAGGAGAGCAACCAAGTCTATGACGAATAAACTTAAAGTTGGCATCGTTGGTGC
>Ga0207984_1000763_pt1 | contig 17786 bp, 8 predicted proteins | sample ETNtaG_30_FD_185760 | JGI IMG/M metagenome (GOLD analysis project Ga0207984, IMG submission 185760) | Marine microbial and viral communities from oxygen minimum zone, Eastern Pacific Ocean - ETNP201306PF43B (SPAdes) (version 2) | ecosystem: Environmental > Aquatic > Marine > Oceanic ...
AGGACGGGGGCCGTGCCTTTCTTGTTTTTCTTTTTGCCCCGCATTTTGTGATGCGTTGACCTGCTCTCCATCTTCAGCCCGAAGGCGAGCATCTGGCGGCGCGGGTTGTAGAAGAGACCCTCGACCTGCATGACGAAGAGGTCATCTTCACTGATACGGGCCTTGTCGAACACCGTGCGAAACGAGTGCGTCTTGTGGCTCGCGGATCTCATCTTCCAGCCAAAGGGCATGACGCTTTTGCCGAAGTAGCCCCGGCTGATGTAGCTGGCCGCGGCCTCCTGCCCCTTGAGCAGCTCCGTGCCCACAAACTTGACCGCGCTGGCCTTCAGCGAGCCGTCCCAGGTCTGGAACTTGTCCGAAGGAAAGCGGCCCACAGTGAGAAAATCTTTGCCGTTGAGTGAAGTTTGAATCGAAAACTTCTTGAGGTGCCGGCCAGCGACGTTGGACTTAATGACCATCTCGCCGAACGGCACGTTGTCTTTGAGGTCGACGCTGAACGACTTCGGCTTAGAGCTGTCGACAAGCCCGATCCAATCCGGATGATCGCCGCTGCTGATGGCAAAGTTGGGCTTGCGACCTTCATCGGAATCGGAGGCGATGGCGGATGCCTCGGATGATGAGGTCGGCAGCGCACCTTCAAACACGCCGGAATGGCCTCCGGTTTCTTTGAGCGGGAACGAGCCCACAGCGTCCCCGCTCGAGGTGGCAATTCTAACCTGGAGGGTGTCTGGTTCCGGGCCGGTACTCTGATCGAGATCGATGACCCGGATATTGATCGGATTGCCGGGCTTGACCTGATCCTGCGGGCGGATCGTGCTGAGCGCGACATCTCTGGCCTCCTGCTTGGCGAGCTGCAGCTTCGAGCGAATCATGGCTTCGAGTCTTTCCTTCTCGAGCTCTGACCTGGTTTTAATGCCGCCGGAAGAAGCGTAGAGCTCCGCATCGCTGGCGATACTGAGGATGGTCTCGGTATTGAAGGTGATGCCCTGCTGCTTACGGAATTCTTCTGAAAAATCGAAATGGATGACGTCGCTTCCGAGGACTTGCAGTGTGCCGTCTTCTTTCTTGCCCGGCGCGAGTGCGGTCACAAGCTCACCCTTGAACTTGGTTTTGGAATCGCCGAATTTGGTCAGGTCGAAGTATTCTTCGTCGCCTGATTCCGTCCACGCACGGACGGTAATGTTGGTGGTCTTGCCGACGATGGAAAGATTTCTGTCCTCGATGGTGACCTTGAGGCGGCGGCCGGGCACGAGCACACGCTGGCTGGCCGTGAGGCCAACGTCGATGTCGGTCGCGCTTTCGAGCTTCTTGCGTTTGAGATGGATGCGGCCTTCGAGGATGCGACCGTTCGAATGGTCTGTCCGGATAGCAAACAGGTTGTCGAGGAAGGATGCTGCCTCGTCGTATTCCTCCTGATCGTATTTAACGAGCGCGAGACCGTAGTTGGCTTCGGATTTGAGAAACTTGTCGCTGCGTTGAGCGAGTCTTTCCAGGCGTTCGATCGCGGCATCGAACTGCTTGGTCAGGCGATCGACATCGGCGACCTTGACCTGTGCAAAGACCTGGGCCCGGGTGCCGTCAAAGGTCTTGTTGGCGACGATGCGTTCAAATTGGGCGCGGGCCAGCGGAAGCGAACGCTGTTCGAATGCGATATTGGCACTGGCGAGGTAGAGCTTGCCCATGACTTCTGTACTGAGGTCGACCTCCGCGTTATCTGCCCACTGCATCATTGAGCGTGCGAGATCCTTAGCCGCGGCGAAATCGGATGACTCGGTATGGCGCTCGATAAGCCAGACGACGAATTCAGGATCGAGCTCCTTGAACATGGCCGGCACCTTCGCCGCATTCTGGAGCGCGTTCTCCCACGCTACCTGCACGTTACCCGCGAGGAACGATGCTTGCGCGGCGAAGACGGGGTAACGAGGATCGGATTTCTTCACCGGAATAGCGCCACCGATATTGCGCAAAGCCTGCGAGCGGATGGCGGTGAGCTGCGCGGCGATCTCGTCACGCAGTGCCACGCCCATGATTTCCGGACCGGCGTTGCTGTAAGCCGCAGCGAGATCGTACTTCTTTCTGTCGAGCAGACGGGTGGCAAAAGTGCTCAGATTTCGCTGCAGGTCGTGATTCCTCGTGTCACGAGCGATGCGCCAGAATTCAGCGACCACGCTGAAGAGCTCGGCACCACGCCCCTGCGCAAGCAGAGCATTCTGCAGGTGAATGGGAACGTATTCGAACCAGTTCCGCTCACCCCACCTCGGCGGATGAACTTCCCTCAGCAGCTTGAGAACGGCGTCGGCTTCCTCTTTGGAAAACTTGAAATTACGAGTGTTTTCAAGAAGCACACGGAAGGATGGAGCGCTGTTGCGGGCCCGGGATCTGTTCAGCTTGTCCACATAGCCAGAGACTGACTTGAAGAAAGCGGCGCGCTCTTCGCCCTTTTCGATTTTGCTGAGTGTGGCGAAATAGGCATTACCCATCGCATAAGTATCGAAGCGGGATTTGCCGCAATAGGATTCGAGTTTCTTGATGAGCGGGGTGCGATCCTTTTCCGGGGCCTGGAGCGCACGCCATTGCCAGCGCCAGAAATCGCTCTGCGGCTGCCACGCGGGCAGGTCGTCGTATCCGAATGGCACGGTATCGAACCCGGCGAGCAGCTTTGACGCAGCGGACGCGACTTTGCGCTTCTTGTCCTGCCCGAAGCTCCAGTAGTTGTAGTCGAGGAATCCGGATTTATTGGCCTCCTCGATGAACATGTCATCGAAATAGGAGTCGTAAGGATATTTGCCGTTGAGCGCCATGAAGTCGTGACGAATGAGGTGCATATAAGACACTGCCGGATTGCGGTAGCGCGAATCTGGCCTGTACCTGTTCGTCACGAAGGTCTTTTTCTGAATGAGCTTTTCCATCACGTCGAGGCCCGCCCTTGAGTTGCTCCAGCGCTCGCCCCTGCGGGTGCTGCGGAAGTAGTAAAAGAGCTGCCGGTCGAATTTGCCCTGATCGGCGAGCCCCATAAGCGTCTTGCCCAGAGCGGTGTTGAGCTTCTCGATTCTCTTCTGCTGGCTGTCATGAATCTTGTCCCAGTTGTTGTGCCACTTGCGCTGCGAGTATTTCATCCGCTCGAAGGCCCAGTGCGTCGGATACGGATTGGCGCTGTCGTAGCGCGTAAGCACGTCGCTCAGGATCTCGATTTTCGCGTCGATGGTGTCGAGGTCCCCGCCGGATGTGAGGACATAGTCCAGGAGCTGGCGCCCCCACGGTATCTTTTTCGTTGCGTAATCTTTGACCTCGTTGTAGAGCGCCTTGATGGCGGACGCGTAAGAATCCTTACTGCGTCCACGCTGGGCAAGGACCGCGATGGCGAGGTTCTTACAGATCGAATTCGGGGCTTTGTTGGGGTCGGGATTTCTCAGCGACTGTGCGCGCTTGAACGCGGCATCGAGCGGCGCAATCTGCGCGAGCATCCGGGGGGTCACTTTCTTCTCGTGTGCCTGGCGTCTTTTCTTTCGTGCGATCTGCTGGAGGTGAGAGGCCCAGCCCTTGAAGCGGCCGTGAGCATCCTTGAACGCATCTTTGCGGGTCCGCTCGTCCCAGGGCACCCAGTCAAGCATCTCGATGTACTTGGCAACACCGGCCTTGTTCTCATCATCGGCCGCGTGGATAAAAGCGTTGACCAGAAATTCGCTTGCGAGATATTTGTCAAAGTAGACCGCAGGGGATTGTGCGATGTGCTGTACGCCAAGAGAAAGCACGGCGTTGCCGTAGTTCGGCCAACCGGTGAGTTGCTTTTTCTGGTCCGCATCGAGGCTGGCATCTTTAGAGACTCTGTTCTTGTAATTATTCCAGAGCCTGCTTTGGACGTAATCGAATCCGCGCCTCTCGCTGACGAAGAGATACCAGGTCTCCCTTTCAAAGAAGTGTTTAAGCGCGGCATTGAAATCATCGCCGCCCGCGGCAAGCGGATTGACGATGGCAGACACCTCGTGTGGCACGCCGTTGAGCGCGGATGCGCTCTGCTTAATGGCATCGAGCGATTCGGTGTTGTAGGCGATGTAAAGCCGGTCGAGGGTGGGGCTGCTGCGCCGGAAGAACTGCGGATGGGCCTGGATGAGCTTGGTGGCTTCCTTTGATGAGACGTAATGCCTGAGCCGGTCCCGTTCTTCGGACTGCATGAATCTGATCTGATCGGCCTTGGAGAGCTTGCTGAACTGGGCCATGAAGAACTTGCGCTTGAGCTCTTCCTGCTCGCGCCATTTTGCCTCTTGAAACCAGCCACGGGTATCGCCGCCCAGCACCTGCAGAATCTTGCGGAACGTGTCAAGATCGCGGGAAGCATTGAGCCAACCGTTGGCCGCTTCAATGACTTTACCGTAGAGCTGCCTGCGCTGTTCGGGCGACTTGGTTGCACTGCCGGCATGAAAGTCTGCATTCTCAACATAAAGCTGGTAGCGCAATGGGCGAATTTTGCTGCCCCGGATCATGCGCAAAACCATGCGCGCCGCAGGCACAGCCTCGAACTGGCGATCCGTTGCGCGGCGCATTTCGTGGAAGCCCCAGTCGAGGTATGGCCAATAGTGGAGACGCTCCTGTTCGAGGGGCTGCTTCTCGGAGAGGATGGCTGCGAGCCGAGTGAAGAGCCCTCTGTAATCCTCACGACGCTTCGCTTCAGCCAGGAACCAGGTGTCCCACTTCTTCGCCGCATCGCTCTGCCGAAACTGTGCACCAAGGCCTTTCATGTATCGATAGGCATCCTCGCGCGCGCCGAGATAATCGATAAGGATATGGTACATGGACGCGGCAACATCGGATGCTTCGGCATTGGCATCGGTATTGAGCAGATACGTCTTGTAACGTCCGACCGCAGTGCGGAAGTCACCCACCTGCCCCGCGATCGCTGCGGCCTGGCTCAACAGCTTGAGCGAAGGATCGAGATTGGCGCTGAGGTAACTCTTAAGGGCCAGGTAAGCCGTGTAAGGGCGGCCCTGCTCTTCAGCCATTTCAATCAACCGCGTGACATCCGCTTCGGTAGCCGAGGCGGAGCTTTGCACTTTGCTGCGGAGCGCATCGAGCTCGGCGCCAGGATTGGGCTTGGGCTGCGTGGCGGACGAGGCTTTGGTCTTCTGCTCGGCCTGGGCGAATGGCAGGAGGAGGATGGCAAGGAGTAGGGACACTGGTTTGTGCATGGGTGTATTCACGGTGAAGTGATGGAATAGTGGAGTACTGGAATAGTGGTGATGGGGATTCACTCAGCTTCTTCCTTGGGCTTCAGTCTCTTCTCTATTTTCGGCAAGACTCTCTTTGCCTGGGAGGCGTAGCTGCTGCTTGGGAACTCGAAAATCAACTGCGAACATTTGTCGTGGGCCTTCTGGTACTGCTGCATGCGGAAGGAGACGATCGTCCATTTCAGGAGCATCTGGTCGAGGAACGGCGCGTCCGGGTAGTCCTTGAAGACCTGCTCCAGTAGATCGTCAGCCTGTGAGTAGTCCTTTGTCCGGACGTAATAGTCGATGACCTTTGCGAGGGCGCTGCCGGCGAATTCGCTTTCAGGGTGGCGTTCGGCCACGAGTTTGTATTGGGCGACCGCGGCTTCGCTGACGCCCGACGATTTTGGGTTTTCCTGGGCGGCCTTATCGATGCACTGGGCGATCATGAACTGGGCCTCGCCTTTCGCCTGCGAAGTGCCGAGCCCGAGTATGCGTCTGAAGATGCCCTGGGCCGCGCGATAATCTTTGTTGCTGAATCTGGCCTTGCCCATCCCCATCAGTGCACGGTCGACGAGCGGGGAATCGGGGAACAGTTTGTTGAAAGCGCTGCATGTGCCCATGGCCGCGGAGATATCGTTCTTGGTGATCTCGAGATTCCACTTCACCTCGAACGCTTTCTCACGCAGCGCGGAAGGAATGCTCGCACTCGTTCTTACAATGTCGTTGGCCAGTTCGAGGCCCTGGTTGCATTTTGATTCGGCGCCATCTTCGAGCCCCATGCTCTTAAAGATACGGCCGAGCTCGAGGTAGGCCTCGCTTTCGACGAGATGCTTGCGGGCCTTGAGTACCGGGTCCGGCACAAACGGCTGGGTGGCGCGGGGACGGTTCTCAATCTCTCCGGCGACCTTGAGTCGGACAGAAGTCTCAGTTGGTGATTCGCCGCGAATGTGCAGGTCGTCGAGGTAGACGACGAGGACCTCGTCATCAATCTGGCAGGAAAGGACGCCATCATCATGGTCCGCATCGCGGCCGCGGATGGTGCCTTCGATTCTGATGCTGCCGCCAAAACGACCGGAACGAATGAGATCGCCTTTACCGATCTCATTGAGTTTGAGAGTTTCTTCGTCGCGGATGACCCAGGTTTCTTCTTCCTTTTCTTCGAGGGCTTCGAGGTCAATGCCGCCGGCGGCGGTTTCCTCTTCCTTGAATTCACGATAGCGGGAATAGAGCTTGACGGTCAGGGTGTCTGCCTTTTCGGTGGTGTCGAGGTCGGCATCCTGCGCGACGATGAAGCAAGGCTGGCTGATGAATGCCGCGGGCGCGCGGCCTTCGAAGGTACCGAGTGTGAAGAAAACCTGGCCAGTCGAGACGACTTTTACCTTGGCGATGCGGGCGACGTCCTTCTCGCCGGTGCTGGTGTTATCGTCGCTGTAGGTAACGGTGATGTCGTCGCCGCCAAGGGTCTGCAGGATATTGTCGTCCGGCACCGCCTTGCCAATCTCGGTGACGGCCGATCCGATGAAGACCTCTGCATCGCTGGTGAGCGGCAGGCACGGGATGCGGATGGCATCGCCCGATGAAGTTTTTACGTCCACGACGATCTTCTTGCCGAGGCGGTTCAGGGTCGGGAGATCAGTGTCCTTGATTTTCACGTAGAAACGCTGGCCCGCCTCGAAGAACTCGGTCGACGGGCTGTCGGGGTCAATGAACGTGCCCACGAGGTTGAGTGCGTTGATGGATTTCTTCCAGTTGCTCTGCCGGAAGTGGCACATGCCAATGTAGTAGTAGGACTGGTTCGACCAGACTGAGTTTGGATAGTTGTTGGTGATTCTGCGCAGGATGGGAAATGCCTTGGAATACTGGCGCATCTGATAGTAGGCCACGCCGGTCAGATAGGTCGACTCGAGGAAGAGCTCCTTGGCATCGCCTCTCAATGGCTGGTCAGGCTTCTCGAGTGCACGATGGTGACGGAAACAACTGATAGCATCGCTCTCTTTGTGCTGATCGAGGTAGTGTTTGCCGAGAGCAAGCCACGCCTTGAGACTGGCGGTGGTGTTGGGGTAACGCTCGATGACGGTCTCGAGCATCTTGACGGCGCGTTCCTTTTCCGCTGCGAGCAGGAGATCTTCTGCCGTGCGGAGGAGTCGCATGGCCGCATAGTTGGAGGCGGCCGGACGGCGTGCGACGGGGCGTCGGGTCTGTTGAGCTGTGATGGTGGTAAGGGCGAGGCAGGTGATGAGGATGATTCTGGTCATGGGGTGGAGTGGAGTGTGGAATGTTGGAGTGTTTGGAATGATGGAGTTTTGGAGTGTTCAATTTTCCTCAGCGTCGCTTCCTCCACCTATCCGTTCGCCCATGGCTTCCAGTGCCTCGTGGGCCCGGCTGGATTGCCCGCTCTTGGGGTACTTGCGGAGGACTTTTCTGTAAGCAGCTACGCACAGCTTTTTCATTCCTGCGCCCTTATAGACTTGCGCGATCTGGATGGCGGCCTCGGGGGCCTGTGCCTTAAAAAAGTTTTCGATTTCCATGAGCTGGTTTACCGCCCGCTTTATGTCACCCATCTTCCTGTAACAGGAAACAACCTTCCAAAGCGTGTCCGGCGGATTGTCTGCCTGCTGGTAGGCGACGATGGCTTCCTTGAATTTGTTTGAATAGTAGAGCAGCTCGGCCCGGCTGTAGATCGCGTGCTTCGCGTACTTCGGTACGTTCTCGAGCTTGACGGTGAGTGGCAGGCCGTTCTTCGCATCCCGTCGATCGCGGTAGTAGGAGAGCAAGAGCGACATGCCACGTTCCTTCTCCTTGAAACGACTGCAAACGTCCTTGAACAGCGCGAAATCCTTGCGAGAGAGGCTGCCGGCGAGGCTGTTCTTGTCGTTGTCGGTCATCTTGTCCCATTTGAATTTTTGGTAGCAGGCCTTGGCGATGGCGTACTCGCGGCAGCGATCCCAGAGTACATCCATCGTGTGCCGGACATCGTTGTTCGACATCTTGCCGAAATCGAGTTTCTGGTAGTACTCCTTCACCTTTCCTTTGTGGTCCCTGAACAGCGTTGTCCACTTGAGAATGCGGCCGGTGTCGCCCGGTTTCTGGTAACGGCTGAACTGGTCATCGATGCGCTTGATCCAAGCCACTATGTTTCCATCGGCGTAGAGAAGGAAACGGGCGAGGTCGATCTGGTAGTCGTCCCACGAGGTCATTTTCCCGCCCAGGGCCTTGGCCCAGTAGGCGTAGTAATTCTTCTTCTGGGAGAGCTGGACTTCTTCGAAGCGCCCGTTGTGGTGAACGAGGCTGCGCACCTTGCCCCAGTATCGCCCGTCCTTTTCAAAATCGGTCGGGATGCCGTGCGGGCGGTCTTCAAAGGTCTTCACTTCCACGTAAAACTTGCGGAGCTTATCCTCCTGCATGTTGCGCGTGTAGTGTGAGGCGACCTTGTCCCGGGCGTATCTGGCGGCCTCCTTATTTGTCGTGCGGAAGTTGACGGCGATCTGGCTGTAGTACTTCATCGCCTGGTCTATCCGATCCAGCTTGATCATGTTGTCGGCGAGTTTGTTGAGCGCGCCGGCCGCGAGGAAATGCTTGGAATAATCCTTGTCCTGCGCCATCTTTGACCAGGCTCTGAACGCCTTCTGTGGATCCCCGTTGTCCGAGTGGCATTGTCCTATGTAGTAGATGGCAGGGGCGGCAAAGTGAATGTGGTTGGGAAAGTAATCGAGTATCTCCTGATAAATCTTGACGGCCTGGAAGCGTTTGTTGCGGAGTTGCATCGACCTGGCCTTGCGCAGAATGGCATACGGGATGGCCAGCGATTCCGGGAACTCGAGGATGAACGAATCGTATTCAGCAAAGGCCGTCTTGAAGTCATCTTTGTTGAATGCCTTGTCCGCCTTGTTGATGAGATGGGACTCAAAATTAGTGAGCTTCTTGAAATCCTCGTTAGTGAGATTTACCTCGTAGTTTTTGCGGTGGCGGTTCGCGTGGAGCGGCAGGCCAAGGATGAGGATGAGGGCGAGGGGTTTGGTCATATTGGGTAGATCTTCGGGCGCGAGTCCCATGCGCAAGAATCGCAGGCTAAAAGCCTGCACCACAGATCGCAGGCAGTGCCACGGATCACAGGTCAAAGACCTGGGCCACGCTCAGATCGGCCGTCCCGCCGGGCAGCGGTTCGTCGGCCGCTGCGGGCCATGGTCGTCGTCGTCATCGTTACCATGGGTCTCCGTGGGCGGGACGGCGGATTTGAGAAATGAGTTGTTGATAAAGCCCAAGGGGATTTTGGGTGTTGAGGCCAGATTAGCAACCGCAGTTCTACTGTCCCTTTACAATTTCCTGGCCAACGTTCTGAGATTTCATATTCAGAAGAACGTGGCATTCACGACGCTTTTTTTTTCCTCATGCAGCAGGATTTGTATTTCTTGCCAGAGCCACATGGGCAAGGCGAATTGCGGCTGACCTTTTCCTGCTCCCGGCGCTGTGGTTCGAGGGGCTCGTTTTCACCAAGGTTGGTTTGGCCTTCCGGGCCTTCCCCGCCCTGGAAGTCATCGTGGATGGCGTTTCCTTCGCTGTAACGGCTGTCCCGGATTTCTTCCGCTTCTTCGCGGGCGATATGGACTTTGAAAACGAGATCGGTGACCTCTTCTTTGATGGCGTTCAGCATGTCTTCGAAGATTTCGTAGCCTTCTTTTTTGTATTCAATCTTGGGATCCTTTTGGCCGTAGCCGCGCAGGCCGATGCCGGAACGAAGCATGTCCATATTGTGCAGATGCTCTTTCCATCGCTGATCGATGCCTTCGAGCAATAGGAAGGTCTCGATCAGGCGCATGTTCTCATCCCCCTGGGCCGCCTCCTTCTTTTTATACATCTCACGAGTTTCCTGAACCAGGTGCTCGATGATCTCGTCACGGGTCTTGCCGGTGAGCTCATCCTCTCTGACCTCTTCAGGAAACTTATTCGTGAACCATTCGCAGAGCTCGGGGAGCTCCCAGTCGCCTTGCCTTTCCTCTTCACTCTCGAGGAAGTAATCGACCGATCCGTAGATGATGTCCTCGAGCCACTCGAGGATCGTGGTTTTCATGTTGCGGCCCTCGAGGTAATCCTGGCGCATGCTGTAGATAAGCTTGCGCTGCTCGTTCATCACTTCGTCGTATTCCTGGAGCTGTTTGCGGATCTCGAAGTGATATTCCTCGACCCGTTTCTGGGCTTTTGCGATGGACTTGCTGACGAGGCCGGATTCGATGGGCTGGCCGCTGTTCATGCCAAAGCGCTGCATCATGTGGCGCATCTTATCGCCAGCAAAGCGGCGCATGAGATCGTCTTCAAGGGAGAGGAAGAATCGTGATGAGCCGGGGTCGCCCTGTCGCCCGGCTCGGCCTCGGAGCTGGTTATCGATACGGCGTGCTTCGTGCCGCTCGGTTGCGACGACGTGCAATCCGCCGAGCTCTTTGACGCCTTCGCCAAGGACGATATCCGTGCCGCGTCCGGCCATGTTGGTGGCGATGGTTACTCTGCCCATCAGCCCCGCGTCTTTGACGATTTCGGCCTCGCGGCCGTGATGGCGGGCGTTCAGGATTTCATGTTCGATGCCGCGGCGTTTGAGGTATTTGCTGAGCAGCTCCGAACGCTCGACAGAGGTCGTGCCGACCAGGATGGGTCGCCCCTCTTCATTGACTTCGGCGATTTCCTGTTCGATGGCTCGATACTTTTCTTTAGAGGTGCCAAAGATGAGGTCGGGGTGCTCCATTCGGCGCAATGGGCGGTTGGTGGGTATGGCGACGACTTCGAGCTCATACATCTTGAAGAACTCCGCGGCCTCGGTCATCGCTGTTCCGGTCATGCCGGAGATCTTGTTGTAGAGCTTGAAGAGATTCTGGAATGTGATGGTCGCCAGGGTCTGGTTCTCTTCTTTGATTTTGAGCCCTTCTTTGGCTTCCACGGCCTGGTGAAGGCCGTCGCTCCAACGGCGCCCTTCCATGGTGCGGCCGGTGAATTCGTCGATGATGACGACTTCGCCTTCCTTGACGAGATACTGGTCGTCCCTGTGATAGAGCTCTTTGGCGCGGAGGGCCTGTTCCATGTGGTGGGGCCAGTCGATGTTCTTGCCGGTATAGAAATCATCGACCTTCAGATAATCCTGGGCACGGATGATCCCGTGCTCGGTGGTGGAAACGGAGTGGTCTTTTTCTGAAAAGATGTAGTCAATCTCGTGCTCGTTTTCGAGAGGCGTTTTGTCGTGCTCCCCTTCCGTCAGCCCGGCCTCCTGGACCATGATTTCCCAATCGTTTTTGTTGATGCCTTTGAGGCGCTTGGCGCAGGCGCATGCTTTGTAGTACTTGTCAGTGGCTTCATTGGTCGGACCGGAAATGATGAGCGGCGTTCGGGCTTCATCGACGAGCACGCTGTCCACCTCATCGATGACCGCGTAATTCAGTGGGCGCTGGCACTGGTCTTCCTGGTTCGGCTTCATGTTGTCACGCAGATAGTCAAAACCGAATTCGTTATTGGTGCCGTAGGTGACGTCGCAACTGTAAGCGCGACGACGCTTGGCGTTGGACATATTCGACTGAATGGCGCCGACCGACATGCCGAGGAACTCGAAGAGCGGGCTGTTCCATTCCGCATCGCGGCGGGCAAGGAAATCGTTGACCGTGACCACGTGGACGCCCTTGCCCGCGAGCGCGTTGAGATAGCAGGCTGCGGTGGCCACGAGAGTCTTGCCTTCGCCGGTCACCATTTCGGCGATCATGCCACGATGGAGCACCATGCCGCCGATGAGCTGCACATCGAAGTGGCGCATGTGAACAGGGTCACTGTCACGGGTACGAAGCACGCGTTTGGATGCCTCTCGCGCCACCGCGAAAGCATCGGGCAACAGATCATCAAGGGTTTCGCCATCGTCGAGCCGCTTTCTGAATTCCTCGGTCTTGCCGCTCAGCTCGGCATCGGACAGGCGCACCATGTCCTTTTCGAGGGCGTTTATCTGCTCCGATGCCTGGCACATCTCCCGAACCAGCCGGTCGTTACGCGAGCCGAAAACGACCTTGATCCCGTTTACAACGACTTCAGCAACTTTGTTTAGTTTCTCGCCAACCTGCTCGAGCTTTTCGAGTGCATTGTCCTTGAAGGATTGTTCTTGTTGTTCCATGAGAAGATGGTTGTTGGTTAATGGTTAATGGATGATGGACTAAGAAAAATGGTTGAGGGAAGCAGGCCGGGGATTGAAGGCCGGCTTTTTGATGATCGATGGTTGATTCCATCACATCTGACACCAATTCCATTTTCATTGGGGCCGTACATGCGACCAGCGGCTCGATATCTTCGGGCCGCTGGTTCAGGCAGAATTCCATTGCCGCTTCCCTGACGACGGCAAGCGTTGTCGCAGAGGAAGTCTCACATCGTTCGGCCCCGGGCGCAGCAGCAACCATCGCGAGGACAGCAAGTGAGAGTGAAGTTGGCAGTGGAAGTTCGCTCATTTTTGGTTTTCTGTTCGACGCGCTTTCGAACTGAATCTGGCTATTATGAACCAGGACCGGCGTTATTCAATAAATGAGGGGCCGAAGATTGCTCAATATTCATGCGGTCGCTGAGCGCCCGCGCCGCCATTAAGAATGGGATGCTCACGCACATCGCCGCGTATGGCATCGCGTGGAGCATGACTCTCTCGTCGATCAGGACGGCCATGCCATACAGAGACAAAGCGGGTGGAGAATTAGTCAGCAGAACGAGGAAGGCCAGCTCACGGCGGCCGGCGCATATAAGCAGAGCCAGCAGACCTGCGATGAACAGCCCTCGCAGAGCCCACTGTCGAAAGAATGGCTCTCCGGTCAGGTATCGTGCATAGCCTTTCACCCCGCCTGTGATGAGCTCACCGATGCTGTGATAGCTGAACAAGTAGCCGAACATTCCAATGGGAGGGCCGGCGTAGCCCTGGTAGTTGGGGATTTCAGACTTGGCCGGGTATCCCGGCTCGCCCGCGTGCCGGCGGGCCTCGACGTTGCGATACCACGTTGCGTGCTTCGAAAGGGGAAAGAAGGGATCTCCGTTCGTGGCAATCTGTCGCGCCAGAAACGGCAGCAGAACGATCGCACAGGCAGCGATTGCAGGTACAGCCTCGCGCCATCGTTTTTTATGATTAAGCAGATGCCACAAGAGAAACAGTCCCACCATCGGAAGCGTGGACATCTCTGTCAGAATCAACAGCGCACCTGCCGCACCCGCGATTGCTGACTGCCAGAAGAAAGGTGAACGAAGCGCGGCCGGTGGTTTCTCATCAGAGTTTTCCGATTCCGCATGTTCCGTATCTCCCGTTCCGTGCCAGCCCCGAACGAACAGGAAGTACACGAAGACCAGCATCACCGATGTCCTCACCTCTAATCGATAGCCATACATGGATCGGAAGATGAGGTAATCGTGTGTCGCCATCAATAACGCCGCAGCCAGGCCGCACACAGGATGGATCGCTTCGCGGCCGACCCACCAGGTCAGCCCGATGGCGAGCGCTCCGGCAAAGGCCGTCAACAAACGCTGATGAAAATCAGTGTCGCGGAACACCGTCGAGAATACGGCGCAGACCAAAGGAAAGACCGGCTCTCTCCACCTCGGCGCGCAGAAGCCGTGGTCCCAGGAAAACAGTCGCATCTCTCGTGCGATTTCCTGGTATCCGACCGCATCGTTGGTCAGCGGTGAGCCGACGTATTCCTGGAACTTCTGCTCTCTGAGATGCAGGCCAAGCGCCACAATCAGAATCAGCAGTGCCACGTCGAGTTTCCTCCAATACAGGCTCTTCTTTCGCGCGCCATCGATGCATTGGAACAAGAGAAGGACGATTCCTGTGGCGAATAAAACCCGAGACAGCTTCGGCACGATATCCGTCCGCTCCACCGGCCGGTAACGGATGCCCTGCAGGACAAGCACGCGCCGGCTGGTGGTATTCTTGGCCTCGAATCGAAGGACGATGGATTCGCCTTTTGCCGGCGGTATCAGAACCGTCTGGCTTCGCAGATAGGAACGGTTTTGCCATGCAGTTTTCCAGGTGCCTGCCTTGCCGTCTTCCAGCGAATAGGAGAAACGATTGCTGAAGCGTTCGCTACCGGAGATGTTGTAGAAGACCGGTTCGATGGCGATGGGGACTGGCCGATCGACGCGCATCCGCAAGAGGCACTGCCCTTCGGCGCCTGCCTGCAGGTAAAATGCATCTTCGCCGCGTTCGAAACCTCTGATTACAAACTCGTTTTCGCGGGGCCCAAGCTCAACAAATGGAACTTCTTTTGTCTTGCCGATGGCTGTCTCCAACCAGAGCCGGGACACCTCGCTGCGATAGATGGCGCATCCCAAAATGAACGCGCCCAGACCAACCCAGACGCTCGTTGGGATCCTGCAGAGAGGGTTCATCTGTTTCGCGGCAGGCTCAGGCATAGCGTGAGGCATACCACCTCGCCCGGCGGGCTTCCAGCGTATCAAAGCTGACGATTGGCGATTCCTATTGCGTGGGTGGCCTGTATTTGCCTTTTTTTGTTTCCATCCACCATCTCAGGGTTCTCTGATGTCTCCTTGGGATCCACTCTGCCCGCCAGTCCATAAACAGAATGACGGCGCCTTCCCTGTGCCGGTAATCTATGCCGTAAAAGTTTCCTGTATTGACTTTTGAATAGAGCAGATCTCCATCTGCGATGGCAGGTACGCGGGTCGGGCGCGGGAACATACTGATCCGCCGATGAGTGAGGTTCTCGCTTGTGCGTTCTTTTCGATTGTCGCCAATGATGAGGCTGTTCGCGTAGTACTCGCCACCTTCGGGGCATTGCCATACTTTGTGTGTGCCCTGGAAATTGCCGGGGATGAAGGGCGCCTTCAGATTGGGGTCAAGGTAAGTGCGCCAACTGCCGTTCTTCTGGTTGGCGGGGAGCCACCCTGCAAATTTTATGGTGTACATTTCTATCGCTGCGCCGATCTGGCGGAGGTTATTCGCGCATTCGGTCATTCTCGAGCGCGCACGCAGGCGATCGAACATCGGCACCATCAAAAGAAGAAACAGCAACACCAGCAGTAAGATGACCAGGAGCTCAGTCGTAGAAAGGCCTGCCTGTTTCTTTTTCGTCAGGTGACGGGCCATGACTCCCTTCGGCGAGGGAGCTACATTCGGCGGAATCGCTCTGGGAACGGCGGACGACATGGCTTCGTCTGGGTAACGCTGAAGAGGCTGATAAACAGGACGGGACCGGGCCCTCTTCATGCAGTTCTCTAGGCTGAATGCTCTTCATCCCTTTGGGCACGGGATTATAGAAAGGGCGCGATCCGTGTCAATGGTGGCCTAATCCACCTTATTCGTCCAGACAGCCCAGTAGATGGGCCCCTTCGTCTTTTCTCCATACTCGTTGATGAGTGGGATACCGGCACTGAATTCTTCCAGAGGCAGATCCAGGGCCATCCGATGGCTATGCCCGGAGACGAATTCACGAAGGTTACCGCCGATACCGGAGATCTTTTTGTTCGCTGCCATATACCTTGGATCGGGCGGGTTGAAGTGGCCGACGAAAATCTCTTTGGCGGCAATCTCTCCACGATGGACCTCCTGGACCTCATACTTCAGTACGTACGTGTAATCGAACTGTTCTGGATCCGGCAGACGGCCCGGGATCTCGACCAGTTTGGCCGTAACTTCAAATCTGCCGAAAGTGCTGACTTCACGGCTATCGCCGCTGTCTCTCCCGCCACTGAAGAGCCAGACGATGAATGCCGCGACCACTACTCCCAGTGCAACATAGAAACGAAGGCGGGGCTTCAAAGAGTCTCCTGTAGAATGCGGCGTTGTTTGGGGAGATGACAATGAGCGTCCGCGTAGGCCCGGCAGGATGAGCCTCCGCGATGCGCCTTCACAACGCGGGCAATGATGGTATGGAATGGCCGAACATCAAGCCAGCGCAGGCAGGCACATCTCTTAGAACTGTATCGGCGGGTTGGCATGGCTGAGTTTTTAAGTAATCATCAGCCGCACTGTGGGACTGATCGGTCTCACGCCCGACGGGAAACAATCATTCTTCACCCCCCATCATCTGGAGGAATCATGAGACTCTGTCATTCAACCGGGTTGGTTATACCCATCGCGCTGGCCGCTTCTCTAGGAGTGTCTACCTGTTCTGCCGGCGGCGCCGGGTGGTCCCATGATGTCGACGCTGCGCTGAAACAGGCAAAGAAGGAAGGCAAGGATGTGCTGATGGATTTCACCGGCTCTGATTGGTGCGGTTGGTGCATCCGTCTGAATAAGGAAGTCTTCAGCCAGAAGGAATTCCTTCCCGCTGTGACTAAGAACTTCGTGCTGGTCGAGCTGGACTTTCCGCGAAAGAAACAGCTGTCACCCGAGATCAAGAAACAGAATGCGAAATGGCAGCAAAAGTTCCAGGTACGTGGTTATCCATCGATCATGCTGGTGGATTCGGATGGCCGCCCGTACGCGCAGACGGGCTACCAGGCCGGTGGTGCTGAAAAATACCTCTCCCACCTGTCCGATCTGCAGAGCATCCGCAAGAAACGTGACGATGCTTTCGCCAAAGCCTCGAAGGCAAAGGGAGCCGAACGAGCAAAGCTCCTTGATGCTGCGTTGACGGAGCTTTCAAAATCGCGCCTTCAACCGGGCGTCATCCTGGCCAATTACGGCAACTTGACTAATGAGATTGTAAAAGCGGATGCGAACGACAAAGCCGGTCTAAAAAGCAAATACGCCGGTATCAGCCAGCAGACCAAGATTCGTTCGCTCATGGGTAAGAAGGATTTTAAGGGCGCTCTTGCAGCCTGCGATGAAGTGCTGAAGACGCTGAAGCCCACCAGCGGCCAACTGGCCCAGGACATGTATCTGATTCGCTCTGAATGTAACTTTTATGCAGGCCAGAAAGACAAAGCTCGAGCTGATTTGGATCTCGCTCTCAAGGCCGCCCCCAAGGGCAAAAAAGTTAAGACTATCCAGTCGATTATCACCCGCGTCTTTAAAGGAAAGTAATCGGAGCCTGGAACTGAAAAGATGCTCTCCTGCGAGTAAGATGGCTGCAGTAATGACTGACTCACCTCAAGCCGATGACGCTATCCCATGCTGACTACCTCAGGACCTCTGGGCAGTCTGGTGTCTCAAATCGTCGAGTTGGTACACCCAGAGAGAATCTTCGTCTTTGGCTCGGCGGCCAAGGGCGTCTCAGGTCCTGACAGCGATATCGATCTCCTTGTAGTTACGGAGACGGCAAGGAAGAATTCGTGTTCTTCCGCGCAGATGCCGGAAGGGACGCATCGGCGACACACCGCCCAGCGGCTGTACCGTGAAATTCGCGGGGCGGGAGTTCCCTTTGACTTGACTGTCACGACCGCCGGTAGCCTCGAAAAACACAGGGACAACATTGGCCTGATCTATCGCCAGGCTTTGATCGAAGGGAAGGAAGTGTATGCCGCCTGATGCCGGCGAGCCGGGTAGCCCGCAGACATGGCTGGAATCTGGAACTGGCAGCCGTCGAGCGCCCACGCAAAGTCTTTTGGGAGGCCTTGTGCTTTCATACGCAACAGGCAGCAGAAAAGGCACTCAAGGCCCTCCTCATTGCTCATGGCATCTCGTCT
>Ga0207984_1000777_pt1 | contig 17696 bp, 12 predicted proteins | sample ETNtaG_30_FD_185760 | JGI IMG/M metagenome (GOLD analysis project Ga0207984, IMG submission 185760) | Marine microbial and viral communities from oxygen minimum zone, Eastern Pacific Ocean - ETNP201306PF43B (SPAdes) (version 2) | ecosystem: Environmental > Aquatic > Marine > Oceanic ...
GCAATACGTCCGCTCAGATCAAATAATGTATTTTTCATAAATCGTGAGGACCTCCTAACCGCCCATTAATTATATACAGACAGAGGTTGTCAGATATTTGAGACTTCCTCCTCTTCACTTATAAAAACGTCTGAATGAAGTTTAGAATAAAGCCTTCACTCAGACGACCACAATTCCGCCAATTCAAGCAGCTTCAAAAATTAAGTCAGCACCATGGTACAAATAAGCAATGATACTAATATCCATCTTTATATAAGATCGAGAATTGAATCTGGGTTCTATGTACCATAGCGAAGATCGAGAAGAGAAGAGAATAATATATTCCAAAAAACGGCTCGCCATACAAAGTTTCTACTTACTTAAAATACAAGTGCGTGTACGAATTATCGTGCTACTGACAATTATACAATGTCTACTGCACAACGAAACCCATCGTATCTACTCACGTTTTTAGGGGAATCATAAGCAATGTATCGATTGGCAACATGAAGATTCTCTTCAGGACTAATCCAAGCCTCTCCACGAAGCACACGATTTGATTTTATGTCTTATAATTGTTTATTACTTCATCAATGTTAATATGCCCCACCACTGGGTTCGAGATTGGGCTTCTCGCGTAGAAATCTTGTTCCCATTCATCCAAACACCATTTCCAGGCATTGCCCACTATATTATAAATACCGTAGCCGTTAGGATCAAAGCTACCAATTGGAGCAGTTCCCTTATCCCATTGATCACGTCCACCTATTCCAACATAGTTAGCATTATCGTGAGTAATCTCGGTTCCCCATGGATAAACAAACTCCAATGCTACTCGTTGTGAGCATTAATGCAGGGACAGCATGACTTCAATATTCTGTGTTTTGAAGCGAGCTTAAACATGATAAATTGTAGTGATTCTACTCAGAACTGATATAATTTGCTCTCTATCGATTTCGTTAATCACGATGGCCGTTTGTTTAAAGTGTATCAATTGTCAGTACGTTGGTTTTGCTAATAATGTTGGGCTGACACAATAGATCAGATTTTGGTTGCCCTACTCAAGCTGATATACAGCATTTAGGCCTATCCAAGCGAATCCACCTTTTTTCAATGTATCATCATCGTTATCAACAATCATAAGATAAACCTGACAGCCAACCAAGTCCGAAACATCCCAGAACTTAGTCGAAAACGCATCCTGATTTGGCGGTGAAACTGTCCTTAGGACTTCGTTGGTCAGAGAATCTTTGAGGACACACTGATTTGGCCTAAGAGGGTCGCGATTCCATCCATTTATAGAAATCCCAATCAAACGCCCGGTAACAGTGAACATATCTGATTTCATCATTCCAGTCGCTTCCTCTCCTCCTACTAATGACTCAGCATGAAAATTCCCTCTCCAACCTCCTCGCTCTCGATTAGTTACTCCCCATGCATTGCCATCAACTTGCCAGCCGTCAAGTGTCCCTGTCTCAAAACCGCCATTGTTCACTGCTAGTTGACCTGTGTCATCATAGTAAAAACTGAATATTTCCTGAATGTCACGGCCTGAGGCAAGATAATACTTTCTTTCAGGATAGTAATCCATCATCAGTTTGTTTTTAACTCCTAGATCACGAACGTATATAATCTCGCTGTCCAGCTGGGGGGAGTTCAACGCTAACACAGAGCCATAGTATGAGTTGACAAAGACCACCGCGTTACTAAGCTTCTCTCTTTCAATCGCTTGCTGAACTTCGGTATTGACACCCCAGTAGTCGTCTGAATACAATTTGATCAACACAGGAACATTGGCACAAAGGGCAACACATATGCAAAAGCCGATGATCAAAGACAAAAAGTAGCGCAGATTGCCTTTGGATAACTTGGATTGAAACTTCTCTTTAACAATATCAGGTGTATGGATGATCCCTCTAGCAGTTAGTAGAATCAGTGGGCAGGCCGATTCATACATAAATCTGGGACCAAAACACCAGCCTTGATACCAATAGAAAAAATAGACGAATGATAAGGAGAATGTTGAAGCAATCAGTAGGTAATCCCACTGGGTGCACCGACCGCCTACAAAGAACAGCATGACGAAAAATGTACTTGGAATACACCACTCGAAGAGGTACTTATTCAAGGCGTTGAAGTTATTCAGGTTTTGGATCAAACCTCTCTTTGGAGTATGGGGTTCCCCCCAGGCACTGTGTCCGAACCCTGGATTGTGGTCGCTACCCCACAGGACCTCATAACCAGTAAGCATTGGATGTCCGTTGGTGAGGTAATTGAAACTGGCTAGAACACCAACCATTATGAGAAAACCTGCAAGCATAACCGCAAAGCGCAGTATGTAGACTTTTTTCTTTGTCAGCATCAGGTAACCCGCGTAGAAAGCATAGGGAAGACCTATACCAATAGCAGTCAAAATCCGGGCATTTAAGCAGATTCCTAGCGAAAGACCAGCGATCAATGAGTCACTGAGCTTACCCTTTATAATCGTTCTAAAGAAAAAAAGAGCAAACAGAGCAGTGAAGAACAGTGATGTATTGTGAGAGAAAAATCCCGACGACATAATGATAACAAATGGTGACAGCCCTCCCAGTAGCGCGGCCAATCTGCCAGTTTTCTCGTCAAAAAACGCTTGGCCGACCAGATAAAAAAGCACTACAGAAATTGAGCCCAGCAATGGATTTATCACCCAAGGCGCACCTAGGATTAAACCCAGCATCAACATAAATGTGTGCCCCGGAGGATATTCGGAGTACCATTTTCCATTGTTAATATTGTGAGTAAAGTCGAAAAACTCCTTGTGCTCATGGGATGGGACGGTCAGGTTTCCCGAGAGAAAAATCTTAGCATGAAAAAGTTGATCGATGTTGTCCTGAACATGCGGCACATGCTCAAAGATGAAGTAGGAGCAGAGGTTAGTTAATGTGAAGGTTGTGGCAAATACCAGTATGATGAAGTATGCGGGACGAATATTAAGAAAGGCGTAGCTGACGGTACCAAAGTATTTCTCAGGCATCAATCTACGTAGATAAGCAAAACCAGGGTATGTCCCGAAAAGCACAGATAGGAGCCCCAATGTGGATAGCGTGAGATACAAGATTATGGGTAAGCCATTTTTGGTAGGATACAACGCAAAAATGAACATGGCGAGTGGTAGCAGGGTACTGATAGATTTCCTAGGTGAACGGACAATCCAAACAAAGTTCCTCCGTCCAGAAGATGAAACACAAATTAGAAAAATGAGGAGAAGCAATATAAAAAAGAATATATGTGTCCCAAAAGTTGTGACCGACCAGTTGAGTATGGGGACATTTATAGTAACTTGATGATTTATTCCTCCAGATGTGACAATGTTGGTAGGGTTTGAGGGGCTGCGATGTGGAATGATCAGAACAAAAATCAGTATTCCAACAAGGAGAGAAAGTAATCTTAAGAACTGGGTCATCGTGGTATCAGCCAACTACTTAACTGGTGTTTTTTTAGGCGGACCGATAAACCCTAGTCCTTTGTTATAGCGGATTCTATCGGAACCTCGGCTCTTTTCAGCTTCATAGGAATATTTTAGATTGTGAAGGATATTTGTCTTAGAGCTCAGCTTGATAATATGGACTTCAAACTGCTGTTAGTTCTTAGCCATCGAAGCTAGTCATATTTAGGGTTGCTCAACACGGTGAAAGATCTTCCTATTTCCTCTCAACTCTGTCCAAGATTTTCAAAGATAAAGAGCCCCTCTTTACCAGGAGCGACGATATCAAGCATCCCGTTTCCATTGAGATCAATAACATGAAAGAAAATGCCACAACCAGAGGCAATACCTGCGGGGCCGTAGTCAATCACCTGTTTAGTGAAAGACTCTCCGTTCCATTTGAAGTAATAGAGTCCTATGTCGTCGTCCGCACCTGGATCACCGCCACAATGTGCCCTGTAGCGTTTGCCTGTGACCAGTTCGCATTCACCGTCGCCGTCGATATCCACCCACTGAATATCGTGGTACTGGGAATTGTAAGGATCAATAGGGTGCTTGACCCAAGTTCTCTCACCGCTTTCGCTCACGCGCTGCTCCCACCAGTCTAGTCCATAGGGATGTGCTTGCCCAACGATTAGATCGTTTAGTCCATCGTGGTTCACGTCTACTACCAATATAGGCACGCTGGCACTACCAAGGTCAAAGTCGGGATGGAAAGTCCATTCTCCACCATAGGTATCGTCCGGAGCTTCAAGCCAGCCGTTTTGCAGGATAAAATCGCCACGGCCATTGCCCGTTATATCGCCAAAGCCAAGTCCATGCCCTTGTCGTTTGTCATAGATTTTGTGGGCAGTAAATTCACCAGTGCCTTTGCCATTCTCATCCTGTATTAGTTTGTAGACTACCAGCGGTGTAGGCGGAGTATTGGGGACAATCTCGAGCTGACCGTCGCCGTCAACATCCCACGCGCGAGTGGTTTCTACATTGCCACATTCAGCTATGATGTGCCCTGACCATTCTCTGTTTAGGTTACCGGGGTTTTCGTGCCAACGGAGGTTACATCCGAACCATCCGCCGGTGACGAAGTCCATTCTACCATTGCCATTTATGTCCATAGGAATTGTGGAGAAATCGTCGTAATATTCACCTTCACTTCTCACCTCGCAAACCTTGTGGCGCTCTTCGAAATCTGGCCCTTTGTACCACCATCCACCGGATACGATGTCCGGTATGCCGTCGCCATCAACATCAAATGCAGCGGCTGTCTCATAAGTTTCCTTGGATATAAGTGTTTTTTTAAATTTAAGTGGCATTTTTGCCTCCCTTATGTTTAGAAAAATATTCTAGCACGATTAGTGTCTCGGGGTAAAGGTGCAGCTGAGTTGATAATGATTAGGATGAATCGTATAGACACATAATAACAAGAAATAAGTTAACTGGTAATTACCCTACGCCTTTCTGGATAGTCGAATATACTTTATATGATATGCGTGACAATTACTATGTGGTACTCCTAATAAGGGAACTTTTCCCCGCCAAACATTTTCAAACGATGCAATTCTATATCGGTATCTGATTTTTATTGTTATTTTTGTTACTACTAGTGTCATTGAGCATCATAGACGCCCTATCTTTTACCAACTCCATCACAACACGTAAACTTTATTATTGCCAAAAGACGTTCCGAACAATGGAAAGCTCTATTGTTATCTTGCTGTTTTTTTGTTAAATTATCTGTATCGGTGGTATGTAGACGAAACCGGACGATGCGATTTGAGTTCTTGCGTGTATAGGCAAGGACCTGATACTCCAAACGAACATTAAGTATCAGGTCAACTGTCCTAAAGATTCGAGCGATAGCTAATGAGTTCCATGTCAAAACTATCGGCTGCTGATGGAACTGCTTCCTGTCGTCAATCGACTTAGGTTAGAGTTATTTACTATGAATAATCGAGTGTATATCGCTAGCATCAAAAGTATCTTTCCTAGAGGATACCATCCTGATATAGCTGTGGATGCGCTTTATCCTGCTAATGAAGCAGGTGAAAAATTGAACTTGTATGTCAAGAGAGTAGCCAAGTCCCTTGGTTTTGAAAAGCGATATTCAGTTCTTGATGCTGATTTTTTACCCAAGAAAAAACTATCGAGAAAAGAATACCATCCTTTACATTGGGGCAAACAAATTCTGGGGAAATTATCAGAAAAAATTGATCCCAAAAAAATTGGGTTTGTAAGTGTTTCGTATAATATCTCTTCGCACACTGATGTTTTGCCAAATTTGGCTTGCCAGTTGTCTTGGGATGCTAATCTTGAGTTGGATGCAATACCTGAAGAGATTTCCTATTATGGATGCGCGGGGGGGTTGTTTTCGCTTAAATCAGCAGTTGAATATTGTCAAAGAAGTCAGAGAGCCGCCTATGTTTACACCTTCGATCAATGTTCTTGGCTAGCCAATCCCATTTTTGACAAAACACATCAGGACTTCAAGGCCAATTTAATAACCTCGCTACTTTTTTCAGATGCTGGTGTTGGGTTGTTAGTTATCCCAGAGAACATGAAGGGTGAATTCGATCAACCACTATTAGAAATAATTGATTATGCAACCCATTTTCAATTGGGTACGGCTGTTAGCATGCGAGAAGGATATTTGGTTCTTGATGATAATATAAAAAGCACATTGCCCAACATTGTCTCAACCAGATTGGTACAACCAATCTTAAAAAAGCAAAATTTAACCATTGATCAGATTCAAGAATGGAGTCTTCATCAAGGCGGATTGCCTATCCTACAATCGTTTGCCGACAAAAGGAATTTGAATGTTGACGCTGATAAAATCGAGAGATCGAAGCAAATGTTTAACAAATATGGAAATTTAAGTGCTCCTAGTGCTTTTGTTGTTTTAGAATCCTTCCTTAAGAAGGGAGAAAATAAAGATTCCTACGGGATAATCGCTAGTTTTGGAGCTGGCTATTATCTAGGAGCATTTCTTTACCAATGGCAACCTCAAAATTAAGGTGAAAATTTAATATCGAAACCATAGAAATGCAATTTCAAGTTTGATATGAGTAAATTAATAAAATTATTAAAGCTTGTTCTTTTGAAAATTGTTAGAGTTTTTGTTCTTGGGATAATCTTCTTCACCTTTTTTTTGGACAAAATTTTCTTCCGCAATAAAAGTAAAATCGAAAAACCAATTTTTATCATTGGCCATCTGCGTAGTGGTACCACTTTTTTGCATCGTTTTATGTGTGATAATTGTACGGATCTAAAAGGGATGATGCTCCTTGATATGCTTTTGCCGGCCATCACTACTCGAAAATTGTTGAAACCATTGATCCCATTACTAAAGAGAATGTCACTTGACAAGATCTATAATCCAAAAATTCACGAGACCAACTTTTTTTTACCTGAAACCGACGATATTGCGATTCATTTCAGGTATGCCGAAGGAATCCTCTCATGGATATATTTCAGCTCGTGGCAAAGATACGCATCGACTGAAGATTTAGAACAAAGCGTACGTAATGCTGCTGAAAAAGAGAAATTTATCCACTATCTGCGCCAAATTCATGAAAATAATATTTATCAATTCTCCAAAAGAATGATATCAAAATCATTCTTCGGTATTTTCAATATCGAAACAATATTAAAGGTTTTCCCTGTGGCAAAGATTATTGTCCTATTGCGCGACCCATTAGAAGCAGTTCCCTCATTGATGTCGCTCGAAAAAAGTGTGCAGGCTAATCTCTACGATTTCGATAGGCAAGATGAAAGGACAAAGATTCGATTCTTTGAGAATTTGTATGCTATGTCATTGTTCTACTACAAATATGTGGATGGTCTTTTCTCTCATGAGAAATTCAAGGATAAACTTCAATTAGTGACGTACAGCGAACTGAGAAACGATTTTAAATGCACCATGCTTCGTATTATGGATTATTGCGAACTTGAAAGGCATCCCAATATATTACATGCCATTGAAATGCAGAATAACAAACAATCTTCCTTTAAAACCGAACACAAATATTCTTTGGAAGATTTCAGTTTAAGCAAAAAACAAATCCTGCAGGATTTTGATTTCATTTATTCACGACTTTAAAAAATCAAGCGTGCTGTTTTCAAAAGTCGGAAATCCAAATTGAGAAACTTAAACGCTTGGTTATCGCTAATGTTTTTCTTTGGGCAGAATGGCGATTGGCTGAATAGAAATCGCTTTTGACATTTTTTGTGGCTGCGTTCTGAATTATCTGCTAGTTCAACTAGAATGTTTTCAACAGCCATTTAGATTCTCTCTCATACGGCTTCAGTGTTTTCCTGAAAAAAAACATGTGCATAGAAACAGAGCCAGACTGAAACCTATGAAGCTATAAGCAGGTAACAATGTAAATCATCAATCAAAAACTGGACGGTACCTGTCAAAACGGAAGATCACAGATTGACAATGAACTAGCAGTTATTGCTAATTAAGCAAAAGCGTCTATCACTCATTCTAAAGTACTGACTTCGCATCTAAAGTAACCAATAGACCTGACAGAGAACCAGATCTTGGTACAACCTGAAACAGTTATGCTAGCCCAAACCTCAGCTTTCTTTCGAAATATCCTGGGACTTCTGGGATAGGCTGGAAGTTTCATACCTCCCAGAACAAGGAGGGTTCTTGACTTTAATTAGCTCAAAACTACTTGGGTCGTGCTACCGCTAGCTGACAAGATTACTCCGATTTTTGTTTTTGGAACGTATGCCTAGATCGTTACTGATAAACATTGACCATGGATATATAGGCCCACGTTTATCAAAACCATAAAAAGCTGCCAAATGCCAAAATTGTATTTGATTCGCCCTATGTTGTATCTGTCTTCAATCGTGTTATCGACCAGGTCAGAGGCTATGAATATCAAAAGGCGGCTACAGAGAGCAGAGTCATCTATAAGGGTTCCAAGTATTTGTTGCTTAAAAACAGGCAGATACTTTAGACCGAGAATCTATTATGTCTTCCAAAATTAGTACGGAAAAGAACTGTGTTGCTTTTAACTGCATTGGCAAAAACACTGTTAAAGAAGAATTGGTGAAAGAAAAACGACAGTTGATAGAATGATCACACAAGGACTTTTCACAAGCAAGAGCATAGAAGTGGTCAAGAAAGTCGGGGAAATATGAAAGGCACCATGAATTATTCCATCAAAGCGTGGTTTATTCGCCAGAGCCTGAGTAATTCCAAACGAACCATCCAAATAGTTGTATTGTTGTCCCTAATTCTAAGCATGGGTTTGAGTGGCAATATCCTCTCTGCCTTTAAGGGGTTGGGAAAATGGTTGCTTCTGGAGGAAACAGCCTCCCAGATCTTTACCTCAACCTACGATCATTTCGCAGAGAAACTACCCCGTTTTGTCGTTGATGAAGACATGATGAAACTGCTCCCGCAAACTACCGAAGAGCGAATTACCTGGGAGAAGGTGAGACATGAGTTTGGTCGCACGGATATGGCTTTTATCGCATTTGGAAACCGAGGGGAATCGGTTTTTGATGCGAAACTGTTGGCATGCCTATGGGATGTGAGTCACTCTCTAGAAGAACTTCAGGAAGTGGAAGAGATTATGTCCATATCAACGATGCGTCGGATGGACAGTGACGAAGGTTTGCTCGAAATTAGCAACCTTCAGCCTGCCAGGAATATGACTGTGGATGAGGTGTGGGAAGTTGAGCAGTATTTCGATAAACGCCCTAGCATTAAGAAACGGATGGTAGGCCGCCATAATGATTATGCGAATATTATGATAAGACCCAAAACAGGCATAGATAATAACATCTTTCGGGACAAAATGGTGGAGGTTTCAGGCAGACTCCTTAGTGATTACGAGATCCATTACGGTGGTGTTCCTTATCTTTTTGGAACTCTCCCTGCGCTCATTCTAGAAGATGTCCTAATTCTTATGGTACTTGGCATAGGGATATTAATTACCATTCTGGCTGTGAACTTCCGTAGCGTTGCTGCCGTTGCGTTGGTCTGGGGGGTGATTATCATTGCCCTCGTATCGATGATGGGCTTTATGGGTTGGGTTGTGACTCTGACCGGTTCGGAAAAATTCCATTTCACTATGGTTAACTCCTCTATGCCGATCATTCTGATGACAATTGCTGCCGCAGATGGAGTTCACATCCTGACGAAGTTCTTCCGAGAACTGCGGAAGCGACAGCATGTAGAGGAAGCCATACGTGTAACTATGGATCGGCTTTTGTTGCCGGTATTCCTAACGAGCCTAACCACCATCGCGGCTTTCCTGTCTTTGATCTTTGCTCCTATTGAACAGTTCACCGGTTATGGTATCACCATTTCGCTCGGTATTGCTTGGGCATGGCTTTTGTCATCACTGTTTCTCCCTGCCATGATCGTCCATCACAAATGGGACTTGAAGTCTAAGGCAATTACGCATCTGAGTTTCATTGAAAGGATAGTAAGTGTGTATGGAAGGAACATTATCCGTTATCAGAAGGTGATTCTAGCGCTTGGAGTGGGGATAATCTTTATCGCAGCATTTGGTATACTATTTGTAGAAGTGGAAGTTGATTTCACCAAATTCTACAAACCAGGATCCGAAATCCGCGACAGTGTCGATTTCATGAATCAGGAAATGACTGGAGTTATGGATATCGATATCAGGGTCGAGGGAAATCTGAAGTCTCCTGATACCTTGAGTAAAATGCAGGCAATTCAGGAGTTTGTTGATTCACATCCTAATGTATGCTCAACATTCTCCATCGTGGACATCATCAAGCAAATGCATCGGACAGTCATGGATGATGATCCGGAATTTGAAACTATTCCGGAATCGAGGGAAAAAGTGAACAATTTGTTTACGCTTTATTCCATGTCTGGTGATCTAGACGATTTCAGTTCGCTGATTGATTACGAATATCATACAGGACTGATGACAGCGCTCATGGGGCATACCACTACAACTGCGATTGTCGAGTTTGTCCGAGATACTGAAGAAATGATTCAGTCCGTCGCTGGTCATGAAATCAAGACAAATATCACGGGGCATTTGGTCATTATGCGCGAACTGGTTTACTTGGTCATAAGGTCGGCATTTATCAGTATAGTGGTTTCGATTTTCATGATCTTTATGATTTCTTGGGTCTTTTTCAAAAAAGGCCTGTGGGCATTGCTTTCTATTATGCCTCTTGTTTCTGCTGTTATCTTGAATTTTGGAATGATGGGCCTGTTTGGTGTTGATCTTTCACATATTACTGCGATTCTCTCTGCTATCATCATTGGTGTTGGTGTCGATTTTTCCCTTCATTACATCGCACAATATCGAAATATTTCAAAAAGTGGTGTTCCTTCTGATAGTCTGACGCGCGAAGTTGTCGAAGATGTGGGTTATCCCATCATCCTAGACGCAGTATCGAATATGGGGTTTGGAGCCCTGTTGTTTTCGGTCTTTGTTCCTATCCAGTACATCGGTGGACTACTCATCTTTGCTATGGTATCCACGTCCGTGGGGACGTTGACAACACTAGCGGTCATCGCTGAATTGATGAAGAAAAAATTAACAGCAAACTAATTGAGGGAAACTACCAATGAATAAACTAATACTATCATTGATATTATCGGTTTTGTTCTTCGCCCAAACCGGATTGGAAATCGCCAAGATGGTTGATGATAGACTCCAGCCTGAGGATATATCTAGTACAGCGACTATGGTATTGACGAATTCAAAAGGGAAGACCCGAACCAGTGTTATGAGATTGAAATCTATCGATGGCAATAAAAAGCGGATCATCTGGTTTTTGGAACCGAAAGATGATAAAGGTGTCGCATTCTTAAAAATTGAGCATGAAAGCCAGGGGAGTGAAATTAGGATGTGGCTCCCAGCCTTCAAAAAGGTACGGCGCATCGCCTCGACCAAGAAAGGCGATTCCTTCATGGGCTCTGATCTAAGTTACGAGGATCTCAAAAACCTTAACCTTAATGAGAATGATTATGAGCATCTCAAAAATGAAATTGTTAATGGGCATAATTGCTATGTCTTGAAAATCAGACCAAAATCTAAAGTTAGGTCCAACTACTCACACCATGTGAACTGGATAATTAAAGACAGTCTTGTGCCTTTCAAGGAAGAATCTTATGATAAGCGAGGTGAGCTTAAAAAAGTGAAATCTTTTGTCTTTGAAAAGATACAGGATTATTATGTAATCAAGGAAATCTCAGTCAAAGATGTGCAGAGGAATCATACTACTAACATTAAGTTTGATCACATCCAAGTGGATACAGGTATTGACGAAAAATTATTCCATGAAAAGAATTTGAAGCGACTACCTAGGAATTGAAATTTCCGCAATGAGTTCTTTAATTGAAATGAAAGGAATAATGTAAATGTGCTGCAATTGTCAGCAAAACGGCGATCAAAAAGATAGGGAAAAATATCTTTTTGATGTTTATCTAAGGTGGAGGTTTGAGTGAACATACAATTCTGCCTAACACGTTGGTAAACATGATGAATGGAAAAGTATAACCATCTCCAAAATAAATCGTATTATATCTAATAGTGAAAAGCCCACTCCGTTGAAAATAGTGTTGATGACGATTGGAGCATGATTTTTGGGAAGATTACGTCTACTTCTACTAGGTTTGTTGCCGCAGTTGATGTTTATTAATCCAATATTCGGACAAATAAACTATTCCGGCTATATTCAATTGTATAAAATGATTCGTATATTGGACCAGGCAGAAATATCTTTGCCATTCAGACTGGCAGAATATCAGCTAGGTTTTTCCAAGGGAAATATAGACTTAATAACAAATACAGCCTTGGAGTACCGCTGGACCAGCAACGAAGCAAAAGTGGATGTTCGGGAAGCCTATTTAGCTTGGTATCCGAGCTGGGGAGAAGTTAAACTGGGCAAACAGATCTACGCTTGGGGTGCAGTTGACGGGAATAACCCAACTGACAACTTGAATCCTTATGATTATTATTACATTTTTCAGCCTGGCTCGAACCGGAAAATCGGTGTTCTGTCAGCTAATCTTAAATATTATTCCGACTGGTGGAATTTTGAAGCAGTTGTCATTCCTCAGCATACTGGTAACCGTATCCCTTTCGACGAACCGGATTTCCCCCTTTCACAATTCACAGAATTTCTGGACCCGAGAGACAATGTAGTGGAAGTTGAAAATCCATTTGAGTTTGGAGGGAAGTGGCAGATCAATCTGAAAAATGGCGATTTATCCGTTAGCGGTTTGATAGCTAAGGATCGGACTTTTTCGTTATCGGTCTATGATTTAGACCAGGACTTTTCCGTTATCCCTTACTTTGGCTACAGAAAAACTCAGGTGCTTGGGTTGGATGGAGTCACTTTTTACCATGGCATTACTTTTCGCGGTGAGGTAGCTTACTTTAAAACTAGAAATGATTTAAGCGGAGATTACGCTCAACCAATACTACTAGAGTCTGAAGCAGAATACAGACAATACGCATTCCAAGCAGAGTTTGCGACCCTTTTTGATATAACTGTGTCAAGTCAGTTGCTTGGAAGTAAAATATTAAAAATGGATGGGGCCGAAGTCAACCAAACTACAATGATGGGTATGCCCTTTGCCATCATTGCCGACCGAGGTTTCCTAATTTCATTGTCACGAGCATTCATGGATAATATCTTGGAATTAAGCGGGTATACATTTTACAATCTTGAGATGAATAGTTTTATGCTGGATGGAAAAATGGATTATTCTCTTGGTGAGAACTTGGCTGTTAATTTTGGTCTCACCCAGTTTTTTGGCAATGAAAACGAACTTGAAGATCGGTTCAATGATCTGGAAAGCTTTTCCCATGTTCAAGTTTCATTGAAATACAACTTCTAGAATTGATGACTGATCTATGGAGCACTTAACTAACAGTGTTAATTAAATTTTGAAACTGTTGAAGTCGGTTGATAAGATACGAGTAATTATGAGATCCCATCCCAGATTATTGTTTGGTGGGTAATGCTCTAAGAAAATACGATTTCACATGTGCGAACTTAATCTCTTCAAACTGATTTTACAAAAGTAATCATCTAGTAGAAAAATCAGAAATGCACTGGAGGTTCTCGTAATAAGAACATTGATTCCTTCTGATCAGGACTTAGACTATCTGTCATTCATGGTAAAATTATGCCATCGTTCCAAGTACTCGGCCAAGGTGTAGGTCGAGCAATTGCCTTACACTTAGCTACAACACATCTAGCCATCTCTGACTCTTCATAATTCATAAAATGTTCTGGCTGAAATATAAACAACTCAGCAAATATGTATAGTAGATATCCTACTGTACATCTGCAACGCAGCGAAAACTGATGACATAACTGAAATCAGTCTCCGGACGGCGCATGTCACGCCGAGCTACATGCTGTTCAATCGCCTCTCTGAGGTAGCCTCCACCCCGCATCACTTTATAGGTGCCGTTTTTAGGCCCTGCCGGATTTTTCCTCGGTGAACGCGTATAATAGCCACGACTATACCAATCGGCCGTCCACTCTGCGGCATTCCCAGCCATATCATAGAGGCCATAGCCATTGGGAGGGTAACTCGCAACAGGGGCCAGAATCGCATGACCGTCATCTACGTATAGAATGCGGAAGATATCCTTGCTAGTCGCGCGGAACAGATCAGTATTCCGTAAAACAGCGTCTATACCATCAGGACTATTTAACAACTTCAGGATGAGTTCTCTCTCGGCGTCTGCGATGTCAGGTCTTCGCAATACAGCCTGACTATACAAGGCTACCAAGTTGTAACCGAGATACTCATAAATAGGATGCACGTTCTTATCTGCAAAGTTTGCTTGCGTTCCATCTAGTGGGTCATGTCCCCATGGATACCTCTTGCCAACTAATCCTCCGCGCGCAGCGTATTCCCATTCTGCCTCAGTGGGCAACCGTTTACCCGCCCATTTGGCGTAAGCCTTAGCGTCATACCAAGAAACATAAATAACTGGATGCTGATCAGTAGGAGCTAATTTGGACAATTCAGTGCCTTGGCCGGATATCCGGAAGATATGTCCTGTTTCACTGGTAAATTTCTTGTATTTTTCTATAGTGACTTCATGAATATCCATATAGAAGGCATCAAGTTCAACGGTGTGAACCGGACGTGGCGGATTTTCGCCACTTTGGCCTTCAAGTTTCACTTTGGCTTCGGGATAAAGGTCCTGATCACCCATTTCAAAGGTGCCAGCAGGAATCAAACGCATGATAGCACCATCCTTCGGCCAGTAGACCTCTTGATCCATGTCAGTTTGCTGATCCTCTTTCTCACAACCAAGAAGACAACAGAAAACCACTATCAATAGGGTCATATTTTTTATCATTAATCTGCCTCTAATTTAATAAGGTAAGAGTAGGTTGCAATGAAAATTTACCAGTCATTTCTGTTTTCAAGATGTCGACATTTCCCACAGCTTTGATTTGACTGCTTGTCTTCGCTAAAGTCGCAGTACTTGAGTTGGCATTCTAACATGATTACAGCTTCAAGGTAAAGCGGTGGGGTTGCTGGTAGGAATTGCTCGCAGCCAATCAGACGCATGGTACCCAACAGTGGAGACTCGCTGTGTCAATCAGGTTTCTAGTGGAAGGCTTTATCTCAAGAATATCTAATCTGCCTTTAGCTAGAATTTAAAAAAGAGACCCGTGTAGATAACAGATCCTTTTTATGCACAATAACATATGTGAAAGGTTTCTGAGAAAAGCTAAATACAATAATGCGATCCTTTATTATTTAAAGTGCAAGTGTTTCATGACAACCAACCTGAAGATAGTTGAATTGTGTAACTGTGCGGGATTTGGTTGTTGGGTGTTAAGTACGATTGGGGTGCCTCAGTAAAGAGGCAGATCAGTAGGAGCATGTAATGCACAAAGGATAAAACTACCCACACCAACCTGAAATCTACTTGAGACGATCATAGATGGATTGTGTGGCTTTGGTTCTAGGTTCTAGCTGGAGAGTATTGCTAGGTGAAGTATAGGTGTAAATGCCAAGGTTTGGCCACCATAACGTATTAGACTCTAGTAGGAACAAGGACAATCTTCACTAGATTTTTCCTTCCTATAAGGTATCAATAATTTAGCTGGAAATTGGATTGTAGTTAAGTGAAAGAAGTTAGGTTCCAATTGATATTGGTTTCAAAGTTGCTGCATCCTTGACAGGAAAAACAGATATCTGTTTTTCACTTCCACGAACTTCGACCTCTGTTTGCTTAATGTCTGGGAACTCAACACCAGCAGCATCAAGGACTCCTTCTGATACTACCAACTGTACACCCATAGTTTTGCAAGCACCTTCCAGACGAGAAGCCACATTGACAGTATCGCCGATCGCAGTAACAGCCATGGCTTCTCCATATCCCATGTTTCCTACAATAGCATTACCACGGTGCAACCCAATACCGATTTGAAGGGGGCTATCAAGTTCCTCTTGCAAACGCGAGTTCAATACTTCTAGTTGTTGTCCCATTTTAATAGATGCACTAATAGCTTGTTTTGCACCAATTTCGGTCCCGCTGCGCATACCGAAAATTGCCATAATTCCATCTCCAATAAACTTATCGAGATAACCGTCTGAAGACTCAATAGCTTCACCCATCAACTCAAAATACTGATTCAGGATGAAAACGACATCAAACGGGAGACGTTGGTTTGCCATCTGAGTAAAGCCTCTTAGATCGGCAAACAATAGTGTCACATCCACCTCTTCCCCATCAACGTATGTTGGGCGGGGATGTCCATCCGTAGGCTTGGCATGCTTTAGCATAGGATGGATGTATACATCATCTTGAAGTTTTACTTGACATGCCAAGCGAATGTTTGGTGCGGCACCAATCCGCTGAAGAACTTTTGCTTCTTCTCCTACTGGAGAATCAACTCCATCATGACCAATTAAGATGCGTGTGCGACAAGTCGAACAACGGCCATGTCCTCCGCAAATCGAGGCATGTGATACACCAGCCAAGCGACTTGCTTCAAGAATTGTGGTGCCGGAAGGAACCTTTATGTTCGCTCCATCACTATAACGAACCTCGATGGTAGATCGACGCTTTTCTATTTGTAGCCATATTAACCTTATGATTACACTAAGCATAACCGAAACGAAAAAAGCTCCAATGAGCTGGAATGCGAAAGGCATAATGATATGATCTATTTCCTCAGAGCTCATTGGAGTTCCTTCTGGAGTCAACCATTGTGCTTGCTCATCAAGTCTTAACAGCCAATTGGAATCGGATTTTCTAAGTGATGTTTCGCGGTATCCCACAACTATACCTATCATAGATGTAATATATGGCATTATAGCCAATGTATAACATGCAAGCCAAAATCGACTATACCAAGGCTTAAGAGACAACCAGCGATGCAAACCTATACAACCATGCCCCCATACCATACCTAATAGCAATGAGTAGACAATTAAAAAGAAAACAAGGATACCGTCCTCCTCAATAGTATGAAAGAAGTTGGAATAATACAGTGGACGACCATTAATGTGGTAACCAATGCGGCCGTAAGAAATATGAATAAAGAGTAAGAAAGGAAGCACCAGTCCTAAACCAAACTGAACTTTTTCAGTAATAGTAAGACCATGCAAGGATCTACGATGAAGGAACGTGAACAAAGCAGCTCCCGCGTGGAGTAAAATAGAGATAGGCATAAGCCAATAGATCCCAGGTGCACGCCAGAAAGCCATGAAATATTGTCTAAAAAAGTCCATTGTCTCTACCGAGATAATACCAAGAGAGTGATTGATCATGTGACCGAAGCAATAGGCCATCATAATTAGACCAGTTATTAACCGGGTGAAAATTATGGAAGAAGTTACTTTTGAGGTTATCATGGTTTTCTAAAAAAATTTGGGGACTTTGACATGAACTATGCCTTGTACCTTCGTTTGGCAAGATAGGCGATAGCCCTCACTTACCATTTTTTGTCCTAACACTGTCTGTTCTTCAGCAGAAACCTTACTGAGGCATTTAGCACCATCTGAAATCATCACTTTGCACGTGCTACAAGAACAATTTCCACCACAAAAGCTGTCTATCTCGACATCCGCCTGCTTACTTGCATCCATGATGGTTGTCCCAGAATCCACCACTACTATTGGACCACCTTCGAAGTGCACTTCACAAGAATCATTGCCGACGAGACGCTTAAGCCAATTTTTCATGGTTAGGTTTTCCTTATTAATAAAAACCTTAATACCAATTAACTATGATGAATTAGTCATGGT
>Ga0207984_1000780_pt1 | contig 17613 bp, 12 predicted proteins | sample ETNtaG_30_FD_185760 | JGI IMG/M metagenome (GOLD analysis project Ga0207984, IMG submission 185760) | Marine microbial and viral communities from oxygen minimum zone, Eastern Pacific Ocean - ETNP201306PF43B (SPAdes) (version 2) | ecosystem: Environmental > Aquatic > Marine > Oceanic ...
TGAAACGTGGTCTTGGCTCTCCGCAACAAGTAAAGAGCTGCCGCGGACCGTCAGCGCCGGAGTGCTGGACATTAGCCGTTAAGGCCGGAATGGCAAATAGTGACAAAGTCGTTACTTGTTTAAGCGGTGCTTATGCGTTTAAACACGGCTTGAAACATTCCTCCCACTGTGCCGTCTTCGAACGAATGAAGAACGACAACGACGAATTCAGAAACCAGGACACCGAGGCGCTGCCGGCCATCGAGCCACCAAAGCCGGTGCGCGCCAGGGCCTCCGGCCTGCTGAAGGCGGTAATCCTGATGGCAGTGGGCTCATTGCTTACCTTGCTGTTCGTCCGGCCTGCCGGTCCGTCCGGTCATTCTAATCACAGAGGCGGCTACCCCGGCGACAGGCCGGCCGGACCGCAGCCCTCGACATCGATCGAGCCATTGGTCGCCCGGCCTCTTGCCCCGCCACCCGTCCATCCTGCGCTCAACATTGAGCCACAAGAGCCCGGTCTCGTCATGCGTTTCGTCCCGGGCAAAGGCGCGACCGAGGACGAGAAAGGCAGGCTCATCTTTTTGTCCGATCTGTCCGGAATGCAAAATCACGCGGTCCAGGACCAGAAGAAATCGAGGCCGGAGCTTGTGAAGGATGAGTTGCTGCACAGGAACGTGATCTCATTTCGGGGCAGCAAGAAAGAGCATCTCATCGTTCAGGAATCCGATTCCCTTCAGAACATAGCCAAAGAGATCACCCTCTTTGCTCGCATTCGTCCCGAAAGGATGAAGAACAATGTCCTGATCGTGGGACGCAACGCGGGCATGGACGAACGCCGTGGCTGGGCCCTCAAACTCAGTCAAGGGCGGTTTCCGCAGTTTGATATTTCGCGGCCGGGTGCCCGGAGTGGTGTCATCTCTGATGAAGCTGTTGAGCCCGGTCGCTGGCATCACATCGCTGCCACATTTAAGGAAGGCCGCTCCAGAATCTACGTTGAAGGTGAAGACGTGGGAACCCGCCCCGTCTGCTGGCCTTCTCGTCTGCGCAATGTGAAAAATGTCCCCGTCCGTATCGGAGGGCCTGATCCGGATAAACCATCTAAGGGTTTTGAGGGGCTCGTTGATGAGATTCGAGTTTATTCGCGTGTTCTCTCCCAAGATGAGATTCAAGGCCTGATAAATCCCAATAGGCCGGTCGACGAAGACAAGCCAAGACTACTGCTCTGGAATACCCTCGGATCGCCCGATGAAATTCGAAAGAGCAGAATCGGACCGGGCGGAGAAATTTATGGGCGCAGACAGGGCCGCGGACTGAATTTTCCGCAAGGTAAGGAGGGTAGAGGATTCAGCAGCTCCGCAGGAAAGTCGGGCCCGAATTTCGGGCCGTGGGAGAAGATTCATCCTGAGTATCACAAGCGCGGCACTATTGAATTCTGGTGGAAAGCGCCAAGAGCCTACGACGATTCCAATCGCCCACCGGACGAGGTGTTCGTCTCCGGTGTCTGGCAGCGCAATTGGATCCTGCCTTTCCAGATGCTCTATCGCTGGCGTGAACCGGACAAGGGCGGCGGCGGTTTTGCGTTCCGTATCTCCGGCCAAGACAGAATAGAGCAGCCGCTGCAGACCGGAAAGGTCGCCCACTTCAAAAAAAACCAGTGGGTGCGGGTCGCATTCGTGTGGGATATGGATGGATTACCCATCGACAAGGCTGCCTCTTACGGAGTCATCGTCGACGGGGTCTACCATCCTCTGCGTCACGTAAACGGAGGAGATCCCCGGCCTCTCATGGCACGGCCCGAGGGCGCTTATTTTGCCATGGGCTACTACACCGCTGATGGCCACATACAACAACGCGGTGTGATCGATGAAGTCAGGATTTGGGATCGGCCCATCACGGGGCAGGTGGAGGTACAGATTGCGGTTCCCGATGTCATCGCCGAATACAAAATGGACGGCAATCCACTGAAAGACGATTCCGGGCAGGGCAATGACCTGATGGTTTCAAGCCTTGCGAAAACCGAGAAAGGCATCAAAGGAACAGCCATTCAGCAAAACGCTATTGGTGGGCATCTCTACAAGACATACTCGCCGGACAGCAAGCTGTTTGTTACCGAGCCACCGTTGACCGTCACCGCATGGTTTAAGACGGAAGGCGAGAACGCGCCCGAGCCGACCATCCTCTCCACTCATTACGCGGGCCAGGGGAGCGATGGCTACAAGATGGCTCTGCATTCTGGTGATGATGGCGGACGGCATGTTCTGTGGTCTGCCGGGACGGGAAACAATCACATCATCTCCAGCAAAACTTACGACGATGGCATCTGGCATCTGGCCGTCGGCACATGGGATGGCGCGCAACTCCAACTGTTCGTCGACGGGATATTGCAGGGACGGAGCAAAGCCGAAGCAAAGTGCGTGTACGCCAACCGACCGAGATTTACGATCGGAGCACAGGACTGCAATAATGCCGCTTACGCAAAGAAGGAGAAGTATTACTTCAACGGCCGCATCGACGAGGTCCGCATTCTAAGGAAGGTGATGACGCAAAAGGAAGTCATCGAGCACTTCAACGAGACCGCGCCCGAGCGGATCGTTTATGATGGCCTGGTCTGGTATCGCTGGCGCACTGGGTTCGAAATCAAAGACGGCAAATTAATCACGCAGCCCAAAGCCAGGACGGGATTCCAATATGGTCACAGCCGTGCTGGTCGAGGTGGCGCCCTCGTTACCGCGATCAACGATAAGGACTGGACGGACTACACGGTGGACTTCGATTTCTGCATGCTGCCGCCTGATCCGGGGTTCAAGCCGCACCACATACCGACCACGGATATTCCAAGCATGTCCGTCTTTTTTCGCGTCAAGGATTACAAGGAGAGCTGGAATGAAAAGGGCCACACCAGCTATGTGCTTGGCGTCAGTTCAGAAGGCAAAATCACGCTTAGCCGATACTTCGAATTCTACATTCCCGGCCGCGGCTACAGCAGCAAAAAATCAGGTGCCACAGCACGCTTTGTCTCCGGCGGCACCCGCCCCCTCGGCACTCTTCCACACCACATGCAATTGTCTGTTGTCGGCAGACGGGTCAAGGTCGCCATTGACGGCCATCAACTCATGTCCGTTCTCGACAGCATCAGGCCGGGCGGGAGAAAGCCACCCATGCATGGCGGCATCGGCATCGCCTGGCGTTACGAATACATGGGCTGGATCGCCAACGTGAAGGTAAAGCATCTAAAAGAGAAGTGATGGCACAACGGAGTTGGAGTAACGCCTTCAGGCAGGATCTGACCAGGAGGATAGCTGCCGGGCTAATCCGTAGTCTCGCTCTACGGAGCCGTAGCCTGCCCGTCGTTGCATACACACGTGTTTTACGTGACACTCAGCCTGCCTTCCTGATTCCTGATTTCTGATTCCCGCTATCCTCATGAAAGCTCTCGCACCGGCGCTTGCACAACTGGAGAAACGTCCATTGCGGTTGCTCTGGTTCGCGTTGGCGGGGCTGATCTTTCTGCTCAATTCGGCACTTATCGGGTGGCTGTTTCCCGACCGTGAGGTTGAGAGCGCGATCCCGGCGATGATTGGCGCGGCCATTCTGGCGGCCCCCATTTTCATACAGGCAGCCATCAATGTTTCGCAAAGCGTTTTCATGATGAACGAGCAGGTAGCGATTGCGATCGCTGTCTCCGCTATGAACAACAATTACCGGCAGGCCGGTATGGTCGCGCTGTTCATGCTGCTCGCTGAGATCATTGAAAAGATGACCGCCAGAGGGGCGACTATTTCGCTCGAACAATTGATGAAGCTGACGCCCAAACTGGCCAGGAAACTCAATGAGGATGGTGAAGAGATAGAAGTAAGCGCAACCGAACTGAAGCCCGGGGATATCGTTCGAGTGCGCCCCGGCGAGAATTTTGTTATCGATGGCGAAATCGTTCGCGGCGAAAGCACAGTGAACCAGGCGCCCATTACCGGCGAATCCCTGCCAGTGGATAAAGCTCTGAAGGATGAAGTGTTCGCCGGCACTCAGAATCTCTCAGGCGTCCTCGACATTCGTGTGACCCGTGCCGTCGAGGATGCAACCCTGAAAGAGATTCAGAATCTCATCCAGAAAGCAGAAACAACTCGCGGCCCATCGCTGGGCATCATCGATCGATATGCCAAGTTTTACTCGTTCGTGGCCTTCTCTGTCGCAGTGGTCACTTGGGTGGGCACGCATGATATCGATCGCGTCATCAGCGTGTTGATCATCTGCTACCCGGACGCGGCCATCCTGGCAACACCGGTCGCGCTCCTAGCGTCGCTTGCCAGTACCGCAAGAGTCGGCGTGCTGATCCGCCACATGGTCGACCTGGAAAAACTGTCCACCTGCAGCGCGTTTGTCTTTGACAAGACCGGCACCCTGACCGTCGGCAAACTCACAGTCTCCAACATGAAGCCGCAGGAGGAAACCGAGCCTGCAGAGCTCCTCAGACTTGCCGCGTCCGCCGAGGCGAGCAGCTCTCATCCAATGGCGAAAGCCATTGTGGAGGTGGCGGAAGAAGCGCGTATCGAACTCTTGGAGTGCGATACCGCAAAAGAAGTTCACGGCAGAGGGATCGAGGCAAAGATCGAAGGACAAACGGTACTGGTAGGCCGCGAGAGCTGGCTGCGCGAGCAGGGCCTTCAACTGGGCCTCGATGAGCAGGATCTTGCCGAGGCAGAAGGCCAGAGCATGGTCGGTGTGGCCGCGGACGGAAAACTGCTCGGCTGGATTACTGCCGAAGACTCTCTCAAACAGGAAGCGCCAGAATCGGTGCGTTCGCTTGCATACATGGGCATTCGCCATCTTTCACTCGTGACGGGAGATCGCGCAAGCGTGGGACACCGCATGGCTGAATCGGCCGGCATCAAACATGTGACTGCCGATTGTCTGCCCAAAGACAAAGTGAAATGGATCGAAGATCTGCAGTCCCAGGGACACCAGGTTGCCTTCGTCGGAGACGGCATCAATGACGGCCCGGCCCTGGCCGCGTCGGATGTCGGGATCGCCATGGGAGAATCCGGCAGCGACCTCGCAGTTCACAGCGCAACGCTGGCACTGATGAACGATTCATTGGATCGCCTCCCCTACGTCTTGCATCTCTCACGCATGACGAAACGGGTCATCCTGCAGAACATCGTTTTTGGCGTCTCCTATGCCGTTTTCGGCGCCATCCTCTCCACCACCGGTCTGCTTTCTCCCGAGATGGCCGCAATGGCCCATCTTTTCGATCCATTGGTCATCGCCTTCAACAGCGCAAGACTGATCCGTATCGGGGAGGAACTCGGCGTCTGCGATGTGGTGGCCGACCGATTTGCCCAGGAAGAGGAGGAACGGATTGAGTTGCAGCAGGTAGCGGCAGCTTGAGGGGGTGGGGATGTGAATGGTGAATGGTGAATGGTGAATGGGGGATGTGGATGGTGAATGGTGGAATGATGGAGTGATGAGCAATGCTGCGAACTGAGATGTCTGGCTCTGTCCCCTAATCGTTCTCTTAATTGGGATTGCCGAGATAGCGCTTTACAGCACCAGAAAGGCCCAGATTCGCTTGCCTTCCACTCTTATTCCTCTTGCCTGTTGATTCGCTTCAGTCGTTTTTCGGCCATCCTCTTCTTCCAGCCATCTTTGCCCTCCGAATAGTACTGAAGGACAAATTCTCCTGCTGTTCCACACTTTACTAATGTATCGAACAGCGTTGCCACAAAATCGGACTGATCATCCTTTTCACGGTCGATACGTGATGCTATTGCTCTGGCTGCCTCGTTGCCGTGGGAAGCCAGTGTATCCCGAAGGATGATTCTTCGACCGGCATCTCTTTCCCTTGCCAGCGCGTTCAGAAGATAGTTTACGCCGGACTCATACACGCAGCCCATCGCCTTAATCGCCGGCAATGCCAGTTCCGAATCTTTGTGTGTCATTAACAGGTTCAACCACTCGAGGGCCTCGCCCGCGGATTTCTTGAGATTCTCTTCCTGCGATTTCAATGCTGCGGCGACAGACTGGCCGAAACGGCAGGGCTCAGCTTTCACTACTTTCATAGAAGCGTCAGGAGCAAACGGCACGATCCATTCCCGCTTGAGCTCGGCTACGGCAAATCCGTCTCGGACCCTGAAGACCTGCAGGCCCAGCTTCTTCAATGCTTCCACTGCAGCGAGACGATCGGTGTAAGTGCCCTCTTTCAGAACGCGCTTCAGAGATTTGAGTGAATCCGCCCCGCCATGGTTACCCAGAATCTGAATGGCTGTCCTCCGGACTTCAGAGTCAGGATCGGAAAGCGCATCATTGGCAGCACGCAAGGCACTGGATTCGCGTAATCCCACGAGCGATTTTGCCGCATACCTCCTGGCCTGGAGATGTTGATCCGGGTGGAGCATTCTCACTAATTTCGCAATCCGATCCCGGGCAAGGCTGACTTCTAATGTAGCAATGGAAAGCTCCAACTGATTCGTCAGTGCATTCAGTTGTTGGGCTTTCAGTATTGCGCCATTCGCAAGCAGCGCGGCGTCGGCCCGAAACTCTCTGAGCCACTTCAGAGCTTTCAAGCTCCGCGACTCCGCCAGGCCCCGGACCAGATTCAGCCGGATGAGCCAGTCCGTCTGCTGTTCAAAGAACGTCTTGACCGTTGCGATGCCATCGTCGCCGCTGATGCGAATCAAAGCCGATGCCGCCTGGCCCAGCAAGGGCTCATCTCCGCTCTGCCGACCGGCCAGCATCTTTTTCAGCACCGGCAGGGACTGCCTGCTCTTCATTTCACCAAGAATCAGGATGGCGAATGACTTTGCCGAGTTCTTTGCCTCCTTGCTTTCAAGGTACTGCACCAATGCTCCTGCCGCAGGTTCGCCCATCCTCAGCAGTTCACCTTTTACCCAGAGCGGTCGGCGGCCCAGATGAGTCACTAAAGCTGCCACCTTCTCCCGATCTGATTTTCCGTGAGTCAGGAATCGGCAATAGGCTTTTCTTATAAGACCAATTCGTTCGACGTCCTCCTTGTCGAGGTGTAGTTCCTTTTCAAAGGCGTCCACTATTTCCGGGGCACGGGCGAAAACGTTTAGTGGGGCGGCTTCCCTTTGCGCGAGAGCGAGCAGCGCGGCAAATATCGTATAGCGATTCTTGCTTTCCAATGTCTGCCTCGCGAGAGTGACAAACTCATCGGTAATCCCCTTCTCTTCTCTCCCGGAGAGTTCTGCGGCCGCACGGATGGAGACGTAATAGCTGTTCGATTCCAGGAGGGTAAACAGATCTGCCGTGCTGCTCTTGTCAGAAATGCGATTCAGCATCTCCCTTTCTTCAGCGGTCGGGGGGGCCTTAAAGACGTGTGCTTCTAGATCGAGGCACGCCAGAACAGAAAAGCTCAGGCAGACAAGGTTCATGATTCCTCCGGCAGGCACTTTCATTTCAATCGAGAGTAGAGCGGGACATTCTGATTCACTCGGCTGAAGAAAGAACATTTCTGAGATCCATCCTGCAATCTGAATCGTCTTACTGGTGTGAATGTGAACTCTTCCGTGTCACCGTCCGTTGCCGGGCATGTTGATAGAACGCCCAGCCCTCTCGAGGTTGCGGCAAATGTAATCACCGAGTTCTTCTGCTCTTTGCAGTCAGAGCTTGTCGGCGCTGTGTTCTATCTCACCGGTAACGGCGAAGACGCACGGGACATTGTGCAGGAAGCGTTCATGAAATGCTGGCGCAGCCGTGCACAAATCGAACAGATTCGAAACGTCCGGGCCTGGATTTTCCAGGTCACCATCAATACCGCAAAGGACCACATGAAGAGCGCCTGGAAAAGGCGTTCGAGACCCCTTGCCTCGCAGCAGTGGGTGGCGTACTCCGAAGCTCCCGACCCGGCCAGCGCCGCTGCTGAAAATGAACAGTTGAATCAACTTCGCCTGGCCATCATGAATCTGCGGAGCAAACAGAAAGAAGTCTTTCTCCTGCGCCAGAACGGCGAACTGACATACGAGCAGATCGCCGGCATCCTCCATCTGCCGGTCGGAACAGTGAAAACAAGAATGCGCTATGCACTCCAGGAATTGAAGAAGTCGATGTCTGAAACAGTCCACCCTCGCTGAAGAAGAGCCAGATGAAGCAAAGCTGTAAGCACATCCAGGACGAATCGCTGAACTACCAGTTCGGCCTCTGCGATGATTCGGATCAGGCTCGCATCGAGAATCATCTTCAAACGTGTGGCGCGTGCCGAGCGGAGTTCGAGCGTGATGAGGATTTCGGTCCGCTGTTAAAAACCGCCGCTCTGGTGGACATCCCGCCGATTCACTTCGCACCCAGAGCGATCCCTGTCGCCGACTCTATTTTTCACTGCATACCTGGAGTAGCCATGCTTCTCAATCCTCGTTCCCCGTTACACAAGTATGTTCAGAACGCCAGGCTCGTGGCCGTGCTGATTGTATCCATAGCCCTGCACCTTCTCGTGGGTACATTTCTGTTGAATTTTGAACTGGGTAGTGTTCGCCGTGGATCCATTACTGATTACTCAATTGTCACAACAGTTGAAGAGGAATTCATCGATCAGGAACAGTTGGACAGAATCTTTGATGAACTCGAAACGGATGTTGAACAGGTAGCAATGGAGCCTGTCGCAGTGGTGCTCGACGCAGACCTGCCGCCCATGGACGTCCCGGATGTTGGTCCGGAATTGCAGGGTGCCATCGAGCAGGACCAACCCGGCGAAGAGGAGTTTCAGGACGCGATGGATGCTGTCAGAGACCTCGCCCTTGGTGAACGAGGGTCACGGGTGATCGCCGTGTCTAATGACGATTTCAGCTCCATCTCTTCCTATAGGATCAGACTGGATCCCAGGCTCCGAACGAAGCAGGGGCTCATGCGCGGAGCCTCTCGGCAGACGGAGAATGCCGTCCTGGGTGGTCTGAAGTTTCTTGCCCGGACTCAGCGGGGAGATGGAAGCTGGTCATCGAACGCGGAAGCGGTTGAACGGGGAAACACTGAGGTCAGAGGCGACCATGACACCGCGATCACCGGCCTGGCCCTGCTTTCGTTCCTCGGGGCTGGACATTCTGAGGCGACTGGCAAGTACAGGCCGGCCGTATCAAAGGCGGTGAATTATCTGCGCCGAACTCAGGCAGAAAACGGCTCATGGCTCAACGGTGGCAGAATGTATGGTCACGGCATCTGCGCCATGGCGATGTCCGAGGCGTATGGCATGGCGGGGGCGAAGTCCTCCGCGGCACAATCTGCTCAGCTCGGAATCAACTTCATCGTGCAGTCCCAGGGCGAGGGTGGCGGCTTCGGCTATGGGGGGCCGGGAGAAGACACATCGGTGACCGGATGGCAGATTATGGCCTGCAAGTCCGGCGAGGTCGCGGGCCTGAAGGTGCCGGAAGAGGCAATCGATGGCTTCGTGAGATTCCTGAACAGCAAAGTGGATCCTGAGACAGGACGAACGGGCTATCGAAGCCCAGGCAAAGGCAGCAACGCAATGGTGGCCGTCGGTCTCGTCTGCCGCCTCTTCCTGGGCCAGCAGCCTGGTAAGAATCCCGTCCTCGCTAAGGCCGCGGAGGTTTTGAACAAAGCGGGTCCGAATCCCAGAGACTGTTATTACGATTACTACGCGACGCTCGGCATGTTCCAAATGGGCAAAGGCCATTGGAAGGAATGGAACGAGCGATTCTCCCTGGCGTTAGTCGCCAGGCAGAGCAGGTTGGGCAGCTTCGCGGGCAGTTGGGACTACAAAGGAATCACTCACGCAGATCGGGGAGGCAGAATCTATGTCACGGCCATGAACGTACTGTCGCTCGAAGTCTATTACCGCTATCTGCCGATGTATCGGTAAACAGTGGTCTTGACACTCCGCGTCAGGTTCACAGAGAATCCAGGAATTTTGCGGTGTTCACTGGGAAAGGCGCTCCAGCAATTTTGAGGGCACGAACATGCGTCTTGAAGAAATCGAGATCTTCAGGATAGTCCAAATCGGACCAGGGCGAGAGAAGGTGCAGGGAAACATCCAGCTCTGTTACTTTATCAAGGGTCGTCGCAAGAACTGATTCTGTGCTCCAGGCAACACCGTGAAAAAGGGCGGGCTGCAGGCTCTTCAACCCGATCAAGTAGTAGCCACCGTCAAGGGTTGGACCGAGGACAACATCCTTTTCATCCAGGCTGTCAAAGGCTTCTTCGATCCATCCGGCAGGCACCGCTGGGCTATCCGCACCGATAATGATCACCTTTGAGTGCGCCTGTTGGAAAGCCCACTCAAAAGCCATCTCCATGCGCTTTCCCAGATCACCTTCGGACTGAGGCACAAAGACAAAGTCAGACCCAACTAGTTCCTCAAGCGTTTGCAGACTGTCCGAGGGCGCATAACAGAGAATTCTGCAGACATCAGTTATCTGGCGCAGCAGATCGGCAGTATCCAGAATCAGTGCACTGGCAAGTCCAGCACATCCTTCCGGATCGAGCCGTGACCCCATCCTGGTTTTAACAGTCCCCGGCCTGGGTTCTTTAGCAAAAAAGACAGCGGCTCTGCTCACGACGCTTTCCCGTAATAGATCTTTGCCAATCGATCAGGCGGCACGCCAAAGAAGTGCAGGAGGCGAACATACCAATTAGTTAATGTGGTTCGAGCTGTGCCAAGCCTCTGCCATCGACGGGCAGACGATACAACAGTTTTGCGTACAAGGCAGGTCTTGCCGGCTTTTCGCAAGCGTTTTGAAAAAACCACATCCTCCATGAGCGGTATCTCTGGAAACCCTCCGATTTGGTCGAACGTGGAGCAGCGCACAAAGATGCCTTGATCGCCGTAGATACAGAACCGGTGCATAGCTCGAAGATGAATCATGAATTCAATAAGTCTGAAATCCCAACCCTCGGCATCTATCCGCTGCCGAAAACAACCACCTACTATCCTGGAATCGCCTGTCACAGATTCAATGGCATCCAATGCTCCTGGCTCAAGCCTGCAGTCCGCATGCAGGAAGAGTATGACATCACCGTTAGCCGCATTCGCGCCAAGGTTCATCTGCGGTCCGCGACCAGCCGGCGACTTGATCACTTGAGCGTATTGCTCAGCAATGTGGAAAGAACCATCGGTACTTCCTCCATCAACGATGATGATCTCGTGATCCTCGATAGATTCGCTCAATGAATTCAGCGTCGCGTCCAGAGTCTCTTCTTCGTTAAGAATGGGTATGACAACAGATATCATCTTGAACAACCTTAACTGCTTGCGCTTCGATAGTGATTTAGCGCAAAACGAAAGAAAAGATGCCCAACAAATAACATTCCGATGGCCCAGCCAGCAACAAATAATGCATGCATGGGAACAAGACCTGAGCGGTTCATCTCTGTCGTGAACGGCATGAGGGCCATAGCTGGAAAATTTGTAACAGCAAGAATAGGAAACACAAAGGTGAGCGCGAATTTGAAGCTCGGCGGATACATGTCGATTGGGTAACGCGCAAAATTTCGGACAGGAAACCAGAGCTCGAACAAGCTCTGATTCTTGATCACCCAGAAGGCCGAAAGCGCCATGATAAAAAGTGTGTTGTAAAGAATCAGAACGCCGCAAAGTATCAATGCGATGTAGACCAACACATTAGTAAAAGTCAGGTGAACTCCAAGCTTGTAGCCGGAGTATCCTAAGATAGCAAAGGCTATTGGGATGTTGGCTACGCTGTTAAAATTCAGTTTCCGTGTGGACAGAAGAAACTGCGGATTAATAGGTTTAATCAGGACAAAATCGAGGGTGCCAGTTCGGACCTGTTCGGAAATATCCATGCAATTCGTAAAAAAGAACATCTCAAAGAACTGGGTGATGAGGTGCTGCGTACCAAGCAAGAAGAGGACTTCGTATTCAGTCCAGCCAGCGATTGGCTTCCCGCCATTATTCATAAAGATGACTTCAAAGAAGATAATCTGCAGCGCGAACCACAAAGTTTCCGTAGCCGCGGTGATCAGGAAGTGTCCTCTGAATGACATCTCACGTACCAGGCAATTTCTGGCTATGGCCAAATAGATTCGAAAATAGCGTGAAATGCGCATCTACTCTTTATCCTCCATAAGCACCATATCTCTTAAGCCCCCTTCGATAGAGAGTTTTTACTATTATCAGAAGACCAAGAATCCAGAGGGCTTCAACACCAAACTCAACCATCAGCTCTTCGCTGCTGTACCTGCCGAGGTAGACCGTGACAGGAAAATAAGCTTCGTATTTGAATGGAAGATTCATTACGATCCCTTTTAGCCACGGAGGCAGCAGGTCCAACGGAATCATGTGGCCACTGAAGAAATAGGCAACCATGAAATATAGAAAGAGGAACGTATTGACTTCGAGAAACCAGAAACCGATCAGGCCAAACATCATATGCAGCAGGAAGCCAATGGTGAATGCCATCGCGAGCGACAAGGCAAAGTAGAAAAAAGTCTCCCAGCCAGGCCAGGGCGCAAAATAGCCTGAGTAAATCAGCCATGTAAAAACGACTGCAAAAGGCAGGCTGGCCATGAGGTAATAGCAGAGCTTGTGCGCCACACGGAGGGACAGGGTGTACCCCATATAATCAATCGGGCGGATCAGGTATTTGTTTAATTCCCCATCTCGAATTTCTGTTGCGGTTGTCCTGGCCAGTTGGGGCATAGACGAAAAGCTTCTGGCCACGTGGATCAGCATGTAGTAGGCCATCATTGAAGACAGGGTGTACCCTGCAATGGGCTCGTCGTCCCTTGTGGCAAATACCGCGCTCCAGAGAAAGAACTGTGTAACTAATGGCAGAAAATTAACAAAGACCCCAGCAAAGAAGTTGAACCGGTAGACCAGGCGTTCTGAGAGTCCGACTTTGAATGTGGTCCAGTATTTGGTCACGGATTCCCGTTCTCGGGTCCTTTTGTCTCGAACATGTTAGCCATGACTTCTTCGATCGGTACTTCTTCGATACTCAAGTCCTCTACGTCATATTTCTGCATGAGTTGGGCGCTCGCATCGAGCACACTTGCCCTGGCTACTTCAATGGTTGCTGTAGGTGGGTCATTTTTGACGACTATTCCGAAATCCTTGAGCTCATGCTCTGCTGGGGAATTCCTGAATCGAATATGCAGGAGCTTGTGCTGGGCAAACTTCTCCAGAATTCCGGTTAGATTTCCGTCGTACTCGATCTTGCCGTGATTGATGACGAGCACGCGCTGGCAGAGCTCTTCCACATCACGCATGTAATGGCTTGTGAGCAGGATGGTGACGTCTTTTTCGCGGTTGTAACGTGCGATGCATTCACGAATCGTGCGCTGCGCTATCACATCGAGGCCGATGGTTGGCTCGTCCAGAAAGAGCACCTCGGGTGAATGAAGGAGCGCGGCGATGAGTTCCAGCTTCATTCGCTCGCCGAGGGAGACCTCCCGCACAGGCTGGCTCAGGATCTCGGTGACCTGAAGCAGTTCCGTTAATTCCTCCAGGCGCTCCCTGTAACTTCTATCATCAACGCCATAAATCTCCTTGTTGAGGATGAAGGACTCCTCGGCCGGCAGATCCCACCACAACTGGTTCTTCTGCCCCATGACGAGGGAGAATCGCCGTCGATAATCATCTTCCCTCTGCCAGGGGATGTGGTCCATGACATTGGCGGTGCCGCCGGTTGGATAGATGAGTCCCGAGAGCATTTTCAGCGTGGTTGTCTTGCCGGCGCCGTTTGGGCCTAGAAAGGCGACCATTTCCCCTTTTTCGATATCGAAGCTCACGCCATCGACCGCACGGACGTCGTTGTATTCACGATGGAACAGGCCCTTCACCGCGCCCAGAAAGCCAGGCTTCTTTCGGTAGACTTTGTAAATCTTAGACAGGTTTTTTACTTGAATCAGCGACACAGGGATGGAGCGTACTGTTGATGTCTGCGACCAATGGATGTTATCGCTCGTGGAAGGACGAACAAATCTGCTTCAGTTGTTGGAGGCGAACGGTAGTATAGCGAAAGAAAGAGCCTTTAGACCCCACCCCGGGCTGCGCAGCTATGACACATAGGGACGGGTCTCAGGATCGCTCAGTTCAGGAAAACTCTGATTCAATTCTGACAGACCTATGCCCATTCGAAAACAACCAGATTTCAAGAGGCTGAATCAACTTCAGGAAGGTGATGTCGAGATCTCTTTCTTCGTAGTGGAGTCTATCGATATCCGCACCAAATCGGATGGTGAAGAGTTCATGGCGATTCGCCTCAAAGATCGCACCGGCATCACTGACTCGAGGATTTGGGAGGACATCGATCGTTACCGGGAGCTGAAGGCCGGGGACATCGTTAAAGTCGAGGTCGAGGTCCGCACGTACAAAGGCAAGCCTTCGCTCAACATTCAGCGGATGCGCCTGCTGCAGGATCGTGATTTTGAGGAGGGATTCGACGTCCGATGGCTGCAGGAGTGGTCTGAGTATGACATTGACGAATTGTGGGCACGCCTGAAGCAGATGGTCGACCGCATCGAAGACGAACATATCCGCCACGTGGTTCACAGTATCCTTGGAGCGAAGGAGGAGGTGCTCAGGAAAGTGCCCGCCGCGCAGTCGATGCATCACCCTTACTTTGGGGGACTGCTGGAACATACGGTCTGGCTGACGGACAACTGCCTTCGGTTGCTCGACAACTATCAGGAGCTGAATAAAGACCTCGTCATTGCCGGTGCGGTACTGCACGACATCGGCAAAACCGAGGAGATCGCCGGCGAATTCAAGGTCGATTACACAGCCAAAGGCCGTCTCATCGGGCATATCATTCAGGGGCGCGACTTACTTCGAAAACATGCGGGCATGGTGCCTGACTTTCCCGATGACGTTCTCCTTCACCTCGAGCACATTATCCTCGCTCACCAAGGTGAAAAGGAATGGGGCTCACCGGTGGTGCCATCCACCCCCGAAGCGTTTTTTGTTCACATGATGGACAACCTCGATGCCAAGGTGCGGATGTTCTTGTACGCCATGAAGAACGCACCGGCCGACAGGGAATTCTCGGACTATCACCGAACTCTTGGCCGGCGGATTTACCTCAGTCGCATTGGCGAAGAGGAGGAGGCGGACGAGCCAGCCGAGGAATGAACGGTTCCCAGTAGAAGACTGATCAGTTCACATCAAATGTGGCCTCTCGCTCTTCGCTCTCTTTGAAACCGATTCTGATGGCGCGCGCGCGGATACATGTCGAACCTGCATCCAGCTTTATCGGGCCTGAATAAAGATTCCAGTGAACGTCCTCCCCCTGCTCGGTTGTCCACGCGACTGACGCGCCTTGAGTGGCACAGTGAATCTGCAGCAGAGCAGGCCCATCGACCGTGCCACCTTGTGGCATGGGCTCCCGGCCCGGGCTCTGAGTTGATATCGGCACAAACACCGGCGCGGCGGTGCCGGGCTGCTCACCGTTCGGATACCAGCTTGCGACCATTTTGTCTTCCGCAATGTCGCCCAGGTCACCTACCTCGTCGCGCCAGTCGTCCATGGCCTTTCGCATTCGAGCCAGCGTTTCTGTGTGTTCCGGATTCTCGGCAAGGTTGTCTATCTCCCACGGGTCGGCCTCTGTGTCGTAGAGCTCCTCACTCGGGCGGGTGTTCTGCATCAAGAGCGCCTGCGGCCCCTCGAGCTTGCCCTCGGCTTGCAGACGCCACATCTCCTGCATGACCGGGTGCTTGTTGCGATATGGAATCCAGAGAAGGTAAGGAAGGTCGGGACGGAAGTTTCGTATGTATTTGAATCTCTTATCGCGGGTTGCTCTGACCATGTCGTACGATTCGTCATGGCGATCGCGGGCGGCAAAGATGAACTCTCTTTCCTGTTTGCTGTCGCCAACGAATGGCTGGCCCTGCATGTGTGATGGCGGGTTCACGCCCGCGAGCGAAAGCACGGTGGGTCCGAGATCCACCAGGCTCACCAACTGATCCGTTTTCGTGCCCGGCTCAATCGTGCCCGGCCAGCGAACAATCAACGGAATACGAATGCCGGCATCGTAAGGCCAGCGCTTTCCCCGGGGCAGTCCTGCGCCGTGATCGCTCCATAGAAAGACAATCGTGTCGTCTGCGAGACCGTCTTCTTCCAATTCACTCAGCACTTGGCCAACAAATTCATCCGCCTTTTCCAGCGTGTCGTAGTGCCGTGCAAACGCGGCCCTGGCTTTGGGTGTATCCGGCAGGTATGGAGGCATCACGACATCTTCAGGATCTGTCTTTCGCTCGAACTTTCGTCCCTCTGCCAGATCATCATCCCCCCACATGCCGCTTTCGTGGGTCATGGTCGGATTGAATACCGAAAAGAACGGGGCACCCTCGGGCCGATTCCGCCAGTGGGCCTTGTTGCTCAATTCATCCCATGCGGTGATGGGAGGCGTGAATTGATAATCCGTCTTGCTGTTGTTGGTGCAGTAATAGCCTTCGGCGCGCAGATACTCTGTGAAGGCTTTCACATAATGTGGAATCACTGCAGAGTAAGGAGTCGGCATTTCCGGCGTCTCGCGGTTCTGGTGTGTGGTCCGCATGTGATGGGTGCCGATGGACGTCTGATACATCCCGGTGATGATCGCCGAGCGACTGGGTGCGCAGACACCAGCAGTACTGAATGCATTTGGATAGATGCAGCCACCTGCGGCCAGCCTGTCGATGTTTGGCGTACGCGCGACCTTGTCCCCGTAGCAGCCAAAACGCGGATTTATGTCTTCGATGGATATCCAGAGAATGTTGGGTCTGTTTTTCATGATGGATTACTGGAGATGTGAATGGTGGACGGTGGAAGAGGTGAATGGTGAATGGTGAATAGTGGAAGATGTGAATCGTGAATAGTGGAAGATGGGAGTATCAGGAGCGTCCAATAATACTATAGGCAGCCTCATCGGATTAAATCGAAAGCCCCAATCACCGTTCACCATTCACCATTCACATCTTCCACTATTCACCATTCACCATTCACATCTTCCCTACTCTACTGCACGCCGCCTTCCGTGACGCTCATGAAGACATCTTCGAGCTGTAACTCCTCCTCATGAAGACGCGTCACTGGCAGCCCGGCTTTGAAGAGCGCGGTGGAGATGTCTGCGAGATCCAGTTTGAAACTTACCTCTGCAGAGAGATAGCCGTTGGTCTGCTCGATGGAGGTAATACCAAGCTCGAGGAGGACCCGGTGCGCAGATTCCATGTCGCCGCGAACGGAGACCTGAATGCGTCGGCCGCCCTGCATTTGGGTGACGACTTCTTCGATGGTGCCGGAATAGATCAGCTCCCCTTTCTCGATGATACCGATCTTGTTACAGAGCTGGGCGAGCTCGGTAAGGATGTGCGATGAGATGAGGATGGTCTTGCCCATGTTCTGCAGCTCCTGGAGGAGCGCCTTCATCTCGATACGCGCGCGAGGGTCGAGACCGGATGCTGGTTCGTCGAGGAGCAAAACCTGGGGGTCGTGGACCAACACCCTCGCCAGACCGAGTCGTTGCTGCATACCGCGGGAGAGATTCTGAATGAGGGCGTCGCGCTTTTCCGCAAGGTCGGTAAGCTCCAGGACGTCGTCGATGATGACTCGACGGGCATTTGGCTTGATGCCGTACGCCGCGCCGAAGAATGAGAGGTATTCGGTCACGGTCATCTCATCGTAGATGCCAAAGAAATCGGGCATGTAACCGATGCTCTGCCGCACTCTGTGGCCTG
>Ga0207984_1000791_pt1 | contig 17427 bp, 14 predicted proteins | sample ETNtaG_30_FD_185760 | JGI IMG/M metagenome (GOLD analysis project Ga0207984, IMG submission 185760) | Marine microbial and viral communities from oxygen minimum zone, Eastern Pacific Ocean - ETNP201306PF43B (SPAdes) (version 2) | ecosystem: Environmental > Aquatic > Marine > Oceanic ...
CTTTTTTATATTCATCCATAGTAGGACAAGAACAAAAAAGATTTTTATCTCCATAAACATTGTCAACTCTCACAACAGGAGGCCAATATTTATATGATTTCAAAATTTCTGATGGATAGGCTGCGGTTTCTCTATCATATTTATGTTTCCATTCATTAGCAGTTAATTCAGTATGAGTGTGTGGTGCGTTTTTTAAAGGATTATCATTTTTATCAAACTCACCGGTCTTAACTTTATTAATTTCTTCTTTTATTTTTATTAATGTTTCGCAAAAACGATCTAACTCAGGTAAACTTTCACTTTCGGTTGGTTCTATCATAATAGTTCCAGGAACTGGCCAAGACATAGTTGGAGCATGAAAACCAAAATCAATTAATCTCTTAGCAATATCTTCCTCGCTAATGCCTGTTTCTTTTTTAATTGGACGAATATCAATTATACATTCATGAGCAACTTTTCCATTTTTGCCAGTGTAAAGGATGGGAAAATATTTATGTAACTTTCTTGCAATATAGTTAGCATTTAATATAGCCACTTGAGAAGCCTTTTTTAAACCTTCTGCTCCCATCATTTTTATATACATCCATGAAATTACTAAAATACTTGAACTACCCCAAGGTGCCGCGGAAACAGCTCCAATCCCAGTTGTTGGACCGCAATCTTTGATAACTTCATGTTTTGGAAGAAAAGGATCTAAGTGTTTTTTGCATGCTATGGGTCCCATTCCTGGTCCACCTCCACCATGAGGAATACTAAATGTTTTATGTAAATTAATATGACATATATCGGGACCAAATTTGCCTGGTTTGGCAATCCCAACTAGCGCATTAAGATTAGCTCCATCCATATATACTTGACCGCCGTTATCATGAATAATTTTACAAATTTCTTCAATTTTTTCTTCAAAGACCCCATGCGTCGATGGATAAGTAACCATTAAAGTAGATAAATTTTTTGAATATTGTTCCGCCTTAGATTTTAAATCTTCAAAATCAATATTGCCGTCCTTGTCGCAGGCTACTACAACAACTTTCATTCCTGACATTTGAGCGCTCGCTGGATTAGTTCCGTGTGCTGAATTTGGTATAAGACATACATTTCTATCTTTATCACCATTTTTTAAATGATATTTTCTAATCACCATTAATCCTGCAAATTCACCTTGCGCTCCCGCGTTAGGCTGTAAAGAAACGCCCGAAAAACCAGTTATTTCTCTCAACCAATTTTTCATATCGGTAAATAAATTTCTATATCCTTCCATTTGTTCAACGGGTGCAAAAGGATGTGGTTCATAAAATTCATTCCAAGTAACCGGAATCATTTCTGATACTGCGTTCAATTTCATGGTGCAGGAACCTAATGAGATCATTGATCTATTTAATGCAATATCTGAATCTTCCAATTTTTTTAAATATCGAGTCATTTCAGTTTCCGAATGATATGAGTTAAAAACAGGATGTGTTAGGTATTTGGAAGATCTTTCCAATTTTTTTGGTATATTATTTAATTCGACTTTTCCTGTCCGATTAATGGATTCTGAGCTGTTGAAAATTTTTAAAAGTTCATTAGTTTTTTCAACTGTTTTTCTCTCGTCAAAAGCTACGGATAATCTATTCTCATCAACCACTCTTAGATTAACTCCATTTCTCAGGGCATTTTTATAAATATTTTGAGTTTTGTCCTTCGTAAGGATAGTGACGGTATCAAAAAAACTATCGGAATAAAGTTCATAGCCCGACTTTTTAATTTTATCGGCAAAACTTTTAGCCAACTTTGATATCCTCTCGGCTATTTGATTGATACCTTCGGGCCCATGATAGATCGCGTAGGCAGCAGAAATTACTGCTAATAATGCTTGTGCCGTACAAATATTGCTTGTGGCTTTTTCTCTTCTTATATGTTGTTCTCGAGTTTGTAACGCCATCCGTAGTGCTTTTTTTCCTAATCGGTCAACGGAAACTCCTATAATTCTACCTGGCATTGCTCTTTTAAATTCATCTCTGGTCGAAAAGAATGCAGCATGAGGCCCTCCATAACCCATTGGAATCCCAAATCGTTGAGAACTACCTACGGCAATATCGGCTCCAAGCTCTGCTGGAGTTTTAAGTTTTGCTAAAGCCAAAAGATCACAAATTAAAATAGCTTTACCGTTTTTTTTATGGATTCTGCTTATTGCTTCGCTGGGATCTCTAATATCCCCTAACGTCCCTGGATATTGAAGAACTCCGCAAATAATATTTTCTTCTAAATTTTCTAAATCTTTTTCTTGATCACCTACAACTAGTTTTAAGCCAAAAACTTCAGTTCTCGTTTTAATCACATCGATAGTTTGGGGATTGCAATCATCAGAAATAAATATCTTATTCGAATTACTTTTATTTAATCTATGACTTAGTCCAATAGCTTCTGCTGCAGCGGTTGATTCATCGAGCAGTGATGCATTTGCTATGTCCATACCTGTAAAATCTAAAATCATCTGTTGAAAATTTAACAACATCTCCAATCTTCCTTGAGCCACTTCGGGCTGATATGGGGTATAAGCTGTGTACCAGCCTGGATTACAATATATGTTTCTTAGTATAACGTTTGGCATGTAGGTATTGTAATAGCCCATTCCTATATAATTTTTATATAATTTGTTTTTTTCTGAAATAGCTTTTATTTGTTTCATCGATTCATGCTCAGAAGTTGGGTCTCCTATCTTGAGTTTATCTTTTAATAATATATTGTCCGGAACTGTTTTTTTGATAAGGTCGTCTAGAGAATTCGCCCCAACTGCACTCAGCATTTTATCTATATCTTTTTCTGATGGACCGATGTGTCTTCTTATAAATTCTTTGGATGTATCGTTTATCATTTAGCTTGGATTTTCTTTTACAAATTTTTCGTAATCAGTCCTATTCATTAATTCATCTAGTTCTGATTTATTTTTTATTTTAATCTTAAACAACCAAGCTGTTCCCTCCGGATTTTTATTAATCTCAGTAGGATCATCTACAGTAGATTGATTGGTTTCCACAATTTCACCAGTAATTGGGGTATAGATATCGCTCGCTGCCTTTGTCGACTCTACTACGCCAGCTTGGCCTTCTTTTTCAACATTTTTTCCTTTTTCTGGTAACTCTACAAAAACTATATCTCCTAACATTTCTGCCGCATGTTTGGTAATACCAATTGTAGCCACCTCGCCTTCTATGGAAATCCATTCATGTTGTTTTGAAAATTTTTTATTACTCATTCTTCACCTCACATAACTTTTTTTATAAAAAGGAAGTTCAGATACTTCAGCATCACATTTTTTTCCTCTAACTTCCAAGAGGATTTTGGTCCCGGGTTTAGAAAAATCATATTTTACATAACCCATTGCCACAGGACCGTTAACACTTGGACCAAAACTTCCGCTTGTGATCAGTCCTATTTCTTGATTATCCTTAGAAAAAATTCTGACACCTTCTCGTGCTATAATTTTCCCTTCAGGTTTTATGCCCATTCTCAAGCGGTTTAATTTACCATTAATGTCTGACTTAATTTTGCTATACCCCACAAAACCGCCCTCTTCTCTTCTTCTTTTAGAAATTGCCCATTTAAGGTTTGCTTCAATAGGATTCGTTGTTTCACTAATGTCATGACCATACAAACATAATCCCGCTTCTAATCTTAACGTATCTCTTGCTCCTAAACCTATTGGTTTGGCTCCCTGTTCTATTAACCTTTTAGCAAAATTTTCCGCAAGATTGTCTGGCAGAGAAATTTCAAAACCATCCTCTCCTGTATAACCAGATCTAGTAACGTAAACACTTTTCTCACTAAAAGAAAATTTATTTCCATTCATAAACTTGAGCGAAGAAACTTTCGGAATTATTTTTTCTAAAATTTCTGAAGAATTTGGTCCTTGCAAAGCAATTAAGGATAAATTCTTATGTAGTGTTAATTTGAATTTATTCCCAAGCGAATTTTTAAATATTTTGAAGTCACTATTTTTGCATGCCGCATTGAGAATGATATTAAAACCATTTTCAACCCTGGTTACAATTAAATCATCACAGATTCCGCCATTTTCATTGGTAAGAAAGGAATATTTCGATTGGTTAAGTTTTATTTTCTCCAGATCTATAGGGATAATTTTTTCTAATTCTTCTGCTAAATTTCTACTTCCTTCTATTGATAACTGTCCCATATGCGAAACATCAAACAAACCTGCGTTGTTTCTGGTCATTTTATGTTCCTCTATTACGCCAGATGAATACTGAACTGGCATTTCATACCCAGCAAAAGGAACGAACTTTGCTCCAAGACTTTTATGGTAATTATATAAAGCTGTTTTTTGTATTTCCATAATAACTCTTAATCAGCCCCCTCTGTCCGGTTACCTGAGAGATTTACTCCTTCGGTGAGGCAAAGCCTTCTTTCCAGAGTTATTATGCACGGTCCTTTTGCCTGAGAGTTTCGTCGCAGGATTTAGCAACTTGTCTCCGTCGGCACTGCACTATTCAGCAGTTTCTCCCGTTACTTTTTAAGTTTCTTAACATCCATTATAACATCCAAGCTAGGTTGAAGTCTATTAATTACTGCGATCAACTAAGATCAGTTAAAGAGTCCGCAAAAAAAGAGGCGGCTTCGCCTCTCGGTCTCCACCGCCTCTAATATAATAATATCTGATTCGTGCTACGAAACAAAGAAATTTATAAACTTAATACTATTAAATAAAAAAATTATCTTCCTGAATTATTTACTCAATGTTGCTAAAAATAACGGGGCAATTAAATCGCTAACTTTTTCTTGCAAAAAACGATTGAAATAAAACGGAAAACATAATGATTGCACCTCCTATTATTACAATTAACGGTGGTACTTCATTTATAAATATCCAAGCCCATATTGGTCCAAGAATAGCTTCTGTTAGTGAAAATATTCCCACAATGGCGGCCGGTGTGCTCTTCGAACCAATTGTGAGGCAAATGAAGCCTAAGCCAATTTGAAAGGTTCCAAGAAAAAAAGCTAAAAAAAGATCTTTTGGAGAAATATAAAAACTTTTTACTATTAACGAAGCATACAAAGCAGCTAGAAGACCAGCTATAAACATCGCAGGAACCATGTCAACATTTGGATTTTTTCTTACAACAGTCACAAGCGCTGTAAAAGAAATCGGAATTAACAAAGCAACTATATTTCCTAAAAAACCTTCGGATGAAACTGAAAAACCAACCATTAGTAATATTCCACTCAATGCAAGAACGATTGAAATTAATGTATAAACTGAAATTTTTTCTTTTAAAAAGAAATATCCGACCATAGCCAAAAAAATAATTTGACTTGGTATAATAAAATTTACATTTGCAACTGTAGTATGATACATCGCAAAAACGTAAGAAGAAAAACTTAATGACATAAAAAACCCAGCAACAAAACCAGAAAAACCAGCGATTTTAAATTTTTCAATCGCTTTTTTTTTATATGTGATTAATAGAAAAATACCTATTGTCATTGCGCAAAATATAGATCTCCAAAAAACAATTTGCCATAGATCTGCTCCTTCAAAAGATTTAACAACTATTCCTCCGTAACTTAAAAAAAAGGAACCCATTAGAATTAAAATTGGCCCTGGTATTTTATAAATAAATTTCATTTTAATATGGATATATTATTTAAATCTTTTGAAATCTTGTCGTAATAAATTTTAAAAGCTTCTTCAGCTTCTTTAAGTTCTATACATTTAAATTCTATATTTGTCCCTGGTATTTTTTGTACCAACAAATCATAATCAGATGAAATAACATTAGCAATTTTAGGATAACCACCTATTGTTGGATGATCAGTCAAAAGTACAATTGGCTGACCGTCTTCTGGCACTTGTATAGCTCCTTTAGTAATTCCTTCAGATCTAATATTGGTACTAACAATATTTTCTAAACCTTTGCCTTCTAACCTCATACCCATACGATCTGTAAGGTTAGTAATTTTGTATTCTTGAGAGAAAAATTCTTTTTGTGCTGTCTTTGAAAAATAATTAAATTGAGGTCCTTTTAGTACTCTAATTACATTATTTTTTTCACTTAAAACATCAATTGAAAAATTATTTTTTTGTTGTCTGTCTTTTTTAAAAAATACTTTATCTTTAAGATTAATTTTTTTCCCATTATTTGGCCCAATGTTTGCTCTTGATAAAGTTGAAATGCTATTACAAAAAGGGGTTACAGCAAATCCACCTTCAACAGCTAGATATCCATAAACCGAATCTTTGGTTGCAAGAATGTCTAGTTGATCCTTTTCATCTAAATCATAACTTCTATTACATTCTCCATTTATAGTTTCGTTATTTGATTTTATGATTTTAAAAATTACATTCCCAGTAATAGAAAATTTTGTTTTGCCTTTTGTTAACTTTAATAATGGACCTTGATAAGCAAATTCTAAAACTCCTTCTTGATTTTGATTGGATACAATTTTATTAGCGATTAAATAGGATTTTTGATCCATGCAACCACTAGGGGCTACTCCCAAATGCTGCATATGAAAACGACCTTTATCTTGATAAGTAGTATTAATTCCTGGTCGCAATACTTCAAAAAAATTATTATTCATTATTCAAGTTTTCAAACTCCTTTTTTGAAATAGATTTAAATTTTACAATATCACCTGGCGATAATAGACAAGGATTAGAATTATCTTTTGTATTAAAAAGTTTTGTTGGTGTTCTTCCTATAATGTGCCACCCACCAGGACTTTCGTAGGGATAAATATTGCAAAATTTTTCTACGATACCAACCGATCCCGCAGGAATCTTAACCCTTGGAGTTTTTAAACGATTTAAGAAAAGTTTTGAATCCAAATCACCCATAAAAGGATGCCCAGGAATAAAACCAACCATATATATAAAGAAAATAGTCTTTAAGTGAATATTTATGATTTCGTTTTCATCAATTTTCAAAGTTTTACTTATATTTTTAAGATCCATTGCAAAGTCATAACAAATAGGAATTTCCCATTCTTTTTTATTTTGAGAAAAACTTAGTTGAGAAAAATCTACTGATTCTAAAAAGTCAATAATTGTAGAAGAATTAATTTTTTGAAGATCAAAATTTATAATTAATTTGTTATACGAGGGTGTGTAGTTTAATATTCCTTTTAAATTTCCCTTTAAAACTTGTTTTCTTACGTGGTGAAATAACTTAATAACATTGCTGTTTATTTTTTGATTAACTTCATCTCCAAAATCACAAACAATGCCACAGTCACCAATATTACTTAATTTCTTGAACATAAATTGATATAATAAATATTTTTCCTTATTAAATATACAAAGGTTTTAAAAAATGGAAATTAATATTAATTGCGATTTAGGTGAAAGTTCAAAGTTTCATTCGACCGAAAATGACCCCTCATTGCTGAAAATTGTTAACTCAGCAAATATCGCCTGTGGCTATCATGCGGGAGATAAACCAACTATGGAAAAAACGGTTAAAATTTCAAAGGAAAATAATGTCAGTATTGGTGCTCATCCATCTTTTGATGATCCAGAAAATTTTGGAAGAAAAAGGCTTAACTTGCCTTCTGGTGAAATAAGGAAATTAATTATTGATCAAATCAACACTCTTTCAAATATATGCACTAAATTGGATATGCAAGTAACTCATGTAAAACCCCATGGAGCTCTAAATAACATGGCTTGTGAAGATTATGATTTAGCAAAATTGATTTCTGAATCTATTCTTGATGTTAACAAAGAGTTAATTTTTTTAGTTCCAACTGGATCTCAAATGGAGAAGGTTGGAAAAAAACTTGGAATGAAAATTGCAGCAGAAATATTTGCTGACAGAAATTATGAAGATGATGGAAATTTGGTTTCTAGATCAAAGAGCAACGCAATGATCACAGATCCAGAAGTTGCAAAAAAACATGTTATTAAAATGGTAAGAGATCAAGCTCTGAACTGTTATTCGGGAAAACAAATTCCTTGTGAATTTGACTCTATTTGCGTCCATGGTGATGGTGCAAATGCTGTAGGTACTGCTAAAGAAATAAAAAAAGGATTGATAAAATCAGGAATAATTTTAAAGTCTTTAAATAAACTGAAAAAATTTATTTAAATTGCAATACAATTATTTAGATTATAGAATTAAAAAATATAAAAAGTGTTAGAAGAAACCCTAATATTTATTCAAATTATATTCATAGACATCGTGATGGCTGCAGATAATGCCATTATTATTGGAATGGTTGCTGCGAGTTTTGCCCCAAAAAATAGAAAACAAATCATTATGTGGGGCGTTTTTGCAGCATTTATTTTTAGAGTTGTTTTTGCTTTTTCTGCTACCTTTTTATTTCAATTTTCATTTATTAAATTAGTAGGAGGAGCTCTTCTTTTATGGATTGTTAACGAACTTAGACAAGATCTATTTATAATTAAAAAAATCAAATCTCCAACAAGACAATCTAAAGAACCATCTTTCATAAGCGGAGTATATAAAGTTCTTATAGCTGACATTACTTTAAGTTTCGATAATGTTTTGGGGGTTGCTGGCGCAGCAAAGGATCATTACCTTTTGTTATTTTTTGGTTTATTTTTATCAGTTGTTCTTATAGGAGCAGCAGCTTCATATTTCGCAAAATATATTCAAGAACATCAATGGGTAGGTTATGTAGGTCTAGTAGTAATATTATTAGTTGCTATTCAATTAATCATTGGTGGATTAATGGGTTACGGTGTTCTTACAATTCATGAACCTTTTGCTTCTTGGTTTTAAAATACTAAAAAAATTTATTATTTTTTTTCCATTTTCCAAAGATAACCATCGTCAGTTAAAAAAAATATTTTTCCAGTTTTTTTATGAATTTTGATGTCTCTAATTCTTCCAATTTTGTTTTTAAAAATTACGTCTTCCTTCACCTCTTTTATATCTTTAAATATCAATTTTCTCAAAGAACGATCTTTTAAAGATGTAATCAGAGCATGACCATTCCAGTTATTAAATTCTTTTCCCTTGTATATCGCAATTGCACTTGTTGCTATTGAAGGAACCCAATAATGGATGGCTTTGGTAAAACCGGGTTTCCATTTTGGACCTATTGCAGTACCTGAATAGTTTTTTCCACCCCAGCCTAAAAGTTTCCATCCATAATTTTCACCAAATTTTACCTCACCAAACCAGTCTCCACCTTTGGCCCCATGATTGCTCATATAAATTTTTTGATCAAAAGAAGATAGTGTTAATCCTTGAGGGTTTCTTACACCAATTTGAAAAATTTCAGGAAGCCAATTATTTTTTCCTTTAAATTTTGGATTATCTTTTGGAATAGATCCATCAATATTAATTCTAATAATGCTTCCTGGATGTTTTGTTGGATCTTGCGCAATCATACCCTGCCCTCTCTCTCCAACAGAAGCAAATAAATAATTGTCCTGAATAACTAATCTTGATCCAAAATGATATCTGGACTCTATTTGAGGCTCGGCTCTAAATATATTTTTAAAATTTATTTTAATGTTACTATACTTGCCTTGAGCAATTGATGTGCTGGATTCAAAATCTTTTCTTTTTTCAGAATAAGAAATAAATACTTTTTGATTATGGTATAAAACATCCAATAAACCACCCTGCCCATGTTCTAGAACTTGTAAGTTATGTTTAACTTTTTTCTGTTTTTTATTTTCAATATTTGCATGAATTATATTTCCTGATTTTTCTGTTATTAACACTTCATTTTGACTAACAAAAGACAGACTCCAAGGCGAATTAAGATCTTCAAGAATCTTGGTTAATTTAAAATTCTCAGCACTTGCAAAATTAAAATTAGAAAATAAAATTACTAATGAAAAAAAAATTCTCAACATTTTGTTGGATTTAAAATATAACTTTTTTTGAAATTGTGCTTTTCTGAAGATCAGATTTGACTTTGATATTTAGTTTGTGAAGTTCTGATTTGCTTATATTTCTTAAATTTTGAACATCGTTTAAAAATCTTTCAGATTCCTCTGTGTCGATAATATTGCCCGTGAGTGTTTTAAACTTACGAATATAGTCTTTCCTTTTAAAAGGATTTTTTCCATTAGGATGAGCGTCTGCGACACTAATTTGTTCAGCGATTTTTGAGCCATCCTTCATTTTAATGATGATATGTCCTCCAAAACATTTTTTTTTAGGATTAGGATCATGATATTTTTTAGTCCACTTTTTATCTTCAAAAGTTTTAATCTTTTTCCACAGTTCAACCGTACTCTTGGTGTTAGCTCTTTTTTGAGTGTAGGAATTAATATGATGCCATTCTCCATCCTCAAGCGCCACTGCAAAAATATACATAATTGAATGGTCTAATGTTTCCCGGCTTGTGTTTGGATCCATTTTTTGAGGATCGTTTGCGCCTGAGCCAATGACATTGTGGGTATGGTGACTGGTATGAATTTCTATTTTTTTTATGTCTGAAATATTTTTGATTTTTTTATTCAAACTTCTGGCTAAATCAATCAGTGCCTGTGATTGATACTCGGCAGAGTGTTCTTTGGTATAAGTTTCTAAAATAGCTTTTTTTTCTTCATTAATTTTTGGCAAAGGAACTGTATATCTTGCCTTGGGTCCTGAAAGAACATGGGCTATTACACTATCTTCACCTTCGTATATTGGACTCGGCGCACCTTCTCCTCTCATAGCTCTATCTACAGCTTCAATGGCTAACTTGCCTGCGTGCGCTGGAGCAAATGCTTTCCAACTTGAAATTTCTCCCTTCCTCGATTGTCTTGTAGAAATTGTTGTATGCAAAGCCTGTTGAATAGATTGATAAATAGTTTTCGTATCAAGTTTTAGTGCAGATCCAATTCCTGCTGCAACACTTGGACCTAGATGTGCAATGTGATCTATTTTATGTTCATGTAAACAAATTCCTTTAACTAAGTTCACTTGAACTTCGTACCCAGTAATAATTCCTCTGATTAAATCGATACCACTTAAATCTTTTTGCTGAGCTACAGCTATAATTGGAGGAATATTATCCCCCGGATGGCTATAGTCAGCTGCCAAAAAAGTATCGTGAAAATCCAACTCTCTTACAGCGGTTCCATTTGCCCATGCGGCCCATTCACAATGGAATCTTTGGTCCGAAGTAATACCGAAAACAGTTGCTCCATTTTCTCTTGGATGAGCTAAGGCCATGTCTCTTGCGGAGATTACAGGTTTTCTTTGAAGAGAAGCAATTGCCACAGCAGCATTATCAATAATTCTATTAATAACCATATCAATGGAATCTTCATTTAAAGGTGCTTCGTCAGAAGCTATTTCTGCTATCTTCCAAGCTAACTGATCTTCCTTTTTTAACCTTGATGCTGATTTGTGTACTTTTAATTTAATATTTCTCAATTTTTTTTCCTACTTTAAAACATGTTTCTAAGAACATATTTTAAGATCCCATCATTTTTATAATATTCAATTTCATTAATAGTATCAATTCTGCATAATAATTTAATTTTTTTTGTTGTCCCGTCATCATACTTAATTTCACAATCGATATCCTGTCTCGGCTCCAAGTTTTTTTCGATATCAATAATTGTAAAAAGTTCAGAACCTTTAATATTCAATTTTTTTCTATTAAGTCCTTCTTTAAATTGAAGTGGCAATATACCCATACCAATTAAATTTGAACGATGTATTCTTTCAAAACTTTCTACAATAACGGCCTTTACACCTAATAATTTTGTACCTTTTGCGGCCCAATCTCTGGATGATCCAGCTCCATACTCTCTGCCAGCAACTACTACCAGATCGATTCCTCTTTTTTTATATTCCATGGCTGCTTCATAAACGCTCATAACTTTTCCTTCAGGATAAATTTTTGTAAAACCACCTTCTGTCCCTGGAGCCATCTCATTTTTTACTCTAATGTTTCCAAATGCCCCGCGTACCATAACTTCGTGATTACCTCTTCTCGCGCCATATGAATTAAAATCTTTTTGTTGAATTTGATGCTTCATAAAATAATCACCTGTTGGACTATCCTTTTTAATAGAACCGGCTGGAGAGATATGGTCAGTAGTTACAGTATCTCCCAAAATTAGTAATGGCCTAGAATCCGTAATTTTTTTAAATCCTTCCGGTTTGTCAGGCATATTTTCAAAAAATGGTGGTTTCTTTACATAAGTAGATGTGTCATCCCAGTTATAAATGCTACTATCTGAAGTCTTAATATTGTTCCAATCTTCCGGACCTTCAGAAATTTTTGAATATCTTTTGGTAAACATGTCAGCATTAATCGAATTTAATATTAAATCTTCAATTTCTTTATTTGTTGGCCATATATCTTTCAGAAAAATATTCCTACCATCTTTATTTCTACCTAAGGGTTCCTTGTAGAAATCAAAATTCATTGATCCTGCCAAAGCATAAGCCACTACCAAAGGCGGTGAAGCAAGATAGTTCGCTTTTACATTTGGATTAATTCTTCCCTCAAAATTCCTATTTCCTGATAAAATCGAAACGGCATATAAATTTTCTTTTTGTATGGCATCAGATATATTCTGATTGAGAGGTCCAGAATTACCTATGCAAGTTGTGCACCCATATCCAACAAGATTAAATCCAAGATTATCTAGATATTTATTTAAGTCTGCTTTTTCAAGATAATCGGTAACAACTTGAGATCCTGGCGCTAAAGATGTTTTTACCCAAGGTTTAACTTTTAAACCATTTTCAACAGCTTTTTTTGCAAGCAACCCTGCTCCAATTAGAACATTTGGATTGGAGGTGTTAGTGCACGACGTAATCGCTGCAATCACAACATCTCCATCTTTTAATTTAAAATCGCTACCTGAAACTGGTTCTTCTTTTAGATTTTCTCTTTTAGTATTTTCTTTAAAAATCTCTCTAAATGATTTTGCTGACTCGGTTAATAAAATTTTATCTTGCGGACGCTTCGGACCAGATATAGTTGGAACTACTTTAGACATATCTAGTTCTAAACTGTCAGTAAAAATTATATCATCATCTGCCCACAATCCCTGTTCTTTAGAATATTGTTCTACCAGAGAAATTGTGTGTTTATCTCTGCCCGAAAGTTCCAAATATTTTAATGTTTCGCTATCAACTGGAAAAAAGCCGCAAGTTGCTCCGTATTCGGGAGCCATATTAGCTATTGTTGCACGATCAGCCAAAGAAAGATTTTTTAATCCATCGCCATAAAATTCAACAAATTTTCCAACAACTCCTTTTTGTCTCAACTGATGAACGATGGTAAGAACCAAATCGGTGGATGTTGTTCCTTCGCTAAGTTTATTATAAAGTTTGAATCCAACAACCTCTGGAATTAACATAGATATCGATTGCCCTAGCATTGCTGCCTCTGCTTCGATTCCACCTACTCCCCATCCAAGAACCGAAAGACTATTTACCATCGTTGTATGACTGTCAGTTCCAACAAGTGTGTCTGGATATGCATAGACACTGCCATTACTTTTTGACGACCAAACAACTTTTGATAAATATTCCAAATTTATTTGATGGCAAATGCCGGTGCCTGGAGGCACAACTCTGAGATTATTAAATGCTTGCTGGCCCCATTTAAGAAAAGAATAACGTTCTCTATTTCTTGAAAATTCTTTTTCTACATTATTTTTAAATGAATCTTTTGAAGCATATTGATCAACCATCACCGAATGGTCAATGACAAGATCAACTGTTGACAAAGGATTTATTTTGTTTGGATTTTTTTTCTTTGACATTACAGCATCACGCATAGCTGCAAGATCTGCAACCGCAGGAATGCCCGTGTAGTCTTGCATAAGAACTCTTGCTGGTTTAAAGGCAATTTCAGTTTTTGAACTCTTGTTATTTAGCCATTTTTTAAATGCTTGAATTTGATCTTCTTTGATAGTTTGGTTATCTTGAAATCTCAAAAGATTTTCGAGCAAAACTTTTAGTGATTTGGGTAGTCTAGAAATTCCTTCCAGCCCAGATTTCTCTGCTTTTTTGAGGCTAAATATTTTATAGATTCTCTTGTCTATGGTTAAATCAGCTAAAGAATTAAATGAATCTTTACTATTTGTTGTCATCTTCTATAAATAAAACATTATAACACAAACGATAAGCAAAAAGGACATAACATAGTTAAACGTCTGTATAAATTTCTCATTTGTTGCAAATTTTCTCAAAAATTTACCGAGCAGGCACCATGAAAAAATACTTACGAAGCTAAAACTAATAGCTACACTCAAAACTACTATTGTATCTCTAACAAAATTTATATTTGGATCAATAAATGTGGATACTATCACAATTGCGAATAAAACTGCCTTAGGATTAACGAATTGAAAAAAAAGCATATTAATAAATTTAGTAGGATTTTCTATTTTTTTCTCTTCGCTTTTTTTGCCTTGTGCAATTTTATATGCAAAATATAATATAAAACATGAACCAAGTACTTTTATAACTTCTTGAAGTGCTGGAAACTTTTTAAAAAAAACTATCAATCCAAAATTGATTACTATTAATAGTATAGGAAACCCAAAAGTAACTCCGTATATCAAAGGAAGTGTTTTTTTGATTCCAAAATTAAAACCTGAATAGGAAGATAAAAGATTATTTGGCCCCGGTGTAAACGCTGCCACAAACATGAAAATCATTAATGTTGTCATATCAGGATATATTAATTTACTTTGGTATTAAGCTATTCCCAAGCCGTTTTCAACTTTTTGTGACGGATGAACCAAGACCACTTTTCCATCTTTTTCAATTGCGCCCAATATAAGAACTTCGGAAATTATTCCCGCTATATTTTTTTTTGGAAAGTTACAAACTCCTATAACTTGCTTGCCGATTAAGTTTTGTTCATTATAGTAATGTGTGATCTGAGCCGAGGATTTCTTTATTCCCGTCTCTTTACCAAAATCAACTTCAACAACTAATGAAGGTTTTCTTGCTTTTTCATTTTTTTTAACACTCAAAACTGTGCCAACTTTAATCTCTACTTTGCTGTAATCTTCGTATGTTATTTCTTGTTTCATATTGAGAATATATAATATATTTTTATTTAAATGGGTACGCAAAATAAAGTTATCGATCAAATATTTCCTGAAACTTTGAAAATTTTATCAGATCTAATAAAATTTCAAACTGTTTCGGGCGCCCCTAATTTCAAGCTAATCGAATATTGTGAAAAAAAATTAAGTAAGCTTGGAGCAATATCGTCCAAAACTATTAATGAATCTACACAGCAGGCAAATTTGTTTTCAACTATAAATGGCAAAAAAAAATTAAATGGTGGCGGTATTATATTATCTGGCCACACAGATGTTGTTCCGGCTTCGCCAAAGGAATGGTCATCTGATCCATATGTTGCAAGAGAAAAAGACAACAAAATTTATGGACGAGGATCATGTGATATGAAAGGATTTATTGCTTGTACTCTAGCAGTGGCACCATTATTTGCTTCTGAAAATTTAAAAAAACCAATTCATTTTTCATATACTTTCGATGAAGAAACCGCATGCTTGGGTGCTCCCTTGATGCTAGCCGATTTAAAAAAACGAAAAATTGATTACTCTGCTTGTATAATTGGTGAACCTACCAGTATGAAAGCTATTACTGCACATAAAGGTTATAATGAATATGTAACATATTTTACCGGTTTGTCGGGGCATGCCTCAAATCCTGAACGTGGTGTAAGTGCTGTAGAATACGCAATTCGATACAGCAACAAACTTATGGAATTAAGAAATGAATTAAAAAAAAGAAAACCAAAAAGAACACTTTTTTCTCCTCCCTACTCAACGCTACAAATAGGAAAAATTACAGGAGGAATAGGTACAAATGTTATTGCTGATCGATGCATTCTTGATTGGGAAGTAAGGCCAGTTGCTCGAGAAGATGGAGAATTCATTAATAAAAATATCGATTCTTATACCGAAAAAACTTTGTTACCAGAAATGAAAAAAATTTACCCAGAAGCAACTATTAATAAAGTAACTGTTGGAGAAGTAGTTGGTTTTGACGAAAAGGAAGGATCTGAAGCTGTTAATCTTATTTGTAATTTAACGGGCGATAATTCAAAAGATGTTGTATCTTTCGGCACAGAGGCAGGACTGTTTCAGGAATTTGGTATTAGCACTGTAGTTTGTGGCCCTGGATCAATCGAACAGGCTCATACCGTTGACGAGTATGTAACCTTTGATCAACTAAAACTTTGTTTGAAGATGCTCATTGATCTCAGAGATAAGTTGATTTAGAATCGGGTTATGGTTTGGTTATATATTGTTTTAGTTTTATGGTCAGTTGGTATGATAACGGATTAATTTAATTGCGTAATTTTATACCACGTAATCGTTCAGATCTTCTTCTCAACAATTCAACTGTAGTTAATAACATAATTGATAAGGCAACAAGGCATGTTGCCATACAAAGTATTACCGGGCTTATTTCTTGTCGTATACCGGACCACATCTGTCGAGGGATAGTTTGTTGTTCAACGCTTCCCAAAAAGAGAACAACCACCACTTCATCAAATGAAGTAATAAAAGCAAACAAAGCTCCCGAAATTACTCCAGGAAGAATGAGTGGCATAATCACCTTAAAAAATGTTCTCATTGTATCTGCTCCCAAACTTTGAGAAGCTCGTATAAGATTGGTATCAAATCCGGTAAGTGTTGCAGTAACCGTTATGACAACAAATGGCGTTCCTAGTGCTGTATGAGCTAATATAAGTCCAGTGTATGTACCTACCAATCCAAATTTTGCATAAAAGAAGAAAATCCCAGCCGCAGTTATAATCAAAGGAACAATCATAGGTGAAATCAACAAAGCCATAATTGCGCCTTTAAAAGGCATATGCGGTTTACTCAAACCCAGAGCTGCAGTTGTTCCTAACGCTGTTGCCAGAAAAGTTGCCGACAAACCAATAATAAAACTATTCTTAGTTCCTATCATCCACTTATTTGTACAGACAGTTGTAATAATATCATCCGGTCTGCATATACCGAGCATTTGCCTATACCATCGAAGAGAAAATGCATCAGGTTCAAATCTTAGCATTTCTGGAGTAAAACCAAAAAAAGGGGATTGATTAAAAGATAACGGAACAATCATAAAGATTGGAGCTATAAGAAAAAAGAATACCAACCCACAGTAAAACAAGTAAGTATAATAACCAATTCTTTGTTCAGTTGTTGTATATGTAGGTAAAGCCATAATTGTTATCCTAATTTTATATTTTCAATGCCGACTATTTTATTATAAACCCAGTACAGAGTTAACATTACCACTAACAGTATAGTTCCTAGTGCTGCACATAATCCCCAATTTAAAGTTGATTTCAGATGATAAGCAATCCAGTGACCAATTAATTGTCCATCTGCACCTCCAACAAGCTCTGGTGTAATAAAATACCCAATAGCAAGAACGAAGACGAGCAAGCCACCTGCGCTAATTCCTGGAACTGTTTGAGGCATATAAA
>Ga0207984_1000801_pt1 | contig 17330 bp, 9 predicted proteins | sample ETNtaG_30_FD_185760 | JGI IMG/M metagenome (GOLD analysis project Ga0207984, IMG submission 185760) | Marine microbial and viral communities from oxygen minimum zone, Eastern Pacific Ocean - ETNP201306PF43B (SPAdes) (version 2) | ecosystem: Environmental > Aquatic > Marine > Oceanic ...
CGCCTTCGGCGTAAAGAGTTGTTTCACTTGAATTGCTTCTCGACTTATGCCGAAGCTCTTGTCCACGAACAGTATGCGAAGAATCGCGCTTGTTCTGGGACTAGACAACAGATCCGGAGCATCCACGTCATGCGACAATCTGGCTGATATCCCGATTCACTTCTTGGTTTCTCCCGTTGTCTCTAGTATCACATATGGTATCATTCGGTTTCGATGCTGCTTGGGCTTCTGAATAAAAGACATGGTCAAGTTCATTCTGTTGATCCCATTGAATTACAACGATGGCTTAGAAGTCCCTGAGGAAATCTTTGAGGGCATGCTCGATGAAATATTCAGCCTGGCAGAAGGTTTTACAGTGTTGCCGAAAGTGCGTGGCGCGTACTTGATGGCCGATGGCTCAAAGCAGGTCGATTGGTCATCCCCGATCTGGATCACTCTTGAGGAATCGATGATTGATGCGTTGAAGGAATTGGTTGGCTCATTTGCGGAACGCCTTGGTCAGGAATCGATGTATCTTGAACGCACTGAGTCGACCGTAGAATTCATATATCCCTTGACCGATGAAGACTGATCTTGAGGAAAGAATAATGGCCACGAAAAACAAACTATTAGAGGCAGCAGAAGAACTCGCTCAGGCAGAAGGAAGTTGGGCAGACTTATCGAACGCTCTGTTCGGCCCTGATGACGGCTTGATAGCCAGGGCATTTCCAGACGAAGCAGAACGCGCCGATTTCCTGAAATCAGATCAGTATCAGGCGATCCGGCAGTTGGTACGCGACGCGATGAAACGAACGGGACTTGTTGAAGGAGCGACACCCCAAAAGAGTGGCCGCTTTGTTGTGCGTATACCACGTTCTTTACACGCTTCGCTTGAGGCCGAAGCCACCAGAGAAGGTGTAAGCCTCAACCAGCTTGTTACCTATAAACTCGCCGCTCAGATGCCGAGCGAGGAAGTGCTCGCTGGCATTGGACAGGACTGAGCGAACGCTGCTGTCAGGAAGAACAGGAGAACAACGAGGAACAGTTTTTCCTCTTCAACTCCGACGGCGAAGCATCCACGTTTGGGCAGGGAACGGCATATGTTTGCATTGGTTATAGGCAGCCATAGAATCCTTCGAAGGCTTTTAGAGCGCACATTTCGCATCTGATTCACAGAATAAAGTGACATCAATCCTTGTCGCCGATACTGACGATTCCCTGGTCTGCGCCTTAAGGGATTGCCTGGGAACGGAAGCCGAAATCCATTGGGTGAAGAGAGCAGACGAGGCCATTGAGAGCTTCTGCCAACTCTCACCACATGTGTTTGTGGTGAATCTTCTGCTGCCCGGCGAACACGGTTTCAGCATCCTGAGGCGGCTCGGGGACATCCGTGAACTCGACTCCCTCCCCATCCTGGCCATCGCGGACAAGGCATACCCACTCGACCTCGCCGCGGCAGCTCAGCTCGGCGCCAACGTTACCCTCGCAAAATCAGCCGGCAGAGAATCGATCTGCAGCGAGGTGAAGGCGATGCTTAACGGCGCGCTTTTATGAACGATTTGTTCTCACTATTCATTTACTGACCAGGCTCGTGCAGGCCGTGGGTCGTCTGCCTCCAATTCCACAGCCAAGGTCTGAACTCTTGTGCGTCATTTTGCCGCCACTCAAAACCAGCGGATCAATCCCAGATCGTAAGGCGACATCAGGTTTGGATGTTTCGGCAGCACTCGGACTGCGTATCCCCATCTGCCGCTGGTGGTGCATGGCAGCCGGGCCGAGTAGACGTAGACGCCGTCTTCGCCGGTGTGGGTGGGCGTCATCGGGATGGACTCTCCATTTACGATCTCTGCCTTTGGATCGAGGGTGCCGGTGTAGACCTCTATGGAAAGGTCGTCTGGTACGAATGGCCGGATTGAAATCGTTACGCTGATCTCCATCTCCTCGCCTACTTTCAGATGCTTGGAGATGGGGCCGCTCTCAGAGACGAGCCGGATTTCATTCCAGTGAGCGCGCAGGTGTGCCTTCCATCCGGCCAGGTTTCTGGCGTTTTGGTAATCGCCGTCACCACGCAGAGCCTTCCAGCGTTCGCCTGTTGGCATGTAGAGCTTGGAGGAGTATTCCCGAACCATTCGGCGAGTGTTAAAGGCGGGGCCGAGGTCTTCCATCGTGTTTTTCATCCGATTGATCCACTCTCGCGGCAGTCCGTCCGCCCCTCGTTCGTAGAAGATTGGGATGACCTCATGCTCGAGAATGTCGTAGAGGGCCTGCGATTCGACCAGGTCCTGATAGTCAGGATCATCGTATTCCTCTTCTTCTCCGATGGCCCAGCCGACTTCCGATGAGTATCCCTCGTACCACCAGCCGTCGAGGATGCTGAGGTTGAGGGCGCCGTTGATGGCGGCCTTCATTCCGCTGGTACCGCTGGCCTCCATCAGGCGTCGTGGAGTATTCAGCCAGACGTCTACGCCCTGGAGCATGTCACGGGCCACGTCCATGTCGTAGTTTTCGATGAAGATCACGCGCCGCATGATCTCCGGCTCGCGGGCAAAGTGAACGATCTCACGAATGAACTGCTTGCCGAGGTTGTCCGCAGGGTGCGCCTTGCCGGCAAAGATAATCTGCACGGGACGCTCCTTGTCGGTCAGGATCTGCTTCAGACGTTTCAGGTCTTTGAGGATCAGATTCGCTCTCTTATACGTTGCGAATCGGCGTGCGAACCCGATGGTCAACGCCTCCGGGTGGAGCACCTCACGGGCCGCATTCAGCTCTGCCCTTGGCGCACCCCTTCGTGCAAGCTGTTCGATGTAGCGCCGCCGGGCGGCGGTAACCAGGCGTTCCCGGCCGCGCTCGTGTGTGCGCCAGAGTTCTTCGTCCGGGATATTCTGAACGCGGCTCCAATCTTCGCCGGAGATGCCCTCCTGCCAGCGACGCCCGATGTAGCGCTGCAGCAAATCACTGATGTCGCGGGAGATCCAGGTGTTCACGTGGACGCCGTTGGTGACGTGCGTAATGGGAACGTCATTCTTCGGCACGTTTGGCCAGGCGATACCGAGCACTTTTTCACGGGAGACTTCACCGTGCAGTTTGCTCACCGCATTCGTCGCCCCGGAAAAGCGAATGGCCAGAAGCGCCATGTTAAACCAGGCGTGCTGGTTATTGGGATCGTCTCTACCGAGGGCCAGAAACTGTTCTTTGGTGAGCCCAATTGATTCCCAGAAATTCTTGAAGTATTTCTCCATCAGTTCCGGCGGGAAAAGGTCAAATCCCGCGGGCACCGGTGTATGGGTGGTAAAGACGTTGCCGGATGCCGTTGCCTCTGCGGCTTCATCAAATGAGAGGTGGTGATTTTCCATCAGGCGGCGGGTCCGCTCGAGCGCAAGGAACGCTGAATGCCCTTCATTCAGATGACAGACCTCCGGCCGAATGCCGAGCACGTCCAATACGCGCAGCCCGCCGATGCCGAGGAGGATTTCCTGCCGGATGCGCTGCTCGTTATCTCCGCCGTAGAGTTGGTCAGTAATCTGCCGATCTTCGGGGGTGTTATCGGGCACGTTGGAATCCATCAGATAAAGCGGTACCCGTCCCACATCCACTTGCCAGACCTGGGCCTTAAGGGTGCGGTCGAGAAACGGAAGCGAGACCTCCAGCGGCGAGCCATCATCATAATGCCGGACGAGCTTCAACGGCATGTTAAAGAAGTCGTTCACCGGCGTGGACTCCTGCTGCCAGCCGTCGTTATTGAGATACTGCCGGAAGTAACCCCGCTGATAGAGCAGCCCGATGCCGATGAGGGGGAGGCCAAGATCGCTGGCGGATTTCAGATGGTCGCCGGCCAGCATGCCGAGGCCGCCGGAAAAAATCGGAAGGCATTCGGCGATCCCAAATTCGGCACAGAAATAGGCGATTTTTACATCATGATGATCCGGGAAACTCCGCTGATACCAGGAGGGCCCTTCCATGTAGGTCCGATGCCGTTCGAGCATGCGTTCGAGGTAGGTCAGAATGCCATCGTCCTCTGCCGCCTGCAGAAGGCGGTCCTGCTTGATGCGGCCAAGAAACAGGATCGGATTGTGGTGACTGGTCTCCCAGAGATCCCTGTCCAGCCGGCGGAACAGATCGACCACTTCCGGGTCCCAGCTCCATCTCAGGTTATAGGCCAGGGTTTCGAGCGATTTCAGGTTCTCAGGCAGCGAAGGATGAACACGGAACTCTCTAACTTTCATTCACGACCTCTGGTTCAAAGTTTCTTTGAAAGGCGTCCTGAACCGTCGCCATCAGAACGGGTTCGCGCAGGTCGGCAGTTTACACAAACGGGCTGGAAAAGATGAACGATTCTGCGCGGATGCAGGAGAGCCCGGGGATGAACTTTTTCAGAATGTGCGCTGAGCGGCACCACGGCTGCGTACTATTCGCACCTCAACTTGTAGATGGAAACACCCTCATTCAGGAAGATCCGCTCCGCTCTCACATCGCCACGCAGTTGCCTGTCAAGTTCTTCATTGACTCGCCTGATGAGAACGATGTGTGCGCCGAATTCTTTACATATCGCCGGCACCGGGTCTCCCAGTTTGCCATCAACGATGGAATCCCACAGCCGCCAGAGCCGCGGGTCATACTCGAACATGAACACGGGATCGAGAGCCACCATGTAGCGAAGTTTCGGGGCGCGGAAAAAGAGTTCGGGAAAATCGCTCCAAAAAGTATGGAAGACCAGGGCCTCGTCAGACAGATTCTCACTCATCCAATCCGCGGCCGCGCCGACTGACCGGTTCGTGTGGCTCATGACGGACGACTGCGTCTTAAGAAAAGTGTTCGCCCCAAGGAAACTGAAATAGAAGATCCCAGCCACCGGCATGGCAATGCGGGCCCAGCGTCGTTCGAAGAACCAGGCCTCGAGATCGACGCCATCCAGAATATCCGTAAACGCGGTCGCGGCGAAGACGAGCGCGAATGGAATGAAATACTCGACGAACCGCTGCGAGAGCATCGTCAGCCCGAGCAGCGCGCCCGCAAACATCAGCCAGCTCCATGTGCGAGCGCTCGGCTTCCTGCCACGAACCAGAAAACCGAGGAATGAAAACGTCACCGCAGTGCTGGCCAGAGTGAGATCGAAGAGGAACGCTGTACCGGTCAGCGAGTCCAGCTCCGATCCCTGGCTGAGTTCGACGCCTTTCAAGCCCCAGGCATGGAAGGGCGCATAAAAATTCTGCACAAACCAGAGCCTGAAATTGTTCGGGCAATTCGGATGGATCAGAAAGCCCGCCAGCAGCCCGGCCGAAGGAAACAGCAAGGCACGCCAGTCCCACTTTTCGCCGGCTATGACCAGCCCGATATTGAAGCAGACCACCTGAATCAGAATGAGCTGCGGCGCAGAGTAACCCAGCGCGTACACCACGCCCATCACCCCAAGCCATCGATAAGATCTGCGATGAAGGAGCCGCGCCAGAATGAGCAGAAAGATGAGCGAGAAAACATGCGGCCGCGTCATCGAAAGCCGAAAGATGAAATACGGCCCTGCGCAGAGCAGCAACGCAGTCCACGAAAACGGCCAGCGCGTCTCGAGCGCCCGCAGAAGCGCATAGAACAAGGCAAAGACACCCCCACCCATCAGACACGAAGCCAGCTTCGATCCCAGAATCAGATCGCCGAACGAAAAGGGAATCAGCAGCAGATGAAACAGAAATTCCTTATCGGAGAATTGGTCCTTGAACAGGCTGAACTGAGCCCAGGGAAATTCCTTGATGATGCCCTGCGTCCGGGTGATCTCCGCATATCGCATGTGGTAGTAACCGTCGTACCCCACCATATCGGGATCGGAGAATCCGATGAGACCCGTTGCGAAAACGCCCAGCAGGAATGAGCCGACGTATGGGGCAATAGTCACCCGACGAGGCTTTGCGTCTCCCTCTGTTTGAGCCGGCTTCCTGTCGGTCATTGTGCTCCCTCAAACACCCATGTACCGAAGCTCTCGGGCTCGTGAAAGCCCTGCTCAATGATCGACCATGAGCTGACTTCCCCATTGCCGGCGCGCCGGCTGCGGCAGAAGTTGCCATGCCATTTCTGACCTTCGGGCGGATTATCGAATCCGAGCACGTCGAAAGGAATCTTCAGCTCAATTGTCCATCGATCTTTGCTGATGACGGCAGCGTGATTGCTCTTCAGTTCATGCTCTTTCTTCTTCTGAAAGCTGTCGAAGTAGGCACCGGACGGATTCATGGCGACCTGCCAGTAGCGATGGACATTTGCCACCCTTGAGAAGAACACCTCCACCGTCTCATCCTCGAACAGTGAGAAGCTGTCGTGTGGGTGCTGCCTGCTCTTCGCCTTCGTGATCTCTGATTCCATACAGGTAATGCCGAGATAGAGGTAACGAACGTCATACATCAGGCGTGCCTTCGTTTGCTCTTTGGCCTCGAGTTTGATGCCCCGCCTGCGAAATGCCTGCGCGACACCCGCAGCTTTCCATGCAGGCTCATCCAGTTTGCCATCGATCATCGGGGCCTTCGTTCCAATTGGTATTCGGGGGATTTTGAGGATACGGGATTCACGTGCGAAAAGGATCTTCAGCGGCTTGCCTTTCTGAGGCTTCTGTTGGGGGGCGAGGGTGCGAAGCCCTTTCTGCAACACCATGAATTTCTTAAAGTCATCGTGTGTGAGATAGAAGAGCGACTTCTCGGGCGCCTGGACAAACCCCGCGCAGCGCAGGTTGTAGTGAAGCAGTTTCAGGCAGTCCCCAAACATCTCGATCCGTTTGCGCTGTGGTTCGGATTCCGCCGCGGCGCGGGCCTTTGCATAGAGTGTTTCGAACTCGGTGAATCGCGGCGCGTAATACTCGGTGACCAGCCTGTAAGAGACATCATAGTCCGGCTTTCGGAAACCGGGATGAGCACGCACGTAAGCGGCGATGATATCTTCAGAAATCGAATAGATTTTCTCGATGTAAGGTGCGCCCTTTCCGTAAGCACGGGTGAGGAATTCGTCATACAGCGAGTCCACATCCAGTCCGGGCTCCCACAGCAGGCGAGCGACCATGTAATTGTGCAGAGCGCCGACTCCCCATGCTGCGTGGCCGGTGTAATTCACAAAAAGAGGCACATATTTTTCATAGGCCGGAAAAGTGAGTTTCAAAATTTCACGGCCGGGTGGGACAGGCAGGCCATACCAGTCCCGCATCCAGGTTGAGTAATCTGTGACCGCAAGATTTCCAGTGAACTTCGACCATGCCGGGAAAAGTCTTCTGAACTCCGCTGCTCTATCAGGCTTGTAGAGTTTGAATCCGTAGTGGTCGAGAACCGCAACATCAAGCACCAGGTTTTTTTCTACCCGCGTGATTTCGTCCGGCGGGTAGGTGTAAGCGTTGTAGACCAGCCCTCCTACGATTCGATCCGGGTGTTTCTGCCCGACCAGTCTTGCGACTCCATTGTAGAACTTCAGGACTGCGGAAGTCATGCTCCATCCTCTTTCCGCATAGTTCCCCCAGCGCCCGCGGTCATCACGGGTAACGTGTTTTTCGCAGCGTTCGCATTTGCAGAAGCGCATCCCGTCGCTGAGCGAAAGAGACGCGTGGTAGCGCTCAGGATTGCGTGAGAGCAAGTCTGCCACGCTTTCACCAAAGGCATGAATGAGATCCGGATTCGTCAGGCAATATTTGTGATTCAGCTTCATATTTTCCGGCACAGGCTGCCTGGTACCGTCTTCCAGCAGCGGCATGTATTCCGGATGTTGCAGTAACACCTCCCTTGAAGGGTGGTTGTCAAAAGAGTGCCCGAAGCTGAGGTAATACCATTCGTTGATCTTGTGACGCCGCTTCCACTGCATGACCTCCGGCACGTTGCGGCCCTGAACATAGGCCAAGGCCCTAAACCGAAAAGTGGGCTTTCCTGTGATATCCAAATTTCCAAACGTAATTTGGTTTGCAGTCGGAACATCTTCGCCGAGCTCACCTGGCATCAGCCACCGCACGCCGGCCACCCTCTGAAGAAAGGAGCACGCACCGAAGTAAGTGCCACGGCTGACATGCCAGTTCCATTTCTCCTTTCCGTCCGGGGTATCGTTGCCCGCGATGAAAATGTCTCGTCCACGGGAGAGGATCCGAAAGCTCTCGTATTCCATGGCCTTTCCATCGAGCCCAGCATCGCGCGCGGGCCGGCTGTCACCGAGAGCGATCATGGGTGAAGACGGTTTGGTTACTATGGCGAGTTTGACGCCGGTGGCCTTTGCCAGGACACGCTGGATTTCTGCGGCCGATTCCTTCACCGATGCAGGCGCGTCCAACCGGTGATAGATGCGGTAATCCGTGGATTCTGAACCTACCAGAACATTGGGCTCCGCCTGAATGCCGGCCGCGCAAAGAAACACACATAACTTTGAAAGCATGGGTTTGTTACTCCTTGTCCGTCGTTCCTTGACGAATTTGATACTCATCCATCCCATTCTTCATCGTTCCATCACGCCCCTTAGCTTAGCCACCTTAGGTCTTCCTCTCGGCTCTTGACACAAAAACCCATTCGCTTATATCTAGCACGCGATCTCTGCATTAACCATCAACCACTAATCATTCTTCACCATGTCGAAAGCTCTGAGTATTGTCCCTGATCCGCTTGCGGCGGAAAACAGAATCATCTTCGCCACAGGCCCGCTCACCGGAACTGACGCCTCCTGCGGCGCACGCTACATCGCGAGGCCCGCTGAATTCCACCGGGCGACACTCGACAAAAAAAGAAAAACTCAATGCATCGCCCGTTACCGGCACAGGGCTGCCGACCTACGGCACGGAAGTGTTGATGAACGTCATCAACGAAGCCGGCGCGATGCCCACCAGAAACTTTCAGGAGGCCCAGTTCGAAGGGGCTGACAACATCAGCGGTGAAACGCTGGCAGGCGCGTGGGCTAAAAACGGCTGGGCGAGGAGACCACCTCAGAAGAGGAGGCCGAGACTCGAACCGTCGCCAACAAAGCCTGCTTTGCGTGCACAATTGCGTGTGGCCGGGTGACAGAAATTCCCTCCGCTGCATCAGGCCAACACCGCGTGACTACCAGCCCTCACAATTGGCGACAAGCCAGTGAGGGGCCGGAGTATGAGCCCGCGTGGGCCCTTGGGTCGAACTGCGGTATTGACGATCTGGATACCCTCCTGAAAGCAAATTTCCTCGGCAACGAGCTTGGCCTGGAGCCGGAAGAGACCGACATCCCTCTCAACTTCGGAATGCAGACGCCCTCGTAGGGATGGTCGAGCGCACCGCGTATCGCCGGGGCTTCGGGGACAAGCACATCACGCGGCGTACATGGTCAATCCGACGGAATCGTCCTGAAGTCGGCATGGTCTCTGTACTTGATGTTCCGGCGGCCGAAGTACGTACCGTAATACGGTGAGTTGGCGTCAATCCACGTTACCAGCGTGATGAATTCTTCCCGTGGTAGAGTTGCGCCCTCGTGCCCTTCGCGAAGCATCTTGATCAGTTTACTGGCGTGAGATCCCAGCGTGTAGGGCGGAATGGGCGCGGCATCGCCCGTCTTGGGTTGGTTCTCATGAAACACCTGCACGAGGTTCCTGCGGAGAAGGTTCTCGTACGAGCGGTTGAACAAGGTCGTCAACTCCCCCGTCAGATCGAGTTTGCCTTCGGTCTTCTTGCCGCCGTGACAGCGGACACAATGGCGGTCGAGGATGGGCTGAACGTCTTTCACGTAATGAATCGCCCGAGGCGCCACCTCTCCGGGCTGTGCGGCCAGAGCGCTCGCAGGGCGGCCTATAGCCAGAGGGTGGCCCAAGCCGGTTGAAGGGGCCAGACGCCGCTCTCCATGGCAGCCGATGCAGGAACGCGTTTCCCCGGGCCGCAGATTGACGAAGGTCCTCATGCGCTGAACTTCCATGAAATTCTCGTCCAGCACCTGGAAGAAGAGGTTCTTGTCCGGAGGAACCTGAAAGTGGGCGGAACCGTCTTCCTCTACCGGCACGATGCCGTGCAGACGCTTCACGTGGAGGCTGCCGTTCATGCTCACCACCGCGTGCTGTTGATACTTGGCGTCGCCGGTCCAGAACCGCCGGGCGGCCCAGGGCCGGGGCAGCGTCTCCATCACTCGAAGGTACTTGATCGTGCCGGGGGGAACGCCGTCCAGCCCCCGGTACACGTTGCTCATCACCAGGGTGGCCGGCCCCTTTCCGGGCGGCCGGGACGCAGGCAGCACGGGCGGCCTTTTGCGGGGCCGCAATGGGATCGGCTGCCAGCACGATATCTTCGCGTCTCGATGGATCAGGACCCGGTTGCCGAATACGTCCAACAGGTAGATTCCATAGGCCCTGACATCATTGAAGGGCTTGTCGGGATTACAGACGACGAGGAAAAACTTGTCGTTCAGTGGCTGGACGTCGCCATACAGTGGCCCCCTGTTGTCGCGGGCCCAACGCCCGTTGCGCCGGTGGTAGTAGCCGTGCTCTGAACGGATATCGAGGTCCGGTGTGACGTAAGTCATCGGCTCCCGGGTGCGAATGGAACGGTTGGTATTCACCTTGATCACCGTGCCCACGCCCAGCGGCATGTGTGGCGCGCCGATGACGGCAAACAGGTTGTTGTGCCCGGGCACCGCCCGCCCGTGCAGGAGCGTGTCGGGAAAGGTAATGTCGTTACCGAAAATCTCGGCCGAACCGGTCCCGTCCGGCCGCATGGCCCAGAGACACTTGATCACCACGTCGGCTTTATCGACGTATTCCCATCGGGTGTAGAGGATCCGCCCGTCGTTCGTCACGCTCGGCGATGACTCGCTGACCGGGCTGTTGGAAAGGACCTCCATGTTTCGCCCGTCCTTGTCCATCCGGTAGAGCGTCGTGGTGGAAAAGAGGTCGGGCGCGTCACAGAGGATGCCCCGTTCACACCGAGTGGAAATGAAGCAGATCGCGCCATCGGGCAGATAGCAGGGATGCATGTCGTCGGTGTGATGCTGATACATCTGGTTGATTTTGTATTTCTTGATTCGCTCCTGTTCATCCTTTGGCGGAAACGTGAGCTGCCGCAGGCCCTGCCCATCAATGCCTGTTTCCCAGATACGGAAACCCTCGCCGATTCTTCTTTTGTAATCGAAGACAATCCGGCGGCCATCGAACGACAGGTCGAACCGGCCGAAAATACCTCCATTCAGCTTGGGCGCCAGTTCGGTCACCTTGCCATCCGAAAGCGACAGGGCACACAGGTTGCCCCCGAAATGCTTACACCCGTTGATATAGTCGGTGTAATAATGGTTGGACTGATAGGTGTACCGCTTCACGAAGAGGAGGTCGTCGAAGTTCAGCAGCGGGTTCTTCCTGACAAGGGCCTCCCTGCGGAGTTGCCGGATCTGCTCGAGTGTTGTCTTTGCCGGACCTCCGTTTTCCATTTCAAAGGTCAGCGTCTTCTCCAGCTTATCGAGTCGAGCCAGAAAAGTTAGAGCGTCCGGATACTCCTCTTTGTATTCCTTGCTCAAACAGGTGATAGCCGACCGCAATCCATCGAGATTGTACTCCGCCAGTAGCGCCTTCTCCCTCGTTTTGACCTCCTCCGGAGTCAGGTAAACACTCTTATCCGGCGGCCCCTCGGAGGTCGAGACGGTCAGTCCTTTAAGATGCGGCATGAAACCTTCGGCTGTGAGACGGATCCGATTCCTGCCGGGTTCGAGTTCGAAGGGCCCGCAGCTCTGCCAGCGAAGGTCCCGGGACATCCAACCGCCGGTGATGCCGCCCAGGAGGGTTCCCTTCTGCGCCTGCCCATTGATGCTCAACCGGCACGGGCGGCGTTCCCTGGAGCAGTAATAGAAATGGAGATAGTACGGCCCGCCTCTGACTGTCGCGGTCCACTCCATGAATCCCCTTTTACCGACGCACAGGGTGAGGTTGTCGAAACGGGCATATTCCGGAGCCACGTTTGATGAGCGGCCTGAAAGATCGCGCGCCAGGATGTGGACTTCCTCGGCCGGCGCATGCAGCGCGGTGCTGCCGAACAACAGAATCAGGCCGCCGATCCTTCTTGCCGTCTGTGCGGTTGTTATAACTGTCTTCGCTGTTCGCATCAGGAGGAAAAGTATATCTGCCCGCCCCCCGAACTCCACGGCGAAGCCCTGTAATGCCGCCCTGGTGCTTCAACAGGCAGAGGTTTGAAAGGAGAGGTCTGTTCATTCATCATGGCCACGCGCGACCGAAGAGGCACAGAATGTCCCACCGATAGAATAAGGATACTGCAATGAAAGAAACCCGTTTTCCTGTCCGGAGTATGCTGTCGACAGTCCTTGCGCTCGGAGTTTATTGCGGATTCGCGCACGGGCAGGCGAAGTCCTCTCTGCCTTCAAATGGGATACTCCAGGAAATCTGGACTGGGATCAGGGGGAGCAAAGTCGCGGATCTGACAGCCAACGGGTCCTACAAGAAACGCGCCCGTGAGGCCCGCATCCTGCCCGGCTTCAGGGCAGACGCCCTCACCGACAACTACGGCGCCCGGTACTCCACGCTTCTCCTGCCGCCTGAAACCGGCGAGTATACCTTCTGGATCGCATCAGATGATGCCTCCGAGTTGTGGCTCAGCACAGACGAACAGCCCGGACACCTCGAGAAGATTGCCAGCGTGGGCGGTTACACGGGCAGAGAGGCATGGGACAGCGTACGAACCCAGAAGTCGAAGGCGGCCACGCTCGAGAAGGGAAAACGCTACTTCATCCGTGTACTCCACAAGGAAGGCGGCGGCGATGACCATCTGGCCGTGGCCTGGCAGGGTCCCGGGCTCGCACGGGCCATACTCAAGGGTGAGCATCTCCGGGTCCCCGAACTGGACAAGAAGACCAAAGCACTCGTCCGGAAGATCCGGGATGAGGAGGAGAACAAGGCGCGCCTCCTGGCAAAGCTGGCCGCCACGCGACCCGAAGGCCTGCACCGTTTCGCCAATGGGCTTGGGAAGAAGGAACAGGGCCAACTGGCTCAAGAGCTCTTCAGCCTCGCAGGGAAAGCCGAGCGGAAAGCGACCCCTGAAACTGCTGCCAGACTCAAGGCATACGGCCGGCTCACGGCTCGCCTGCTTCCGACACCGGAAACGCCGGTGGAGAATCCCGTGCTGAAAGCCCTGCTGGTCATTGAAGACCTCTACCTCAAGACCTTGCCCGTCGATGACCTGGAGAAAACAGGAGCTCATCGTGCGGCAACTGCCTTCGGGGGGATCCCGGATAGCGCCACGGCCGTGGAGAAAACCATCCGGCTCTCATCGAGCGACAAGAAACACGGAAGTGAAATGGTCTCCACGGGACTGTATGCACGGCCCGGGATGCCGGTCGTCATCACCATTCCAAAGGAGCTTGTCGGAAAGAATCTTTCCGTGCAGATAGGCCACCACCTGAACGGCAAGGAAAAAACGAAGATCTTCGACTGCATGCCTCACAGCTCCCGCCGATTCCCGCTGTCCACGGTCAGCACAAAGGCCATCAACCCCCACGGCGGCTTGATGCTGGTTCACGTGCCGGCAAATGTCGGCCTCGCGGACGCCGCGTTCCGCGTCGCAGGCGCTATCGAAGCCCCGTACTTTATTCTGGGCAAGACCACGGATGAGGAGTGGAAGACCATCCGCAACCGGCCCGCCCCCTGGGGAGAGCTGGCCACCGATAACTACATCCTGGCGGCGCATTCCGATGCCCTGAAGAAGCTGGACAGCCCCACGGACCTCATGACCTGGTGGGATGGCAACGTCACCGCGCACGACGGGTTCTACAACCACGTGACCGGCAAACCATTCCGCATGCACACCGTCCACTACGCGGTGCGGGGCGTATCCACCTGGCCGCTTTACGAGACGAAGGAGAGCGTCGTGACCCTCCTCAATCTCAAGAGAATGAAAGCCTATAACGACGGGCTCTACCTTCACGAGCACGGCCATCATGGGGATAGCGGGAGCATGATGTTCGGAAACCTTGGCGAGTCCACGCCAAACTGGGCCGGGTACTACATGAAGGCCACCCGGGGCGACTTTGCCTGGAAAGACACGGAGGAGGCGCACATGCTGCGCCTCTTCGACAAGAACGACGACCTTCATCAGGGGCTCATGCAAGACAACTGGTGGACCACCAGGTACACCCACTACTGGTCCTATCCCGTGACCAGCATGATGGTCGGATACGTCCAGGGCTTCGGATGGGAGCCATTCAAGACCGTTGTTCACCGTTTCACGCACGGGGACGACCCCGTAAACCAGTTGCCCATCTTCAACGGGCCGGCCCATAAAAAGAAGTGGTGGACGGTGACCAAAGAAGACCGGGTCGTGCTGGACCGGGCAAAGATCGACAAGTGGCTGATCTTCCTTTCGGAGGAGGCGAAGCATGACGTGCGACCGTATTTCGCACACTTCCGAATGGGCCCGTCTCCCGAGGCCGCGAAGTTGATAGACCAGATGAAGCTGCCGAAGTGGGACCTGGTCTACATTCCCACGCGCCGGATTGCCATAGGCCCCGGCCAGACCGTCACTATCCCCTCTCCCGTGCAGGACGCCCTCACCTATGCCGGAAAGATAGAGCTCGCCGGCATCGATAAGCCTTCTCACGGCAAGCTGACCGGCAACGACGACGGGACATACGTCTACCGCCCCGAGAAAGACTTCATGGGCAAGGCAAGTATTCCTTTTCGAGTGACGAACAAGTACGGCAACGTCTTTCAGAGCGCGCTCGATATCTACGTCATGCCTGAGGACAGGAACCCGCACCTGGCGGTCGGGTCTGTGGAGGAGGTGACCACAAAAGGATGGAAAGCAATCGCCTTCCCGCGCGCATACCGCCAGCCCGTCGTCGTCGCCACCATCGATCTGAAGAAGCATCCTAACTTCGTGACCCGAATCCGAAACGTCTCGAAATCCGGCTGCGAAATCACACTCCAGCAGACCAAGGGCGACCCGGATGCTGGCGGATGCCGCGCAACCTGGGGCGTCATGGAGGCGGGCGAGTACTCAGGGAAGAACGTCTGCCTGCCCGCTGACGCAGGTACGGTGGAAGTTACTCCCGAGGGCCTCAGCCGCGAGGCGAACGGCATCGTCAGGTCCTACGAGCATCACCAGTCATTGCTTCGGGCCACCATGCTCGGGCAGGTCATGACCTTCAATGATCCCAGGTGGACCAGTTTCTTCTGGAGGGACGAGCGCGATCTGCTCGGCATCCGGGTAGGCTGTCATTACGGCAAAGAAAAAGCTCCTCGGAAGAAGGAGACCGTCGGTTACCTGCGACTGTCCCACGGCCTGTGTCAGTTCGGGGACACAACCCTCAGGGTGAGCCAGTCTGGCATCAAGTCCGGCGACCTCTCGCTCCGCATGGAATACGCGAGCTTCAATGGCTGGGGCTTCCGAAGCGTGGAGCGCTACTTCGAGTGAAGTGAAAAGAACGTTATGATGAAGCAGACTGCCGCCACACCAGTGCTCAGGATCATCTCCGTTCTAATACTGCCCCGGACTTGGAATTCGACCAGATGAAATACACCGTTTTCCTGACCGCCCTGCTGATGGCTTCATTGCCAAAACTCCAGGCCGAAGAATTTCGGGGGCCTCATAAGCCCAACGTCCTCGTCATTTATGCTGACGACCTCGGTTATGGTGACGTGCAGTGTTACAACCCGGATCGGGGAAAGATACCGACTCCGCATGTCGACAAGCTGGCTTCGCAGGGGATGCGTTTTACGGATGCGCACTCGTCCTCGGGCGTTTGCTCTCCGTCGCGGTACACGATTCTTACCGGCCGCTACCACTGGCGGACGCGACTGCAGCGGGGCATTGTTGGACTCTGGGGCGCGCCATTGATAGCGAAGGATCGGCTGACCATCGGAGGGCTGGCGAAACAGCATGGCTATCGAACGGTGTGTATCGGAAAGTGGCATTTGGGCTGGAACTGGCCGATTCCGAAAGGGCACAGAAAATATTTCGGAGGCAGTAAGAAGGGTGTGACCGCTACTGACGAACATCGCACCTCATGGCAGGAAGCTTTTTCCAAGCCCATTGCCGGTGGCCCGATCTCTCGCGGTTTCGATGAGTATTTCGGCACGGACGTCCCCAACTGGCCGCCGTTCTGTTTTATCGAGCAAGACCGCACCATCGGCATCCCGTCTGAGTTTCTGCCGGCGCGCCTGTTTCGGAATCATCAGGCCAGCGTGCAGGGCCCGGCGTTAAAGGACTGGAAACTGGAACCCATTCTCCCAGCGCTTGGCGATCGTGTGGCTCAATTCATCGAGCGCGAGGCAAAGAAGCCCGAGCCTTTCTTTGTTTACATGCCGCTCACCTCCCCGCACACGCCGCTATCCGTGAACGAAGAATGGAAAGGCAAAAGCGGCATCAGCGCGTATGCCGATTTCGTAATGGAGACCGACGCGGTAGTGGGTCGAGTGCTTGGTGCCCTGGAAAAGAGCGGCGCGGCTGACAAGACGCTGGTCATTTTCACCAGCGATAATGGCTGCGCGCCTTACATTGGTGTCTCGGCCATGGAAAAGAAAGGGCACTACGCCAGCGGCCCGCTGCGCGGTTACAAATCCGATGTCTGGGAGGGCGGACATCGGGTGCCATTCATCGTACGCTGGCCGGGAAAGGTGAAGCCCGAAACCCAATGCGATCAGCTCGTGCACCAGGCGGACCTCATGGCGACATTTGCTGACATCTTTGGATCGAAGCTGCCCGATAAGGTTGGTGAAGACAGCTTCAGTCTGTTGCCATTAATGAAGGGAGATAACAAGCCTGTCCGAGAGCACGCAGTCAGCTGTTCCATGAGAGGTCTGCCCGGCCTGCGCCATGAAGACTGGAAACTCATCCTTGGCCCCGGCTCAGGCGGTTGGACCAAAGGTGGCACTGATCAGCCACTGCAGCTCTACAACCTGGGCGATGATCCTGGTGAAAACCAGAACCTCGCGGTCGAGCAACCCGAGCGAGTAGTCTGGATGAAGAACCTGATGGAAAAGATCATCACCAACGGCCGCAGCACACCGGGCGCCCCTCAGAAGAATGATGTAAAGGTGCGCCGATATGCTCAGAAAGCTCCGGCCCCAGCGAAGCGCAAAGAGTCGCCGAAGTGAATCCAGATCGCGATGACATGCTGCATCCAGTCAGGCTCAGGACGGCCTGAACTCGACCTGCATTCCGTCCTCGATTTCCACGGTGAAACGCAGAAGGCGCGGACGGATGAGAGTAGCTGACTGAGCACTGCCGTCGATCCAGACCTTCGGGGACTGGCACCATGGAGCCGGAACCTCAGCGTCGAAGGTCAACTCCCGCTGGGTGACTCTCTCGTTCAAGTCTTCAAACCGAAGCCGGTAAGACAGCACTTCTCCACTGCCGCCGGCCTCCTCAATCCGCACGTGCCGCCGACAGAGATGGTAACAGACGACC
>Ga0207984_1000802_pt1 | contig 17322 bp, 14 predicted proteins | sample ETNtaG_30_FD_185760 | JGI IMG/M metagenome (GOLD analysis project Ga0207984, IMG submission 185760) | Marine microbial and viral communities from oxygen minimum zone, Eastern Pacific Ocean - ETNP201306PF43B (SPAdes) (version 2) | ecosystem: Environmental > Aquatic > Marine > Oceanic ...
GTTGTATTTAAGTTAAGACTTAAATACAGTCTTAATTATAGGATAAATACCGTTAAACTAAAATCAAACGCTAATATCCAAAAAGAGAAGAAAGTGAATAATAGATTAGTTATCTTATTGTTGCTGCTGGGTTTTTGTTTTGGGTGCGGTAAAGATGAATCTTTTCTAAAAATCAAGATTTTCTTCTGTGTGGACGATGTTGATGAAAAAAACAGCTCCATTTAGCATGGTACCGGCAGTCACAAAACAGATGAGGATCCTCAATACGATGAACTTGAAGAAATGCCAAATCACCTCAAATTAGTCGACCAAGCAAGTACTGCTATCCTTTGGAATGGACACATCTGGCACATAGCAATGCACAACATGTACGAGATCGATTCCCATTATGTCGACAACTTCTTGGTCTGGAACCTGGAACGGATATCCGAAAGAAGATAACACCACATCTATTGTGGTATAGAATGATCAAATTTAGGAAGGAACATTAATTCGGGAAACAAAGATACGGTATAGTAATAATAAACGGTCTAGAATTTAGACAATTCGGCAACACACCGAAAACCGAAGTAGTTATCAGCATCATTTGGTAAATGAAAGCTACGGTCAGTTATCCGGAGACCGAATGAGAGGTTGTCCCAGGACCCACCGCGTAACACCCGATTGTCCTGATCATCATCGTACGAATCAGCACACCATTCCCAGACATTGCCTGTCATATCGTAGAGGCCATAACCATTGGGAACGAAACGACCCACTGGTGCGGTTTGATCATCCCACCTATCCTTGTTACCAGTTCCATCATAGTTAGCATAATCTCTAGACATCTTTACATCATCGCCCCAAGGGTACTCCTTATCCACCAAACCACCGCGTGCGGCACGGTCCCATTCGACTTCAGTTGGAAGTCTTTTGCCCGCCCAATTACAATAAGAAACGGCATCATGCCAACTGACATAAATCATTGGATGCTCGTCCGTTGGCGAATATCTATATATCTGCTCCCAATAACCAGTATTGTACCGGTGTGCTGTTGCTCGAAGAAATTTCTTGAACTGTCCAACTGTTACTTCAGTACAATCCATATAAAAAGCATCTATTTTGACAGGCTCTGATACTTTAACAGACTTGGTAACAGGATTCCCAATTCGATCATATACCCTTTCCTTTTTAAATTTAGCGGGAATAAAAAGTTCAGGAATCCGTGCCATCTCAGCTCCATCTTTTTCCCAGACAATCTTGCTATCGGGGCTGCCGTCACAACCAGTGACCCCTAACGCCATCAACACCATCAACACGATAATCAATTTCTTAATCATGATATTCTATTTTTAAACTAAATAGTTCTAGTCTTTTTAATGCACACAATTTCCAACCATAACACACACTATTGACGACCGCTAAAATTGAGGAAAATTATAGTTACCACTTTGATACCATATTCCAATCCCGCTGGCAATACAGAAAAACTAGATCGAAATGATGCCAGCACTCAGAGTAACGAAGGTTTCCGTTGACAGCCTCAACTTAAAAATATGACTCTTTAGTGAATTAAAGACATAATCAAAATTGGTGTTGGTTGTTCATTACCACTCAATTCCTAGACTCTCCCAATTGTACTTCAAAGCACTCTCTGTCATGTAGCTAATATACCAACAATTACAATCTACCACAAACACTAGCGCTACCATATAATTGATTACCATGAAACTGGCAAACAGGATAGCATTATAAATCGACCTACCTAAAACAACAAAGTTAGTAATTATTGGAATGTAAAACCTTCTCGTTATAAGTAAAAAGATCTCATCTTTCACAACCATTGGTCTCATTTTTTAGTACTAATTCTTTAGCATTTGGAAAAGAGTGGCCCCTCGAGCGCTTCCTGACTAGATTGTATTCGTCCAGATTGATCACCTCCGAGCCATCGGTACTCCCTCGGGTACAATGCCAAAGAGCGATCCTCAAGTGGAAGTTTCAGCGGCACGCTGCCCCATAGAGCTGAGTACTTTGCAGCAATTGCTACTTCAAGCGACTGCCGCAAATCGTGTCCGGAAACGGCTAATTCACCACCGCTCTCTATCACCTGAAGGAAGGACATAATCGATGTAGCCATATAAGAAAATCGGGGATATTGCAACGGAGTGTAGGGCCGATTCACCTTTAGTCGAGCACCATCAGAATCAAAACCATAATAGATTTCAGGAGGCCCCCAATTCCAACGTATGAGTGCCTTATCAGTCCATACATCCACACCGCAATAAGGGGTTTCTCCTCCAAAAACTGGACAGATAAGACCATTGCTTAGCCAGAAGTGCCCATTGACAATAAGGCCATCGTCGTTGTCGCTTTTGAGTACATCTTCGGGCGTTCCCCAAGCGATAACTTCAGTTACCTCAGCTTGAGTCAGTAACCTCAACACAGCTATATGTTGACAACCACCTCCAGAGATTTCACCACTCCAACGATGCACACTAGAACCGCGGAGTTCCCCGTAGTCACCGGCAAGAAGCCAGCTGGCGACTTCTTGCACTTCGGAAAGTGCCCTTTGAAGATTGCCACCGGCAAAGACAACACCACGTTCTGCACAAACATCAACCATCTGGTCAGCGTCTGCTAAACATGCTCCAATCGGCTTATCCGTAGAGACTCCTTTGACACCTGCCTGTGCACTGGCAATTACCGCTTCCTTAATGTACTTGACAGGTAGAACAACTACCGCGATGTCAGGTACAATTTCACGGTACATGGCCTCAGCATCTGGATAGAGCGCCTTGATGCCAAAACGCTCACCAACAGCTCGTAGCCGCGCCGAATTGTATTCTGCGATTGCAACCAGTTCAGTGTTGTGCAAAGTTCGATACACCTCAGCATAGTGTTGCCCAAGGCGACCGCAACCAATGATGGCTACTGTATATTTTGGCTCAGCCATAACTAACTCCTTTTCAATATTCCCTATCCTTCTACCAAACGTTGCACACAAACTAAGACAGTTAATTAATCCCGTAGGAGATGTAAGATAATTTCATGTTTGATATCTGAACGAAATTCGTCATTGTGACAATGTGGCTTTAACTTGTTTGTTCTGGATCGTTGGTGCTCCTGCTAGATAGCCTAGGGAAACGAGAAACTTGTCGCACTCGAATACAGTCGCATTATAGTAGGGATTATTGCCATCCTGGTAATTAAAGAACCCATGCGGTTGGCCTTCATAAATCCACAGATAACATTGACCTCCAACTTTGGCCATCTGATTCTTGTATTCCTGAGCCGTAGATACAGGAATCAACGTGTCTTCGGCACCAAGGAAGACAATAGTCGGACAGATTCCTGCAGTAATATTGTGCAAAGGGGAAAACTCCTGCCAGCGATCCTTGACGCGCTCATACCCAAATCCATCTGGACCATTATCAAAAACAGGATTAAAAAGAACCAAAGCATTTGGTTTAACACTCACTTCTAGATCTTCAGATGGTTCGTCAAAAGTTATTGTCGTAGCAGTTGCTGCTGCTACCTGGGCACCAGCGGACCCACCACCAGCGGCAATACGATCCGGATCTACCCCCAACGTACTTGCATGTTGCCGTATCCACCGGATGGAGGACTTGCCATCCTCCACACATTGGTAGGGTAGTGTGCCGTGTCGTGAACTAACTCGGTACTCGACGGAAATAGCCACCATGCCACGTGAAGCTAAGTATTGAGCGTGAGGGTAGAATTGGCTTGGAGTTCCACCAGTCCAACCACCACCAAAAAAGAACACTATGCAAGGGCATGTATCATCCGCCTGGTGACCCTTCGGTTTGAAAATGTCGAGATGGAGATTCACTTCTCCTACTTTCTTGTAAACTACTTGTTCATCTGGAACTTCAATGCTACTGACTATCTGTCCCAATACTAATGTTCCCAAGCTAATTAATCCCAATTGGTATGACACGATAACGTTTACCTTCCTCCTACTGGATTTGTGACTTCCCCTAAAATCCGAACAAATAGATCCAATCTTGGGATGTTTCTTACCGACCCAAGCCACCAATCCCAAACACAACCATAATCGATGCAATTATTTTATCATAGTAAACCCGATTTTCAAATGATCCATGTAACCTTCCCAACTTTACATGTATAAATGCTCCAACGTGACATCAATTTTAATGAAATCGTAAAGAATAATGGCGAAAAATGTAGTCCGAAATAAGAGCGATAAGACGATGAAGCCTGAACCAAAATAATTTTCACACACAAATCATAAACATGTGGCGAGAGTCAACAGAATCTGATAGGATATTTTGGTAGCTATTGCCACACCATAAAGCCACTTTGAAAAGAAATCGATTCGAAATGCTAATCACAAGGATAGATTGAATGAAGCCACGACAACCAAATATTATATTTATTATGTCTGATGATCACGCTTCTCACGCCATCAGCGCCTATGGAAGCAAAATCAATCAAACACCAAACATAGACCGTATTGCTAAACAAGGGATGCGTTTCAATAATTGCTTTTGCACCAACTCAATATGTACTCCCAGTCGTGCCTCAATCTTAACCGGAACATATAACCACATTAATGGTGTCACTACGCTAGCCTCCAAACTTGACGGGCGCCAGATGACATTCCCTAAACTGCTACAAACTGCCGGATATCAAACAGCGATGATCGGTAAATGGCATCTTGGACATGGTGGTCATAACGATCCAACGGGTTTCGATTACTGGAATGTACTACCTGGTCAAGGGCTGTATCATAACCCTGAAATGATTGAGATGGGAACAAAAAAAGTGTTTGAAGGATATACCACTGACCTAATTACCGATTTCTCACTGGACTGGCTGAGAAACCGAGATCCAAATCGTCCATTTTTTATGATGACTCACCACAAAGCACCACACAGACCATGGGATCCGGATGAAGCACATATGCAGATGTACGAAGATATAGACATTCCGGAACCAGAAACCTTTAACGATGATTATAGTAATCGAGCTTCGGCCGCTAGCGAAGCCAAGATGCGTGTTGACCGGGATCTCAACGCACGAGATCTAAAAAACCCTATTCCAGAAGGACTCACAGCCGAAGAAGAGAAAAAATGGAAGTACCAGCGTTACATCAAAGATTATCTCCGTTGCGTCGCTTCAATTGATGACAATGTAGGTCGATTGTTAGATTATCTTGATCAACAGGAACTAACCGAGAACACAATTTTAGTCTATACTTCTGACCAAGGTTTTTTTCTGGGTGACCATGGGTGGTACGATAAAAGATTTATGTACGAAGAATCATTACGGATGCCATTCCTAATGCAATACCCAAGTGAGATAGAAGCTGGATCAGTCAACGATAACATGATTTTAAACGTTGACTTTGCACCAACGTTTTTGGATTGTACAAACGTGGATATTCCCGATCAAATTCAAGGCAGTAGTTTCCGACCTCTCATGCGAGAGGAATTACCCGAAAAATGGCAAACGTCAATGTACTATCGTTATTGGATGCATCTTTCACATCATAATGTCTATTCCCACTATGGTATAAGGACGTTACGTTACAAATTGATCTATTATTATGCTGATGCACTTGATCAACCAGGGGCAATTGATGATCGACGTCCTCCAGAGTGGGAACTTTTTGATCTAGAACAAGATCCATATGAACTTAACAATGTCTACCACAATTCGTCATACACCGAAATAAAACAGCAACTGGAAAATGAACTTCACCAATTACAAATGGAAGTTGGCGATCAACCTTATCCAAATAAATTAAATTAATTTGATTACCGATCTAAAATTGATATGGGTTACATAATCAAGATGCCAAATTTACAACAACAGGTTGAAGACTTTTGTCAGAAACACCAATTGGACACACCGCTGGAATTCAGGATGCTGGATCTGATCTCAGAACTAGGCGAAGTAGCCAAAGAAATCCTGAAAACGTCTAATTATGGAAGTCGGAAGTTCCACCTTCGGCCAGAGTTTTCTGATGAACTAGGTGACGTGTTTTTCTCACTCATAACAGTAGCCAACCAGTGCAACATAGATCTAGAGGGGGTTCTACACCAAGCAATAAACAAATACGAATACAGATTGCGAAACACAGGGAATCTAGGATCGAAAAACAGTTTAGAGGACTCACATGTCAAAACGGAAGAATAATGTGTTATTGATCACCAGTGATCAGCAACACTGGAATACAATTGGATTAAATAACCCAGAGATTGAAACTCCCCACTTGGATCGATTAACAAAGGAAGGAATGATATTCAAACGGGCCTATTGCCCTAACCCAACTTGCACGCCAACACGCGCATCGATTATCACCGGCAAATTCCCAAGCCAACATGGAGCTTATTCGCTAGGCACAAAATTGCTGGAAAGCCAACATACCGTGGGTGAGGACTTCTTAGCTGCTGGGTATCGTACTGCATTAGTGGGAAAAGCGCATTTTCAGCCGTTAGACAGTACAGATGAATTTTCATCCCTTGAATCCTATCCTATTCTGCAGGACCTTGACTTTTGGAGGAACTTCGATCAAAGATTTTACGGTTTTGAGCATGTAGAGTTAGCTCGGAATCATGCGGATGAAGCGCATGTTGGTCAACATTATGCAATATGGATGGAAGAAAACAACTGCATGAACTGGCGAGATTACTTTCGACCACCAACTGGAAACAACAAAAACCAACGTTACACCTGGTCAATTCCAGAACGTTATCACTACAATACCTGGATAGCAGAACGTACCAACGCCCTCATTGACCAATACCAACAAAACAATGACAATTTTTTCTTATGGGCTAGCTTCTTCGATCCTCATCCACCATATTTGGTCCCTGAACCTTGGGATAAGATGTACGACCCAGAAAAACTGACTATCCCCTCAATTTTTGAAGGTGAGCACGACCGAAATCCGCCTCATTTCCAGATGACGCAACAATCGAACCCTGATTTCTCTGCTTGGCGCGAGAGTGGAAAAGGTATTCACGGTTGCCATTCGCATCTTCATGACCCAAATCAACTTGCCAAGAATATAGCTATCTATTACGGTATGATCAGCATGATGGACTGTTATATCGGTAAGATTTTAGACTGTTTGGATACTTCTGGTTTAGCAGAAAACACGCTGGTTGTTTTTACCTCAGACCACGGCCACTTCTATGGACACCATGGCCTAACTGCCAAAGGACCATATCATTATGAAGATTTGATTCGTGTACCAATGATTGTCCGGCAACCTGGGCGTGTCCCAGCAGGAAAGACCTCTAATGCGCTACAAACTTTAGTCGACTACGCGCCAACATTTCTGAGTAGCACAGATATTGACATACCGCACCAAATGACCGGCATTGATCAAAGTCAAGTTTGGTTCGGACAACAGGACACAGCCAGAAACCATGTAATCGTCGAAAACCGACATGAACCCACAACTATTCACTTAAAAACATGCGTAACTGACCGTTACAAAATCACAGTCTATTATAATCAAGAATATGGAGAGCTTTTCGATCTAAAGGAAGATCCAAGCGAAATCAACAACCTATGGAACGACCAATCATCTGCTAATCTAAAAGCAAATTTGATTCAAAAACTCCTGTTTGCAGAGATGGGTAAGGAACCTCTGCTAATGCCCCGCATTGCTGGAGCCTAACTACAAATGCAATCGAAAATCTTTTAGACGGTCAAAAACGATTCGGTTACTGTCATGAAAATTATGTGCGGCATTATAAGCGGTTCTCACAACATAGATTATATCATTCCCATCAAATTGCCAATCAACGTATTGAAAACCTGTTAATAACAGAGAGTCCTGCCAAGAGAGATCTGAGTCGTCGGCCAAAAGTTGATGTGTTACTTTCCAATTAACCAAATCTTCAGACACAGACAATGATAAGATATTACGTTGTTGGGCACGATTAGCATCGGTATTGTTGTTAACCAATGACAAATACATTCCCGTCACTGAATCTCTCCGGATACTAAATTTTGTCATGCCTCCAGGGAAATCAATGAAACCAGTTTGAGGATCGAAAGAGAGATTTCTTCCTTGATCATTCACTTTTATAATCGCTGCCTTATCATAAAGTGGGATTGAGTTGAAACGCAAGATATTCCAGATTTCACCCTCAGGATTCTCGATAACATTTCCTTCAAGCCAACCTGGACGTTCCAATTCTCCCCATTCCGACGGTACCCACTGTGGATCAAATGGCACTTTATTGCTGATTGTCCAGCTATTGGCAAGCAACATGTCTGATTCCAAGTCTGCTGATATTACCAAGGACTGAAATCCACTACCCCAAGTGCAAGGATCACAATCCTCAAAAGCACGATAAATACGGCCTTCTACCATCAATATTGGTACTGGAGCGCAATGATAATTTGGAGCATTACGATAAGATCCACCTTTGAAAAGTAATCCAGTTTTTTCGTCTTTAGGATGTGTCCAAGTGTAACCGCCATCATCACTTCGCCGAATAATAATTGTCCCATATTGCTGGGAAACACCAATCAAGTATACCGAATAATGATAGATAAAAAGTGAACTCCAGTAGGCATTAGAAATGTGGGTAATATTCGACCACGATTTGCCATTATCATCTGAGCGATAAACACTTGTCAGATGCTCTTCGTTTTCATGATTACGAGGACAACCTTGACCGAAATAATCGTGAGTAACCAGTAGATCACCATCCAGCAACCTGACGATGCTTGGACTGCCGAGATACGTCCTTGATTTGAGCGATTGAAATTTGATTTGATTAAACTGCATCAATGAATCCTTCATGGCAAATATAGCCTACGGAAATCCCATAATAACACATACTCCAAACAAATTCCGCGATTATACATCCACTAAAATATAGGAGTAGGACAAAAATCAATACCATTGTAAATAACGTACAGCCTTTCAGACATTTCATATAGATAATTCCAAGTCTATAACGAAGGCTCCATTTTTCCATAAATTTAGTCATATAAAGGGTTAAAAAACTGCCTACTAACGCGAATTATAATCCATTTGTTCATTTTGGACACACTGGAGGACACAATCCATATGTGATTCAATTAAGGAAAACTTCGACGTGAAAAAAACAACCAATTCTACCTTGAGGATTTCCTTAATGTCACTGATGGTCAGTTTCTTCATTTTTGGATTTTCTCGGATTAAATTATATAGAGACTGTGTCATCCGATTAAGGTAAAATGAGAGTAATTTGGATTGACTCTAGGTGCTACAACCCAAAGACAATTGAGACTGTTTAGATTCAAATAGGGGTTGAAGGTCAAGGGGAGCTACGGAACGGAAAAGGTAGGACATTGCTTGTTTAATGGTAACCCGGATAAAAAATTTTCATGATACGAAGTGTGTCCAAAATGAACAAATGGATTATAATTCGTATTAGGAAACTGGAACAAACCCAGTCTATAACTGGATTTGTGAAAAAGTGGAATAGTTATAATAGGTGGAATAGTCTATCAAGAACTATTGACTATCTAGTTACACTACATCAGGCTTCAACCGATCTCCCACAATACGAAAAAAGTCGCTTGTCATCCCAGAACAAAATTCAAGGACTGTGGATCATATGAACCTTGCTATCTCGTTCGCGCTACTGAGCTTGTTATTCGCGGGCATAAACGATGTTGCCTTTAAGTATTATTCACGTAAGGAGCGCTCAAGAGGGATGTACGTTTTTGGTATCGGTGTCGTATGGACTGTGTTACAGGTCATTACTTTCAGAGTCCAAGACACGACATTTTCACTCGACCAGAATACGCTCCTTTTCGGACTAGTGGCAGGAGTTTTCTTGACGATTTCTAATATCCTGCTAATTGAGAGCTTAACGTATATCGATGTTAGCCTTGGTTCAACGATTTATCGATTGAACACAATAGGCGTTATCGTCCTTTCTGTTTTCTTTTTGAGGGAACCGTTGGGTCTTCTGAAATCTCTAGGTATCGTCTCTGGTATTATCGGGGTGTCGCTACTTTATCATAAACAATATAGAAGTTCTACTCATAGTACGGTGTTTATCGTTTCTTTTGCCGTTGCTGTTTCGGCATCATTAGCCAGAGCAGCATACGGCGTAACTGCAAAGGCGGGAATATCGCAGAATGCAGACCCTAATGCAATGTTGTTGTTGTTCTCTTCAAGCTGGATCATTGGTGGTGTGTGTTATGCTAGATTGCGCGAAAAACGTTTTCGCCTGACAGTGAAAAAAGCCTTATACTCACTACTCTCGGGCATACTCGTATTCCTCATCGTCAATTTCTTGATGTTAGCAATAAAACACGGTGAAGCTAGCATTGCCATTCCAGTTGCTAATTTGAGCTTTGTTATTGCACTTTTTCTCTCGATAGTACTCAAAATAGAGGTATTGACCCCAAGGAAACTATGTGCTGTGGGTTGCGCGGTGGTGTCGATTATATTGTTGTCACAAGCATAAGTTTAGAACCTGTTTGAAAGGAATTAGAGACCTTTGAACATCAATTGAAGTCATGTCGCTAACTAGTACAGAAAGGAAAGGAAAAGTTTCCTCCAAATTTGCAACTTAATACTAAGTCTGTTAAACTCTTTTTGTCTTTCAAGGCCTGTGTTACTGACTAGCGGAAAGCCAGGTCTGCATCGGAAGTGCGAGACCTGCGAACCAAGTATGTTCTGCGGGAAACTTCTGATGAAACAGAAAAAAACAATTGTGAAATTGAGAATCTCCTTCCTTATAAGGCAAAGAGGATATCAATGTTTCAAAGTTTTTTGAAAGGGGTAGGTCATGCTCACGCAAGAACAAATTGATTTCTATCATGAGTACGGATATTTGAGTGTGGAAAATGTGCTGAGTGAAGATGAGGTGGCAAAACTTCGACTTGTAACGGATGAATTCGTGGAGAAGTCGAGGGCGGTAACCGAACACACGTCAGAATTTGATCTAGAACCAAGCCACACACCAGATAAACCAAGGTTGCGCCGGTTGAAGAGTCCGATTTTGTTGCACGACTTATATCGAAAGTTACTGCACCACGAGAATATTTTAGCTCATGTGTCTCAGCTAATTGGTTATGGCTTGCGCACCAATGGAAATAAACTGAATATGAAGCAGCCTGGATATGGCAGTCCAGTTGAATGGCATCAGGATTGGGCATTTTATCCGCATACTAACGATGATTTGCTGGCGGTAGGTGTGGTCATTGACGATATGACTGAAGAAAATGGGCCGTTGCTAGTAATTCCAGGATCACACAAGGGGCCAATTTACGATCACAATTTGGATGGTCACTTTTGTGGTGCAGTAACGGATCCAACATTTAGTGATAAGACTGCTGTATCTGTAATGGTTAAGGCAGGCGGAATTACAATTCATCATGTTCGGATGCTACACGGTTCGATGGTCAATACGTCGGATCATCCACGACGGTTGTTGTTATTCCAATATTGTGCAATCGATGCATTTCCTCTGAGTGGCCTAAATGATTGGGATTCGTTTAATGAAACGATCGTGCGTGGTGAGCCAACAAATATTCCGAGGATAGAACCTGTGCCAGTGCGTATGCCATATCCTTCTGCGTTGCGGACAGGATCGATTTATGAGTCACAGACGGTTTTGAAAGAATCGAATTTTGGGAAGAGATGATAGTATATCATAGCGGACAATGGAAACTTAATTTTATTGCTTTAAAGAGAGTTTCTGTATAAACCTATTGATCCTACTAATGAGGTGGTAATGGTAGGATCAAGGGTATTTGCATTTTAAAAATGTGAGTTCTAAAGATGGAGTTGCGGGATATCTCGATGTGGCCAACGAAGTGATCGGTATAGCATACCGACACTGGCCAATCACTGGCGCAGATTCGGGTAGCTTCAGGAAGTTTACTGCTTAATTTTAAGATCAATATTCCTGAAGAAAACCATGCAAACTTTTGTTTGGTGCCTCACAGCCATCACCGATTCGTTCCTAAGGGAAGTTTGTCTCATAATAAACGCCACTTGGCAACTTCCGATTGATTACCGAGGTGGAGACTGTACAATTTTCCAATTTCCTATTATGCATGGTGATTATCTCCACTGATTATGAATCCACCTATTTTCTTTTAAATACCGACAATAGCAAACGACCAAATGGCACATTTTATCACGATTGCTGCATCAGGGTAAATCGATGGGATTGTTGCCAGAAATCGGGGTTGAAGAACCGAGTACACGACACTCAAAGTAGGGGCCCGTCGTGTAAGTCAGATACCTAGTGGAAGGCTCTATCTCAAGAGCGGAAAGACATTCTAAAAAATGGCTGAGGCTTGAGAAAACATATCAGTAGCTGATTGTGCTAGTATCTGGTGTTTGCTATCCTTTGTCAGTATTATCAAAACCATCATTAGTGCTTGGATTACGTTTTAATCTGATCACCACTTCTATATTCATGCAAAAAATCAAAATTGAACGATACAACCAGTGCGTGAAGATTCATAAATGGCAGTAAAAATCGCGACTGACTTCCGCCCTTCCTCACCACTGACCATTATAGGCTGCCCGTGGATAATGGCACCGACCACATCCTCAATAATATTGTTGGGGAAATCGGTTTCGATTTCAACTTGATCGATGGTTGCTCCTTCTTGTCCTTCGATTACCAATCCTACGGCTCCTGATTTATCCATCGTAATCGTGCCTTTACTACCGTTGATTTGTAGCGTGGTTCCTAAACTGGGATAACTGCAAGTAGTGGTCTGTATCATACCAAAAGCACCACTTGCAAAAGTCAAGATACCAACCGAACAGTCCTCTGTCTCGATCTCATGGTTGAACGTGCCACATCGACCTTGCACTGTTTTGACATCGCCCATAAACCATTGGAGTTGGTCGATCGAGTGTACGCCTTGATTGGCAGCTGATCCTCCTTCGGTACTCGATCGACTTCGCCAACCCGCTGGCCATCCTCCATCATAGTAAGACTGATTCCGATACCATTTCATTCGTAAGTCGCCTAGAATCACATTGCCGATCAGACCATCTGCAACTGCTTTTCGGACCTGATGGTCGATCTTTCGATAACGGCGGATAAAATCAACTGCTAGAACTAAATTGGCTCTTTTGGCGGCTTCAATCAGACGATCACATTTGTCTAAATCGATGTCCATCGGTTTGGTTACGAAGACGTGCTTGCCAGCAGCGATTGCTTGGTTAGCAAAATCAGCGTGCGTACCACTGGAAGTATAAACGCCGATCGCATCAATATCATCGCGTGCTAACATTCGATCGTATGAAGTCGTCCAATCACAGTCCAGCTCTTGTGCTGTGGCCTTGACCTTCTCTTCTTGTAAATCACAAACACAAACCAAATTAGCACCAACTGTCTGAACCGCTGTCTGTGCTGCTTTTCGGCCGCGACCCAAGCCCAAAATTCCAAACCCTACCTCTTTAGCCATTGTAGAATTCCTTAGTTAAATTGAATAATCAATACTGATCAATTGGTTCCAATAATCATCATTAATGTTAATTGACCAAAATTATAACACGAAATTGATCGCTTCTATTTACAACCTTATTTTCGGATGGAGGGATGTACTTCCTGCTATAGCTGTATTATGATACCCACAAGGATAGACTCTATATAGGGCATTGAACTCAATGGGGTTACTGAGGCTAAATGTCAACTTCAACTCATCCTGAGCCACCAAGGTGATATCGTTTGCTCTGTATCCGCTGTATAGGACCTCTACATCATACATTATTGATGATAACGCCTATTACCTATTCTACCAGTATTTCAAAAATATTGGACACAGCACTTTGGCTACCCTCTTTGATCCTTTATACATCACACTGTCAACGTTACGTAGTTTGGTGATACCATTGGTCATCAGCAAAAGATTAACAGATCCAAATCTACCGTCACACTCTCCATAACGGAGGGGGCAAACAATTCCTCTGTTATGATTATATTAAATCAAAGAATTAAAAAAAGAAAACTTGGGGGGTAGAGGTAAGTGGAAAGAAATATAATTAACTATATTTAATTTTAATAGGCTCAATAGTGCCGTTACGAATCAATACAGGATATTCGCGTTGTCTTGCGTGCAAGAGTTATTTGTCTCTTTGTATGATCAAACTAAGCTGGTACCATAGTCATGTTCATATCCTGCTCTATCCTTTCATACAGTGATTACCACTTGATAAGGTTCAACTTAGTGATTAGAAGATAATTGCAAGATCCCATTAGCCGTAACAACAATCATAGTCTCCGGCCTCTTTGCCACTAAAATCAACTACTGTCACGCTTATTTGCTAGCTCGCTTTGGAGGTCAGACAAATCAAAGTCATCTAGAAAAAGAGGTTCTTTGTATCAATCATCTGGTTCGGAAAAGTCCTCAGCTCAATTCAGGTAAACAGCCTGTGCTATCACCTAATTGGTCGAGATTGATATCCATTCGTTTGAGAATCGAAAGCCATAGGTTGTTGAGTGGGGTTTCGTCTGAATACCGAATATGACGACCGCTTTTGATCGTACCACTGCCACCACCGGCTAACAAAATGGGCAAATCGTGATGGCTGTGTCGATTGCCGTCCGCGTTCCCACTACCATACACGACCATCGCATGATCTAGCAAAGAACCATCACCTTCTTGTATTGTATCGAGTTTTTCAAGCAAGTAGGCTAACTGCTGTGTATGGAAGGTGTTAATCTGAGAAATTTTGGTTTTCTTCTCTTCATCGTTGCGGTGGTGAGAAAGATCATGATGGCCTTCGGAGACACCAATAAATGGATAAGGCTTGTTGCTACCTTCATTAGCCATTACGAAGGTGGCAATCCGAGTAACATCGGCTTGGAAGGCTAAAACAATTAAGTCCGCCATGATTCGAAGGTGCTCTTGGTAATCGGAGGGGATTCCTTTTGGATATTTTGGGATGACATAGTTTGGGGTATCAATGGGGGGTAGCTTCTCCGCTCGCTCGATTCGTTGTTCAATATCTCGAATAGCAGAGAAGTATTCGTCAAGTTTACGTACATCGTTGCGACCCAACTGACGTGCAAGATCACTTGAGTCCTGCTGGACAAAATCGAGAATACTCTTTCGGCTAGCATCACGCTCAGCTTTTTGTGTACTAGGTAGAGTTGAAAAGAGACGCTCAAAGACAAGTTTCGGGTTGATCTCTTTGGCCAATGGTTGGGTGGCTGAACGCCAGGACATGGTAGACGAATAGACGCAGCTATAACCAGAGTCACAATTTCCAGCCATGGAACCTTGGTCAATCCCAACTTCCAGCGAAGGTAGACGTGTTTGATTTCCAATACGCAATGCAGCTGCCTGATCGACTGAAATCCCCACACGGATATTAGGTCCATCAGTTTTACGAGGTTGTACACCTGTCAGAAAAGCTGCTAAGGCTCGCGCATGGTCTCCACCCCCATCGCCATTAGCACGTGCTTTATCAGCGGTTAGTCCACTTATCACCAGTGTCTTATCTTTGACCTTATCCAAAGGGGTTAGAATTCCCTTCAACTCATAGTTTGTACCTTCTGTCTTTGGTGTCCAATTTTTCATATTCTTGCCGTTGGGCACATAAAGAAAGGCCACCCGGTTATGTGGGACCTGTTGACTGCCAACTTGACTTAGGTTATCGGCCCAAGTATTTATTGTCCCCATTGCTTCTAACCAAGGGAGTGCGATACCAACACCAAGTCCACGTAAGGCAGCCCGGCGTGAAAGTTTTTTCCCGTTTTTTACAATTCTGCTCATGATTTTCCTCCTAGTTCGGTTTCCACTATACTTCTCCGAAACCGAAACGGGTTGCTTTTAACAATTGTGTTTATTAGTGCAGAGAATTGATAATTTTCAGTTTCGAGGTTATTGACGATATATTCGACAGTCGGCCGGTCGTAGTAGACCAATTCCCTACCTAAAGCGTAGGTCAACATCTTCTCAGTTAGACAATACACGAATTGCGTTTTTCGCTCCATCATGATTTTCTTTAGGCCTGCGATTCCATCGAATGAAGCCCCGTCTAGAAACTGACCAGAGGCATCAATTTTAAATTCACCATCCTGATGACGGTAGGCACCAATTGCATTGTAATTCTCAAGTGCAAAACCGATAGTATCCATCTTGGCATGGCAGTTGGCGCAAGCTGGATCTTGGCGATGTTGTTCTAAGCGCTGACGGAGTGTATTTCCGATGATGGTCTCGTGGTCTTCCTCTAATTCTGGCACATCTGGGGGAGGAGGTGGTGGAGGTGTACCCAAAATCTGCTCCAATACCCAACGCCCCCTTTTGACGGGGGAAGTTCGAGTAGGGTTAGAGGTTACGGTCAACACACTGGCTTGAGTAAGTATACCACCACGGAAACCACCTTGCAATTCGACACGACGAAATTCACTGCCCTTAATAGGTTTTCCCCCTGATATTTTAATAGGCTGTCCAATCCAGTTACCTTTAGTGTCTTTGATTCCGTAATGGTCAGCTAAAGATTGATTGAGAAAAGTATAATCGGCATCTAATAGATCAAGAACGCTTCGATCCTGATTGACAATTGAAACCAAAAACAGTTCTGTCTCTTTCAACATAGCTGAGCGTAGCTTAGAATTGAAAGTAGGGAACTGATTTGGGTCAGGTGCCATCGTCATCAATCTTTGGATTTGTAACCATTGAAATCCGAAGTTACGAACTAGTTCGTGTACTTTGGGATCGGCCAGCATCCGTTTGACCTGCGACTCCAAATTGGATGTGAGTTGGTTGTTTTCTGCGAGATTGAGTAGCTCCTCATCCGGCATTGTGCTCCATAAGAAGTAGGATAAGCGTGACGCCAGATGGAATTCGTCGACAGGTCGAGGTGCAGGGCTTTTGGGATGATCATCCAATTCTAACCGGAACAGAAATTTAGGTGAACATAGCATTGCTTTGATGGCTTGCTGGATAGCGGCTTCCCATTTTTGACCATTGTTTTGAATCGATTCCACAAAATTTGTCATTCGTTCTATCTCTTGTTGGCTAGGTGGACGACGATACCCATGGCGAAGCAAACGAGAGAGAACTTCGCGTGTCTGCTCAGCCTTTGATATACTTGGCGAACAGGCCAAAATTTTGAGTTGGGTAGCGGGCCGAGTGTCTAATGGTCCCTCTGACCACAAATGGCGAATTTGTAATTTTGCCGATGGAGACCCTTTTTCTGGCTTAACCATAGCGAGTCCTGCTTTCTCAATATTTGCCATGCGGTTAACTCTAACTTCGATGGTTTGCGGTTTCTTCGAGTCACGGGAACTAATTTCAAAGATCTTCAAAATCTTGGTCTTACTGTCTAGCTTGAAGTCAGCACCTATCAACAGT
>Ga0207984_1000816_pt1 | contig 17117 bp, 13 predicted proteins | sample ETNtaG_30_FD_185760 | JGI IMG/M metagenome (GOLD analysis project Ga0207984, IMG submission 185760) | Marine microbial and viral communities from oxygen minimum zone, Eastern Pacific Ocean - ETNP201306PF43B (SPAdes) (version 2) | ecosystem: Environmental > Aquatic > Marine > Oceanic ...
TTTATTTTTGAATTGCCAATCCCCATATAAGACATGCCACTTCTTTTCCGATTCTTTTGGATTGTCAAAATTGTCCTTGAAATAGATTTGACCGTTACTAACCGATGCTGTTACTGCTAGAACCATCAAAACCCCAACTGAAATTTTGAAAATTTTCATCATCAACCCCCATAAACGAGTTTATTCAGACAATAACTATTATATTCTATTTAGAAGAAGCAAACTAACGATTTCACTGTAGGTCTCCGATCAAACCAAAAGACACGCGCAACTCTACCGCTGTGCGCCAGAAAATCCTGATACACAGAGAAATCCAAAGATTTAGTGCCAACCCCCAACACTTGAGGTTGCGGCCAAGTAATACGCAAGTCGTTAGTATTGCTGTACCAATCTCTAAATTGTAAAAAATGAAGATTAGTTGGAATCCATTTCTATGGCCTGAATAATTAAACTGGTTGCAATCCCATAATTTTCAATTTGGTGAACAATAAAATCTAACAGATGAAGTGCCTCTGTTAGTTGAGAGTTGTCTCTCAATATTCGTTGACATATTTGTTCCGCTTGCTGCAACTGACCTGCTTGATATAGAGAAATAACTATATGTAACCAACTAGACTAAAAGATTGTTTTTGTAGGCTTAGTTGATGTCTCTCTTCACTCGTAGCTGACACTGCCCTTCCAGTAAGCTAATATAGGTTTGACTTAAGCCAAACCTATATTAATTTTGAATAAAGCGTAGACTTTTAGGTCTTCTGCTCCACAATACTCCGTGTTCTTCCAGTAGAAAAGCTATACTTCGTCTGCTCCAGAATCTAAGGATGAAACTTGAACACTTCACTTTCCAAACGTCCTTCTATTTTGTCACTTGGTTTGAATCCGAACTGGGTTAGTACCACTTTGCCACCAAGTGAGCCGATGGGTTGTTTTGAATTGGATACGAACAGCTGCCCTTTTGCGGGGCTAGCGAAAATATCGATCCGATATGACCATTCAGCTTTTTGAAAGGAACGTCTGGGCCGAGGGAATGTGACTTCAACCCACTTGGGCTCGTTTTCATTTGACCACGGGTATTCGAGCCTAAGCGTCACCGAGTCCCTCCCATTACGCTTCAACTGAACTATGGGATTATCGCATGGAAAAGAATCCTCACCCACTTTCAGCCACACATTCGCCTCACCTTTAACTTCTGCAAATCGGCGAAAACTCTTGCTCTTTTGTCCCATTTGAATCGAGAAGGTAGCCTTGCAATCGCCTATTTTCGATATATAGAGGCCAAATATTTCCCGCGGACTTAGTGTCCATTGGGGAAACCCTTCGTCGATTTCCTTCAGTATATCGACGCGCCGATCGCTAATGAATTTTTTAAATGAAAAGGCACGATCCAATAAAACCCAAGAATCTTTCTGAACACGGTAGGGGTTTATCAGGGTCTGAAGATCATCAATTTGCTTAATCAATTTATCTTCATCCCAAACCTCCGTTAATAACCACCGCATTACCGTAAAATATTGTTTCTTAGCTTCCAGGTTTTTGTAGAGACGACGAGGGATGGCAGCGTCGGCTTTAACTGATTTGGGGGGAACAAAGCCTCGTTGCCAAAACATATTACGATCGGTAGCCAATTGATCCATCCCCCAAGGAAGAAAAAAAAGTTGATTCGATTCCTTGTCGAAATAGACGAAGTAATTGTTTTTGTTACTGACATAACCATCCCAATGTCCAATCAAAACCTCCATCGCCCAGTAGCGATAGAAGTGATCCATGTTCAAGTACCTACCAAGATTGCTCAAAAGCGACTCATCGTTAGAAGCCAATGCAACACAGGCTTGCTCGATGTTTGAAATAGCCTCTTCCACCCCAAATTTCCGCTCGAAACGGACAACCGATTCCAACTGAAAATCACAGACAGTGCCTTCATACAACGTGCCCTTGGCATTCGAGAACGCTCTACGGAACATGTGTTTATCGAGCGATTCAACATTCGAATAAATCCCTAGTGACTTGCCATTCAAGCTGATCAGAGCGAGGTTACAATGCGATGCCGGTAAGCCTGCTGTCCGAAAGAATTGGTAGCCGATGAGTTGATGAATTCTCGAGCCGTCCTGTCTGTTGTTGTTCAGTGTCAATGTGTCGACACCAGCGAACATTTTCTTCTTATCGTATTTATCAATTTTAACCTTGAACGATGGACGATCTTGATCAAGTGAACCGACGAATCCTTTCTTGCGGATGGCGACCTTGCCGACATCAGTGCCATCAATAACCATGTTGGCAGGAAAATAGCTGAATGGCTTCTTCTGCTCCGATGGTGGAATGTCCGTACGCAGGGTTTTGACTAAGGATCGGTGCTGCAACCTCAACTTGTTCCAGTCCTCAACATCAATCTGAAAATCAATCTTGACCAATCGTGCGGTGTCAAAAAACACTTTAAAACTGTAAGGTGCGCGGTCAATTCTCTCAGCACTTACACTTATCGTTAGAAACAGGCAAAGAAACAAGCTACTAAACAGACGAAGTAATATTTCAGAGAAGACTATTTCCTGGCACTTCTGCAGACCTTTATCAACCCTCGCTTCGTCAATATATAGATTTATAATAACATCAAATAAACATTGTTTTTTTAATATCATAAACCTCTCACCTGAATTCGTTTTACTCAATGTTGAAAAAAACAGAATTGTTAATTATCTTTGTCTAAGAAGTCTCTGACTTCATTTCCCATTAACTGATGTAACAGAGAGAAAGATAGCATGAACTATAGCAGTTTCTAATCCTGAAATCTCGGGTATGACATTGAAACAAGAATGGCAAATCTGATAAATTTCAGACTATGAGAAGCTATGAGGAAATGCCCTGTGGATTCTAACCACAGCTTAAATACTACGAGCTAACTTGATCATGACATCCAAATAAGGTGCTAACTGTAATCAGCGATTTGCTTCTTTAGGTCTAATCGCTACCTCGTTTTGATCCATCCCCATAACTGGGATAAGCGTATCGGCATCTGAGCAGATAGGTTCTGTTTTTGGTCTCCATCAATCGCGGCTGCAAACAACACCACATAGTTGTTCATCTGACCTACCGCTGGTGGGTCAGCGTTTCCCCCCAAAGTACATCTCCCTTTTGGAAGATCTTTTTTGCCTCGATATAGTATGAAGAAACCCATATTGGCCTCATTGGTTTCGATCCTAGTCTCCATGCGCTCAAAATTATCAGACAACCATTTCGGAGCTTTGCCTTTTTTAATATGATCTCCCCGACTATCCCTACAAACCCACAATCGGACGGATCGATCAGTAGTAAACGTCAAAAACGCTTTCCCCTTGCTTTTATGATCAGAGTTCGCAGTCATCAGATAACTTAAACCTAAAACAATTTTCGGTACATTGATAAACTTGAGATGATCTCGGTCAGTGTAGATTCGGGCCTGATTTTGGAGGGGCGTCCCTCCAACTTTATATTTCTGACCACTGGCGGTCTTAATTTTGGTAATTTTCAAACCAATGGGTGGTTGTGCCTGTTGGGCGCCCTCCAACCTAACTGTCCAAAGTAGAAGGAGAAATGCAACTGACCAATGGAAGTTCAAACACTTCACCAAATTATAAAGACCAAAGGGAAAAACCCATAATCCTAATATTTTTTTATTCATTTCGCTTTTTGTCATAATTGAGCCTGAAATCCATGAGAAATTAATTATATCATAGCCAATCCCAGTTGATCACCCGATCATAAAGAAACATACCGGAATTCAATTCCTAAAATTATTCTCAGAAGCCCATTCAGTAACATAACTATAATACTTAGGAACGATCAATACACCACAAACTGTACAAGAGACAATTGCACAGTTTGGGCTGACATAATCACCCTAATTTGAGGTTCTTGCGAGATAATGTGTTATGGACACTTTTCAGTAAGTTTCTATCAATGTGTGGGAACACACGTAGAAGTTGAACCCCACATACTTAAACATGTGTAACTGAAGTGACGTATCAGATGTGCAGAACTCAGTATCAACGTAATCCTTAATTGGAAATTGAACCCTTATGTAGTATAATGACGCTTAATTTTTTCAGGATTAATAGTGTATAGGATAAAGAGAGGTAATACAAAATGAGCAGATTAGGTATATGCATTTTCGGGATATTTGCTTTTATGAGTTCAGTTCTCAGTTTTGCTGCCACTGGATTTGAGTATCAATCAGACGAACACACACTTGGTCTTTGGCATTTTAATGAAGGTCAAGGCAATGCAGTGAAAGATGCATCCAAGAATAAAATTAAAACAGTAGTTGAAGGTAAAGCTAAGTGGGATAAGGCCAATTGGAATAAAGCTGGGGGTGGGCATTCCTTGGTATTCGACGGGAAAACCGCTTTAGCCATTCCTATCAAGGACACAGTTGGAAATAAAATCTTAACACCTGACCAAGCTATTACAATTGAAGCCTGGGTTTATCCAACCGATTTGACAGCTTGGAAATTGGTTGGTGCTCATTGGGCGGGGGCTGTCGGGAAGTACCATTTTGGCGTCAGCAATGGCGTTCCGAACATGCACGTTAATACCGACAAAGGAACAAAGAACGCCAAAGCGCCAAAAATAGAAATCAACAAATGGTACCACCTTGCTGGCTCGTACGATGGTAAAGAAATCAAGATCTATGTCGATGGCAAATTGTCAGAAGCGGTGGCACATAGTGGTAAACTTACCACAGGTAGTCCCTGGGACGTGATGATCGGAACCAAAGCGAGCCGCGAATTTCATTGGGTCGGTTTGATGGATGAAGTTAGGTTCAGTTCTGTAGCTAGAAAAGCTGAGGAACTCAGTCCGAATTTGGCTTCAGGACCAACTCCTGTAGATCTCGATTCGACCAAATTACCTGTATTTTGGGCAAATATGAAGCAACGATAAAAAGCAAAGGGGTTAATCATGAAATTTAATCTTATAATTTGTTTAGCCGCAATTATTTTAATTAGCGGACTTTACCATGTAACCGATGCAGCCACAGGATTTGAGTATTTGCCGGATGAACACACGATTGGTCTTTGGCATTTTAACGAAGGTTCAGGAGTAACAGTCAAAGACGAATCCAAGAACAATCTAAAAGGCACAATTGAAGGGAAAGCTGCGTGGGGCCAAGATGACTGGAATGAAGAAGGTGGCGGAAAATCTGTTGAATTCTCCGGTGCTACTGCCATTGTTATTGGCTCTGTAAAAGATAAACGTGCCAATAAACTACTGACCCCTGACGACGCAATCACCGTTGAAGCTTGGGTTTATCCAACCGACTTGGCTAGTTGGAAGCTAATTTGTTGTCATTGGGCAGGCGCGGTTGGAAAGTATCATCTGGGTGTTACTAACGGTGTTCCAAACATGCATGTTAATACTGACAAGGGAACAGCGAATGCAGCCTCCGGATTGGCTCTAGGAGTCAAAGAATGGTATCACGTTGCAGGTACATACGATGGCGCCAAAATCAAAATTTATATTAATGGTAAATTGGAAGGTTCGGCCCCACACAAGGGTAAATTGTCAACCGGCAGTCCTTGGGATGTTATGGTTGGAACCAAAGCGAGCCGTGAATTTAATTGGAAAGGTTTCATTGATGAAGTCAGGGTCAGTTCTATAGCCAGAACAGCTGAAGAACTCAGTGCAAATTTCGATGCCCCCCAAGCCGTTAAGTTGAATCCATCAAGTCTTCCTGTATACTGGGGGAAGTTGAAGAAAGAATAACTATTCCTACACCTTACCGGTTCAAATAAGAACCAACTATGTTTCTGAAAGCGCTTCCCATACTATTTTGTGTGCTGATTTCTATTCTGGTACTGGCTGAAGATAAAGTACCCATCAATCAACTGGACCAAGCCATTGCTAGTTTCAAGAAAGAGGTTGATGATAACCCAGCAGATGCTGAAGCACACTATTATTTGGGAAGTGCTTACTTCAGTCAAGGAAGACTAAAACAGGCAGTCATAGCCTATCAGAAAGCCGTTTCCCTCCAACCTGAATATGCCAAAGCCTATAACAACCTAGGCTTAGCTTACGCTAAGCAAGGGCTCCTGCAAGAGGGGACCGCTGCTTACCAAAAAGCCATTACTATTAAACCCGATTTTTTTCAAGCTTACTTCAACTTGGGAAAAGTGTATCGGGATGGGAAACAGCTAGAAAAGGCAGTCTCCTCCTTTCAAAAAGCAATTGATATTAACCCCAGTGATTACGAAGTCTACAACAACTTAGGCGTAGCTTACGGACAACAAGGTCGGCTTGACCAAGCTATCGAAGCTTATCTGAAAGCGGCAACCATCAATCCCGATTACACAGCTGCCTATTTTAATATGGGTTTAGCCTACTACCACTTAGAGAAACATGAAGAAGCCATTTCATCATATCAAAAAGTGTTAGTGTTGACTCCGAAGGACAACAAAACTTATAACAATTTAGGGTTAGTTTATCATGACCAAAAAAACTTAGATAAAGCCATAATTGCTTATCAGCAAGCAATTACCATCAATCCAAGTTATGCTACGGCCTATAACAATTTAGGAACAACTTATCTAAAAAAGGAACAACTTGACCCAGCTATTACAGCCTATAAGCAAGCAATAACCTTCAACCCCAATTATAAAACAGCACATATTTCCCTTGGAGACATTTACGATCGTCAAGGGAAGCAGGTAAAAGCTCTAAATCTGTATAAAGCTGCAAGCGAAATTGCCACCAATGACGCGGGCATACACTTTAAATTGGGAATGACTTATACCAAGTTGGGTAAACCAAATCAGGCAGCTAGTGCTTACCAAAAGGCTATAGACCTCGCGCCACAATCCGTAGCTGCCCATTATGGACTGGGGGTAGTCTTGATGAAACAGGGGAAGTTAGATCAAGCCATCTCAGCTCTAACACAAGCAGTAAATATTAATCCTAGTTTAGCCATGGTCCATTATAATCTTGCCTGTATTTACTCGCTGAAGAAAGAAACAAATCAGGCGATGTTCTTCTTTCAAAAAGCTATTACCTTAGATCCGGACTATAAAGACCATTCTAAAAATGACACTGATTTTAACAATGTACGTCATAGTTCAATCTATCAGGAACTCATAAAATAACAATCGTTTAAACTATTATAATAAAGAGAGAAAGAGAGTTAGTACTGCTTTAATAAAAAAACTTAAGCAGTACTTAAAAGCAGGGTCATAAATAAAATCTGGTCAGCATCAACAAAGCTGATGCTGACCAGCAACCCTCACTTCTCAGCACCTTGAACAGGATCCGTCATCACGAAAAACAGTTATGATAATATTCTGAATGTGATTTGCAAAGCATAGACCTACATCTGTTAACTTACAAGAACCAGCTGAACTATATAATGAATCTGTTGATCCCGAGGTCGCTGAACAAACTTAGACTCCTAACAACAACATAGAGTTGAATATCCTTGAAATTCTGTTGTTTACCAGTACTAAAGTATTTATTATATCACCCCGGATAGTTGTGAGATTGTTGTCTTGCCCGTTAATAAGCAGTAGAAATATCGATCACAACAAAATAGCCAATAGCTTGAGTAATAGCCAAATAAATATAAAATACGTCCATCCTGAATAAGATTTGAGATACCATTCGATTGTATCAGGTTATTCTTTGTTGAGAACACAATCAGAAGTGAACTGAACTTACCTCTAAAGATAGCTTTAGGGATAAGCACCATTGATTCCATGGCTAGAGGATTTTGTAACGGTCCTAAAGGGATTGGAAGTTAAGGGTACACACCTAATTTTGGAAGGAAAAGGAGTTTGTATTGTAGTTGCGTTAAATATGAGGTTTATGATATACTAGAATATCCTATTTGGGTCCAAGCGTATTTTTCTAAGTTGACACAAACTGGCTGTAACTTAACACACATTTGAAGGAGGAACTAGTTAGTTATATCTTGCCTTATAGTGGTTGGGTTGTCTCTTTAAAATACTAACTAGATAACTTGATGGACAAATCATCAAAAAACGAACAAACCCCAGAAGAGTCTATGGATGAAACACAACAGGCTCATATCGACGAATTAGAGACCGAAGAAAGTGGAACTACAGCAGAATCGGTAACGCCTGACGAGGGCAATGGTGAGAGTTCCTTACCTCACGAATCGGTTGAAGAAAACCAGTCTAACGAAGAAGAAACTCTAGACAAGGAGGAAACTCCACAGCAGGAGCCTGAAGAAACGGAACAAACAACTGATATTGTAGATGAGGAATCAGGCACATCAGACCTTGACAATGAATCTATGCCAGACATGGATGCGCTTTATAATGATTCTTTAAAGGCGTTTGATGAAGGTGAAATTGTAGTAGGTCACATTGTAAACATTACATCCGATGAAGTTATGATCGATATTGGATTCAAGTCTGAAGGCTATGTTCCCATACATGAGTTCAAAACTGACGACAAAGGCAATCCCAGCGTAAGTGTTGGAGATCAAGTAGAAGTGTATATTGTGCGTCATGAAGACGCGGACGGTCAGCTTGTCTTATCGAAGCAATACGCAGAAGAGCAAAAATTATGGGATTCCTTAGCTCATGCAGAACAATCGGGAGAAGTTGTAGAAGCCAAAATTACTGAACGTATCAAGGGTGGCATGCGCGTTGAAGTTGGAGCTCTTCGGGCTTTTCTGCCCGCCTCTCAGATCGAATTGCACCCAATTCGAAACTGGGACGACTATATTAGTCAAACTTACCCGATGAAAATTGTCAAATTAGACAAGCGTAAACGCAACATTGTGGTCTCACGGCGGGCACTTCTGGAAGAAGAATTAAGCACGAAAAAGGCCGAACTCCTTAGCAACATCAAAGAAGGACAACTTATCAAAGGGACTGTCAAGAATATAACTGAATTTGGTGCATTCATAGACCTTAATGGAATAGATGGACTCCTACATAAAAGTGATATGTCATGGAGGAAAATTCACAATCCCTCTGAAGTTGTCTCTATAGATGAAGAGGTTGAGGCTTTCGTTATTAATATAGATAGTGAAAACGAGCGGATATCTCTAGGACTAAAGCAAAAAACCACTGATCCATGGGAATCCGTATTTGAGAAATACCCCATCGGTTCGACTGTCAAAGGCCAAGTCGTCAATATTGTGAGTTATGGAGTTTTTATTGAACTAGAAGAAGGGGTGGAGGGACTAATCCATATTTCAGAAATATCTTGGACCCAACGCAACGTAGCTCCATCAAAAATTGTTACGAAAGACCAAGAACTTGAAGCTCGAGTGATCGACATTGATACAGAGAAGAAACGAATTTCGCTAAGCTACAAGCAGCTAGTCCCCAATCCATGGGAATTGCTTGACGTAAAATATCCGTTTGGGACTAAAGTCACTGGAATAGTCAAAAACGTGACAAATTTCGGTGCATTCATCGAGATCGAAGAAGGAATAGATGGACTAGTGCATTCTTCTGATTTTTCGTGGCTGAAGCGAAATGTGAATCCACGAAATGTTTTGAGTGAAGGTCAGGAAGTTGAAGCAGTTGTACAAAAAATTGATCCGCAAGAACAACGTATATCACTCAGCATAAAACACGTAGAACCCAACCCATGGAACCTCGTTTCAACAAAATATGCGGTCGGATCAATAGCTAGTGGTGAAATCGTCAACTTGACTGAATTTGGTGCTTTTGCCCGACTCGAAGAAGGAATCGAGGGACTCGTCCACATATCTGAACTTTCTGATGAGCGCATAAATAAACCTGATGATGTTGTGTCTAAAGGCGACGTCCTTGATTTGAAAGTTATTGAACTAAAGATGGATGACCAAAGAATTGGGCTCAGCTTAAAACAAGCGGTTGCCGATCGAGAACGCGAAATGGTTGAACAATACGAACAAAAACCAAAACAGGTAGTAACGGAAACTAAGCGTTCAATCAAGGAACCAGAAAAAAAAGTAGAAGAGGAAGAAACGACATCTTTCGGAGCCGCTCTGAGGAATGTCCTCGATTTTCGATCTGAAGAAGAAGAATAGCGGGTTCGAGTTTTTTCAACATCTCTCCTGAAGAACAAGCGACAATAATCCACAGAATATGTTTGCAAGCTAATATTAAATCCCTACCATGGCTTTGAGGTAACCTATTGAATAAGGAATTTTTGTTTACATCAGAATCGATAACTGAAGGCCATCCTGATAAAATGGCAGATGCAATATCTGACTCGGTTTTAGACGCAGCAATTTCGGGAGATCCAAGTTCTCGAGTAGCCTGCGAGACGTTAGTCACAACCGGCTTGGCGCTAATCTCAGGTGAAATTACCACAAGTTCTTCCCTCAATATCCCCGAAATTGTTCGAGGAGTTGTTCATGAGATTGGTTACACCAAAGCGAAATACGGTTTCGATTATGAGCATTCCGCCATATTAACATCGATTGATAAGCAATCGCCCGATATAGCAATGGGTGTTGATCGGCTTGGGGCTGGGGACCAAGGAATGATGTTTGGCTATGCCTGCAACGAAACTACGGAATTAATGCCTATGCCAATTATGATAGCGCATAAATTGACGCGCCGGCTTTCGACCGTACGTAAGGCAAATCTTCTTGATTTTTTGCGGCCGGATGGAAAATCCCAAGTTACGGTCTCATATCATGATGGCAAACCAGCTTACGTCAGCATGGTTGTAATATCGGCTCAGCATGACCCCGACATCGGGGAATCAGACCTCAGAGAAGCCATAATTGAGGAAGTGATTAAACCTATCGTCCCCAGCGATTTAAGACATCCAGACATAACCTATCATATCAATCCAACAGGGAGGTTTGTTATCGGTGGTCCTCAAGGTGATACAGGGCTGACTGGAAGAAAGATCATTGCTGACACTTATGGCGGCATGGGTAGACATGGTGGTGGTGCGTTTTCTGGTAAAGACCCGACTAAAGTCGATCGAAGCGCTACTTATGCAGCGCGACATGTGGCTAAAAACATTGTCGCAGCCAAGCTTGCGGAACGTTGTGAGGTGCAAATTTCTTACGCAATCGGAGTTATTGAACCAACATCAATCATGGTTGAGACATTTGGTACTGGCACCATCCCAGACCACCGGCTTACCGAACTAGTCAATAAGCACTTCGACCTAACGCCTATGGGAATCATTGAACGCCTTGATCTGCGTAAGCCGATTTACAAAAACACTTCCGCTTACGGCCATTTCGGTCGCGAAGAGAATGGATTCACTTGGGAATTAACAGATTACGCAGAAAAGCTAAAATCAGAAGTATAATTGTCAAATACATACATTAAGGACCAAAATGAATTACGATATTAAGGATCCAAACCTTGCAGAGGAAGGAACGCAACGCATTTATTGGGCTAATAGGTTTATGCCCGTTTTAGCACAGATTCGAGAACGATTTGCCAAAAGCAGACCACTTGAAGGCATAAGGATTGCTGCATGCCTACATGTAACAACTGAAACTGCCAATTTGATGAGGGCGTTGAAAGCAGGTGGAGCTGAAACTGTCCTGTGCGCATCCAATCCTTTGAGTACGCAAGACGACGTTGCGGCATCGCTTGTATCTGATTATGATATTCCCGTTTTTGCCATTAAAGGCGAGGATACTGAGACCTATTATGACCATATTGATGCCGCTATCAACTTTAAACCGAATATCACGATGGATGATGGTGCAGACTTGGTTTCCATACTTCACAGTGCTGACACAGACGAAAAACTTTTGGATAATGTGATTGCTGGTACAGAAGAAACAACAACAGGTGTAATCCGCCTTAAGAGTATGGCCAATGACGGCGTTTTGAAGTACCCTATAATTGCAGTAAACGATGCGAAAACCAAGCATTTCTTCGATAACAGGTATGGAACTGGGCAAAGTACACTCGATGGTATCATTCGAGCAACCAACGTTCTTATCTCTGGTTCAACAGTCGTTGTTGCCGGTTATGGTTGGTGTGGACGAGGCTTCGCCAGTCGTGCAAGCGGCTTGGGTGCAAACGTAATTGTTACTGAAGTCAATCCTCTAACCGCCCTCGAAGCCATTATGGACGGTTTCCGTGTGATGCCAATGATTGATGCAGTCAAAGAGGCAGATATTATATGTACAATCACAGGTGACATACATGTGCTCCGTCATGAGCACTTTGAAACCATGAAAGATGGTGCGATTGTTGCTAATTCTGGACACTTCAATGTTGAAATTGACATTCCCGCCCTAGAAAAATTAAGTGAAAATAAAGTGACCGTTCGTAATTTTGTGGATGAATATACTCTCAAAGATGGGCGAAAAATCTTTCTGCTTGCAGAAGGTCGTCTTATTAACCTATCATCCGCTGAAGGACATCCTGCCAGCGTGATGGACATGAGCTTTGCTAACCAAGCCTTGTCGGCAGAGTACATCGCCAAAAACTACCCAAACATGGAAAATCAAGTTTATGTTGTACCTGAGCAGATTGATGCATCCATTGCCAGTTTGAAACTAAAAGCTCTGGGTGTTGAAATTGATCAACTAACCGATGAACAGCAAGAGTATCTAAACTCTTGGACAATGGGCACCTAGAAACACTTACCATATAAAACACACAAATAGATAAGGTTGTCAGATTGCTTGATTAATCTGCAATCTTATTTTTTTTATTCGATGGAATCCAATGTTGAACCGCTTCAAGAAAACGGAAACTTGGGAGAATATTGCTATTATTCTTTCCATAATCTCGCTTTGGCCAACAATTTATTTATCTAAAGTTAAGAAAGTAGATTCCGAAATGATCTGGGTAAAACCTTATAAAATTCTGTTAGCTGCGATTTTATTCGTTTTGCTAATTATTTTTGTCCGGAGAGTTGGTCGGATATCAACAGCATTCCGCGAAAACAGGAGACGTTAAAAATATCTCATGAGCATTTTGGTCGTTGGATCAGTCGCATTAGATAGTGTTGAAACACCATTTGGTAAAATCGAGCATGCCCTTGGAGGATCGGCAACTTATTTCTCAATAGCTGCAAGCTTTTTTTACCACGACATATATCTGGTTGGTGTCGTTGGGACCGATTTCCCCAAGAAACATGTTGACTTCCTAGTATCCCGAGGTATCGATCTCGATGGATTGGAACAGATTGAAGGTGGGAAAACCTTTCGGTGGGGTGGCAGTTACGTAGATGACTTAAATGCAGCTAAAACCCATTTTACAGATTTGAATGTCTTTAGCGACTTCCAACCCAAACTTCCCGAATCCTACAAAAATTCACCATACGTTTTTCTGGCTAACATCAATCCCGAACTACAAATAAACGTGCTCAAACAAATGACGAACCCCAAACTGGTAGTATGTGATACCATGAACCTGTGGATTGACATTTCCCGACCAATGCTATTAGAAACACTAAGGAAAGTGGATATTCTAATCTTGAATGATGCCGAAGCCCGTCAACTAACAGGAGAAAACAACCTAACTCGCGCAGGCAAAAAGATCCTAACTTTCGGCCCAACTCGTGTAATTATTAAAAAAGGCGAGCACGGTGCAATTTCTCTTACTGAATCGACTTTCTTTTCTGCACCAGCATATCCCTTAACTGCCGTTGTTGATCCAACTGGCGCAGGCGACAGCTTTGCAGGTGGGTTTATGGGATCACTTGTTACTCTCAACGGCCTTTCCGAACAAGACATTCGCCGATCGATTATTAACGGTACAGTAATTGCCTCTTTTAATGTTGAAGACTTCAGTCTCGATCGCCAACGGACACTCACTCCCAAGGAAATTGACGAACGTTTTCACCAACTTGAAGAGATCGTGCGATTCTAATCTTGAGTTAAAGATGTTCCACGAATATGCAGGTTCCATACATTGCCATTCGCGTTACTCAGACGGAAGCGGTACCATCGCAGAAATCATCAACAAGGCTACTTCAGCAAAACTCGATTTCGTCATACTTACTGACCACGACACGTTAGCACCACTGTTTGATGGATACGAAGCATGGCACGATGAACTGTTATTGTTAGTTGGTCAGGAGATTTCCCCAAAATCAGGATGCCACTACCTTGCCTTTAACCTTGATAAGGAAATCCAAGGTAAGGAAAGAACCGATTATCAAAACTTAATTAATGAAGTAAACGAATCAGGTGGCTTTGGCTTCATCGCTCATCCTTACGGAGCCAAGAAACCACCTTTGCTGATACAAAAAGGACACCTTTGGACGGATTGGCAAGTTGAGCGGTACTGCGGTATTGAAATATGGTCCTATATGGTAGATTGGGTTAATAATGTAAATTTTTTCACACTTATATATTATCAGATTTTCCCCGAAAAAGCGATTAAAGGACCCTCAAGCAAAGCTCTGAAAAAATGGGACGAAATAGCTCAAAAGCGACATATTGTTGGTATCGGATCAACAGATGCGCATGCACTTGCATTCCCCTTCCTGCGATTCATTAAATTTCTACCCTATGAATATCTTTACCGCACAATTCGTACACATGTTTTACTAAACGAGCCACTATCAAAGTCAAGTCTTCATGAAGACAAACGGAAAATTTATTCCGCTCTTCAAGCAGGAAATTGCTTCATCGCACATGATATAATTGCTGATTCTTCCGGATTCCTGTTCTCAGGCGACACAAAAGATAGCGGAGATCTCATTATGGGTCAGGAAACCAAATTCAACCACAAGGTTGAACTGTGCGTATCTGTTCCACACCAAGCTGAAATCCGATTACTTCGAAACGGTGAAACCATAAAGAATATCAACGCAAAAAAATTACACACCTCCACTGATAAGTCCGGTGTATACAGAGTTGAAGTTTATCTCGATGGACAGCCATGGATTTTTTCTAATCCAATTTTTCTCCGAAACAGCTGAAAGATTTATGGTTTTGATAATTAGGCATTATTAAAACCATATTTTATATTATCTAGAAAAATATAGACATCAACACATCAGATATGTAAGATTAAACAAACTTGCTTTGCCGATGGAATCTAATATAATCTTACCGCCAAAAACTATGGATATTACACGAATAGTATCGGCACTCTTCCTAATATTGCCAATAACAATTCTTCTGCTTGGTTGCCGCCAAGATGAATCAAAAATCAGAATTGGTGTAAGTATTCCAAGAACAACTGCACCTACTTATACCTTAATGCGCGAAAAAATGATTGAACTCGGAAAAAAAGAGAAGCACAATGTTGAAATCATCTGGAATGGTGTTAAAGACCAAGGTTCCACGAAGAATCACATTGCACTGGAAAAACGGCGAATTGAGGAGATGTTTAATCTTGACATCAAAGCGTTAGTCCTAAAACCATTAGATTCCAAGTTAGCGTATGCGATCGTACATGATGCAAAAAACCGAAACCCACCAGTTCCAGTTATCTCTCTCGATCAAATGATTACTGGAGTCTCAACCTATGGCCACATAACTGTAAATGAAATTAGCCTTGGAGAACAAGCTGCTCAATATCTTATTAATCAAATAAGTGGCAAGGGGAAAGTACTAGTTCTTGAGGGACCAATTGGGATTCCATCACTACGAAATATCTCCATCGGTGTCTATAATGTGCTTAATACTTACAAACAGATTCATATCCATAATCGCGCATCTCCATTGAATGAGCAATCAGCATCCAGTACAACTGATCAGGTATTAAGGGACTATGCTAAAAATATCCAAGCCATTCTAGCCGTCGATAGCTGTCTTGCAGTTGGAGCTATTCAGGCAGTGCAACTACATGGAATGACAGATCTCATTCTGACAGTAGGAGTTGGTGCCAGTCAAGCAGCATGTCAACTGGTTATTGAAGGCCAACATGACGCAGAAGTAGATCTACAACCAGCAGAACGTGGAGAAGAAGCATTTAAAGCAGCTATGAATGCCATCAAACAAAAGCCTTTCGATTTCGATCAGCAACTACAAAATGGAGGAATTATGACAAAAGTGAAATTTGCCTCCAGTCGCATAATTACCAAATCAAATTATACTTTGGTTAAAAAAATGTGGCCTGACTTATTTAAAAATCGAAATGGTGTCCGATGACTTCAACTTTATTATTTATACTCACCTGTGTGATCAGTTTGTTTGCTTCTGCTCAGGAACAACTTAAAGTTGGAGAGATAACACCAGATTTCATACTGAAATCTGGTGATGGTAAAGAATACTCAACGAAGAAGCTGCGCGGAAAAATAATTGTCCTAATTATGGGCAACCGAAAGATCCGGAAGGAAGACAATGAGTGGGGAAAAATAATTCAGAAAGATTTCGAACGGAACAACCATGTTGCTGCCTTCATAGTTGGTGATATGCGAAGCGTACCTAGCTTTGTACCAAAAAGTTTTATCAAGAAGTACATGCAAAAAAAGCCTGCACCTGTCACATTTTTATTTGACTGGTCAGGGAAGGTTCATCAACAATACAAAACCCAGCCGAAGTTACCGAATCTTTATGTGATCAGTCATACTGGTAGAATTATATTTCGTAAAAGCTGGAAATTGAGTCAAAACAGGTATCTAGAATTCAAGTCAATTATTGACAAAGAATTATTCGACCTAATACAAAAAGATAAAGCAAATAATAAGGAGTAATATACATGACTGCTGAAAAAGCTTTGGTTAGCATTGTTATGGGTAGTGATTCAGATTTGGACAGGATGAACGAATGCGCTAAAATTTTAGATGAATTTGATATTTCCTTTGAAATGACGATATCATCGGCACACAGATCTCCGAAAACCACTATGGAATACGCTGAAAGTGCCAGCAACCGAGGCATAGAGGTTATCATAGCAGGAGCAGGCAGAGCCGCACATCTAGCAGGAGTCATAGCCGCGCATACTACACTTCCAGTCATTGGAGTGCCAATCGACGGAGGTCCTTTGAATGGTATTGACGCATTATACTCTACTGTGCAAATGCCGCCGGGAATTCCTGTCGCTACTATGGCAATAGGATCAGGAGGTGCTAGAAATGCAGGAATATTCGCCACACAAATCCTGAGTATTAAATACCCTAAATTACAATTCAAACTTAAACAATATAAAGATGAATTAGTCAACAATATAAATTTAGTTGAACAGGAAATTAAAAATAGATTACCAAATGCAATTGTAACATATACATCATATAAAAGTGTTAACGGT
>Ga0207984_1000822_pt1 | contig 17049 bp, 15 predicted proteins | sample ETNtaG_30_FD_185760 | JGI IMG/M metagenome (GOLD analysis project Ga0207984, IMG submission 185760) | Marine microbial and viral communities from oxygen minimum zone, Eastern Pacific Ocean - ETNP201306PF43B (SPAdes) (version 2) | ecosystem: Environmental > Aquatic > Marine > Oceanic ...
TCTGTGCTCTGGGTGAAGCAGCTGCGATGCCTGTTGAGAGCTTTATTAGGCATTTTAGAAAGGAGTTTGAGTACTACATCAAAAACGGCAAGAGTATGGTGGTAAAAGATGGTTGATATTGAAATCGAAATTGACGGTAAAGTCGTGCATGGTAACTCTGGTGAGTCGATAATTTCTATCGCTGATAGGGAAGGTATTGAGATACCTCGATTCTGTTACCATAAAAAACTCTCAGTTTCAGCTAACTGCAGGATGTGTTTGGTAGACATAAAAGGTAATCCAAAACCTCAACCTGCATGTTCAACTCTAGCCTCTGCGGGAATGAAACTCTATACCAAAAATGCAAAAGCTAAAGCGGCACAAAAGGCCGTTATGGAGTTTTTGTTAATTAACCATCCACTGGATTGTCCAATCTGTGACCAGGGGGGCGAGTGTGAATTGCAAGATGTTGCGATGGAATACGGCTCAGACGTTTCGAAATTTAGTGAGGGCAAGCGTATCGTTGCTGATAAGGATATTGGCGCTCTGATTCATACAGATATGACGCGCTGTATTCACTGTACTCGTTGCGTCCGATTTGGTGCAGAAGTTGCTGGTATTGTTGAAATGGGTGGTACAGGTCGAGGCGAGGATTTAAAGATTGAGCCATTTTTATCAGAGGGCATACAGTCCGAGCTCTCTGGCAATATGATTGATGTCTGTCCAGTTGGCGCACTAACTTCTAAACCTTTTCGTTTCGGGGTTCGCTCTTGGCAAATGAATTCTGTTCAGAGTATTGCTCGTCATGACTTGGTGGGCTCTAATATCTTTACACAAACTCACAAAGGAAAAGTTAAGCGCGTCGTAGCAAGAGATAATGAAAGCGTTAATGAGACTTGGATTTCTGACAGAGACCGTTTTTCATATCAGGCCTTAGAAAGTGAAAAACGTTGTTTGGTTCCCAAAATAAAAGTTAACAATGAGTGGCGAGAAACGTCATGGCAAGAGGCACTAGATTTTGCGGTAAACGGGATTAAGAATAATAACTCTGATGGATCAAAATTTGGATCTCTCACTTCAAAAAATGCAACATTAGAAGAGCTATACTTGCTCCAAAAATTAACAAGAGGCTTGGGTTCGGACAATCTTGATTATCGTTTGGATTTTGCTAATCCAGCTACCACCGATATATTAATGTCGAGTGTATCCTTGGATGAATTAGAAGGTATTGACCATGCGCTTATAGTTGGTTCTTACTTACGCCATGAACAACCAATGATTAACCATAGGATTAGAAAGGCGACCTTAAATGGAGCTAGCGTTTCAGCTATTAACACGAAAACTTTTGATTTTAATTATCGCATTAGTAACAATTTGTTGACCGCTCCACAAAAAACCGTTGCAACGCTTTCAGGAGTCCTAAAGGCTGTTCTTAATGAAACCCCAGAAAAACAGCCTGATTATTTAAATTCTGTTGTTGTTGAGCAAGTACATAAAGATATCGCCGATAATCTATTAAACGCTGAGAATGCGGTTGTAATTCTTGGCGAACATGTTAACGGCAACCCTCAGGCAGATGAAATATCTCAACTAGTTAAAGATATCGCTGAAGCAACGCAAGCGCAAACCCTAAACGTCAGCTTGACATCCAATTCACTTGCTGCAGAGCAAGTAGGGTTTAAACCAGTGAATGGTAAAAACGCTCTAGAGATGTTTGCATCTGATTTAAATTCATTTGTAATGTTTGATATTTATCCAGATTTTGATTGCTTAAATCCAAAATCTGCAATTGAGAATTTAAGTCGTAGCAATGCTTTTGTAGTTTCCCTGAATAGCTTTGAAGATGATTTGGTCTTGAAATATTCTGATGTTGTATTGCCTATTGCGAGTTTCTATGAAACTTCTGGCACACACATTAATATTGACAATATTTCTCAATCTTACTGTGCCTCAGTTAAATGCGCTGGCGACTCTAAGCCTGGCTGGAAGGTGGTTAAAGTTTTGGCAGATTTATTAGAAGTCCAAGGCTTTGAATTTACTGATTCGACTGAAGTTGCTGATGAAGCGCTCACTTTTACACCGGCTACCTCGTTAAGTGAAGTAAAAATAAGCAACTCTGATATTCATGAAATTTCAACCGTCTGGCAGTATACACCATACGCGGTGGATGCATTTGTACGCCACTCATCTTCTTTGCAGGATACTCAGATTGGAAAAATAAATGTGGCTTCTATCTCTAAGGCAACTGCAAAATTGTTAAAGCTTTCAGAAAGTGATTTGTTTAAAGGTGTTCCAATCAACATTGATAATTCAGTGGCAGAAGGCTGTGTGTTTGTTCACACCCACCAGCCAAGAAAGCGTTAGGAGAGTATTAGTTTATGTGGCAAGGGTTTGTAGATTTGATTCATTACTGGATACCATGGTTTAATGGTGGTCTGGCAGATGTTCTGATCATCTTGATAAAAGGTGTAGGATTGATATTGCCGCTCATTATTATGATGGCTTATATGACCTATGCAGAGCGCAAAGTCATCGGCTATATGCAGCTCAGAATTGGCCCCAACAGGGTCGGCCCGATCGGCCTATTGCAGCCATTTGCCGACGTATTTAAGATGATGTTTAAAGAAATTATTTTCCCTTCTAAGGCAAATATTTACTTGTTTATATTAGCACCAATCTTGGCTTTCGTTCCGGCGATTGCAGTCTGGGCGGTAATTCCTCTAGGGCAAGATTTCTTTATCACAAACCTCGATGTCAGTTTGCTTTATGTTTTAGCTATAGGTTCTGTAGGCGTCTATGGAATTATTCTAGCAGGCTGGGCATCGAATTCAAAATATCCATTATTGGGCGCATTGAGAAGCGCATCTTTGCTAGTTTCATATGAAATTGTAATTGGATTCGTCGCCGTCACAGTGGTAATGACTGCGAGTTCAGTAAACTTAAATGAGATTGTTTCAGGACAATCTGGAGGTATTTGGAATTGGTATTGGATTCCATTATTCCCGATGATGATAGTTTTTTGGATATCTGCATTAACTGAAACAAACCGTGCGCCGTTCGATGTTGTAGAAGGTGAGTCAGAAATTGTTGGCGGTACTCATGTTGAATATTCAGGTATGTTTTTTGCTTTATTTTTTATGGCTGAATATATAAACATGATTATGATGGCAACGCTTGCCGTATTGATGTTTTTTGGGGGCTGGCATTCTCCGTTTGAGGGTGTGCCATATTTGGAAGGATTTTTTGCATTCGTACCGGATATGATGTGGTTGCTTATAAAAATGAGTTTCTTCCTGTTTCTTTATTTATGGATTAGAGCAACCTTTCCAAGGTATCGATATGATCAAATCATGCGTCTATGCTGGAAAGTGTTTCTGCCGTTCACTATTGTTTGGATTATGGCTGTTGCGTTGATGACACAACTTCACATAGGGCCATGGTTCTAAGAGAGGGGAAAAGGATGATCAATAAAGCTAAAAAACTCATTAAAGATTTTGGATTGAGTGAAATCCGTGCAGGAATGAAAATTACCGCTAAGCAGCTTGTCAATGACAAAATTACCGTTCAGTTTCCTGAAGAGCGTACACCAATTTCGCCAAGGTTTAGAGGTCTACATGCCTTGCGCCGTTACCCCAATGGAGAGGAGCGATGTATTGCCTGTAAATTATGCGAAGCTGTTTGTCCTGCCAATGCCATTACGATCGAATCAGAGATGAGAGAGGATGGAACGCGCAGAACAACACAATACGATATTGATTTATTCAAGTGCATCTTTTGTGGTTTTTGTGAAGAGGCATGTCCGGTGGATGCTATTGTTGAGACGCACATTTTTGACTATGCCTTTGAGTCCAGAGAGGGCAGTGTCATTGATAAGAAAGGTTTACTGAAGATTGGTGAGAAGCACGAAAAAACTATCAGTAAAGCTAGATTAGAAGATTCGAAATATAGATAGGGATAGATTATGGAATTTACATCGATATTATTTTATGTGTTTGCCTTGTACTTTATTGGCAGTGCAGTATTGATGGTAACGTCTAGAAATACCATAAAAGCAGCAATGTTCTTAATCTTGTCGTTTTTTAGTGTGGCAAGTTTATGGGTATTGTTAGAAGCTGAATTTTTAGCGATTACTCTAATTCTAGTTTATGTTGGCGCAGTTATGGTGTTATTCCTGTTTGTAATTAAAATGCTCGACATTGATAAGTCGACTGTACGAGCAAAATTCACTAAATACCTCCCGCTTGGCATTGTGGTTTCAGTTGTAGTTATTTCACAAATGGTGCTTATCTTGAGTGCTGGTCAATTTGATTTGGACAATTCTATGGGCCCTATTAGAAAGGCTGCTGATTTTAGTAACATTTCACAGCTGGCAAACGATTTATATACATTATATGTCTATCCTTTTGAGTTAGCTGCTGTCCTTTTACTGACGGCAATTATTGCGGCGATTACACTTGTGCATCGCAAGGAAAGCAGAAGTAAGAGACAAAATATTGCTGAGCAAGTAAATGTCCAGGTGGCGGATAGGGTACGTTTGGTTTCGACTTCCTCCAGCAAGTCTAAGGAGTCCAAATGATAGTGCTATCTGATTACCTTATATTGAGCGCTATTGTTTTCTGTATAGGTTTGGCAGGTATTTTTATTAATAGAACTAATATCATAATGTTGTTGATGTGTGTTGAATTAATACTAGCTGCAGTAAATACTAATTTCATTGCATTTTCATATTTCGGTAGTGATATTGCAGGACAAATATTTGTCTTCTTTATTTTGACAGTTGCTGCAGCGGAAGTCTCCATCGGTTTAGCTATTCTGACTTTGGTTTATAGAAACCGTGGTTCAATCGATGTAGACGTTACCAATAGTTTAAAGGGTTAGTAATGGAAAATGCATACTTAACTATCGTTCTAGCTCCATTAATTGGCTCCATTATAGTTGGCCTGGCCGGTAATCGCCTAGGTCGTATCTTGTCTCATTCAATTGCCATCCTAGGTGTTTTTGTTTCTACTGTTTTGGCTTTGTATGTATTTAATTTCCATGTATTACAAGACGGTGCGGTTTTTAATCAAAACATCTATACATGGATGCAAGTTGGTGGTCTCAATATTAGTATAGGTTTTCTGATTGACAACCTTACTTCGGTGATGCTGGTTGTGGTCTCTTTTGTGTCTTTGATGGTGCACATCTACACCATCGGTTATATGCATGATGATGACGGTTATACCAAGTTCTTTAGTTACATATCTCTGTTCACTTTTGCGATGTTCATGCTGGTGATGTCGAATAACTTTATGCAGTTATTTTTTGGCTGGGAAGCGGTAGGCCTAGTCTCTTATTTGTTGATTGGATTCTGGCATTCAAAGGAGTCTGCGATTGAAGCAAGCTTGAAAGCCTTTCTAGTAAATCGTGTGGGCGACTTTGGCTTCCTCTTGGGAATTGCAGTTTTACTAATGTTTTTTGGTACCTTGGATTACGCTGATACGTTCGCCATAGTAGGCCAAGTGAGTGGTCAAACAATCTTTGGTGGCGTTTCAGTAATTACTGTCATTTGCCTACTTTTATTTGTTGGTGCTATGGGTAAATCGGCACAAGTGCCATTGCATGTTTGGTTGCCCGGATCAATGGAAGGTCCGACCCCTATTTCAGCATTAATCCACGCTGCAACGATGGTTACTGCAGGAATTTTTATGGTCTCTCGTATGTCGCCGATTTTCGAGTTCAGCGATGTTGCTTTAACAGTGGTGATGGTAGTTGGAGCAATAACAGCTTTGTCTATGGGCTTACTGGGCATCGTCCAAAATGATATAAAGCGTATTGTTGCATACTCTACTCTTTCCCAGCTGGGCTACATGACAGTAGCTCTAGGTGTGAGTGCATATTCTGTGGCAATTTTTCACTTAATGACTCATGCATTCTTCAAGGCGCTGTTATTTTTAGCAGCAGGTTCGGTGATTGTTGCGTTACATCACGAGCAAGATATTCGGCAAATGGGTGCTCTCAGAAAGAAAATGCCGATAACCTATATTACTTCTCTGGTCGGAACTTTGGCTCTGATTGGCTTCCCAGGTTTTGCTGGATTTTATTCAAAGGATATGATTATTGAAGCGGTTCATTTCTCGAGCCTGCCATTTTCTGAATGGGCTTACTATGCGGTTGTTGGAGGGGTATTTATCACTGCATTCTATTCATTACGTATGTTCTTTATTGTCTTCCATGGAGAGTCACGGGTTGATCCACACGCCGAACAACACTTGTATGAAACTGCACCGTCAATAACTGTACCGCTTATTCTTTTGGCTATTCCATCTGTAGTTATTGGGTATTTCACAATTGAGCCAATGCTTTTTGCTGGTTGGTTAGAAAATTCTATCTATATCGATGATAGCGTGCATGAATCTATGCTATCCCTTAAGCATCATTTCCATTCAGCCCTCAGTCTGATAACACATTCAGTTGTTACTGCGCCATTCTGGATGATGGTTGGTGGTGGTGTTGCGGCTTGGGTATTCTCTCTTTACCGGACAGATTGGGCAGCAGCTATTCAAAAACGTTTCCACAGAATTAACTATGTTTTAGAGTCTCTTTACGGCTTTGACCGTTTAAATGAAATTGTATTTGTTCGTGGCTCCAGAAAGCTTGGAGATTTTTTGTGGCGTATTTCGGATATGGCTATCATCGACCAGTTTGTGGTCAATGGCAGTGCAAGATTAATGCGTTTCATGGGTTCGGTTATTCGGCCAGTTCAGACTGGCTACCTTTATCATTACGCGTTTTTTATGATTATTGGTCTGATGCTTGTTTTAACTTGGGTGCTTGTTGTTGGCGAAAACCCGCTTTTATTTTTAGGATCATAGTATGGAATCGCTACTTAGTTTGTTAATTTGGTTACCAATAGTGGGAGCTGTCTCGGTTCTGGTTATTGGAAACAATCGTAGTGATTTGGCACGCTGGGTAAGTGTTGTAGTTTCCCTTGTTGTGTTTGCGCTGTCATTAAATCTTTGGGCCGGCTTTGACCCCTCAATCCAGGGGATGCAGTTTGTTGAAAACTCTGCCTGGATACCTCAGTTCAATATCAACTACCATATTGGCATTGATGGTATTTCATTGCTCCTTATCTTATTGACTACTTTATCAACCTTCTTGGTCATTATTGCCGGTTGGGAAGTCATTCAAAATAGGGCGGCCGACTATATGGCAGCATTCTTGATAATGGAAGGTCTAATCATTGGTGTATTCTCATCGCTGGACGCAATACTGTTCTATGTTTTCTGGGAAGCTTCGCTGATACCGATGCTCTTAATTGTAGGTATTTGGGGTGGCCAGAATCGTGTTTACGCCGCAATTAAGTTTTTCCTTTATACTTTCCTAGGCTCAGTATTCATGCTGGTGTCACTAATCTACATGTACATTCAAGGTGGTTCGTTCTCTCTGGCTGCGCTAAATGAGCTACCATTATCACTCACTGAGCAAAGTTGGATTTTTTGGGCATTCTTCTTAGCGTTTGCGGTCAAAGTACCAATGTTTCCAGTGCACACTTGGCTGCCTGACGCTCACGTACAAGCACCAACAGGTGGATCGGTCATTCTGGCTGCAATTATGTTGAAGATGGGTGGCTATGGTTTCTTCCGTTTCTCATTGCCCATAACACCTGACGCTTCATCAGAGTTTGCAATTATAGTGATTGCTCTTTCATTGATTGCAATTGTCTATATTGGATTTGTTGCGCTTGTGCAAAAAGACATGAAGAAGCTTATCGCTTATTCCTCTATTTCTCATATGGGCTTTGTAACATTAGGTGTTTTCGCATTATTTTCAATTGTCAAGATGGGTACGGACGGTCAAATTTACTCAATAGCTGGAGGTAGCCTTGAAAGTGTTTATCTTGGCCTTGAAGGAGCCATGATTCAAATGATATCCCACGGTTTCATTTCAGCAGCACTGTTTTTGGTTGTCGGCGTGCTTTATGAAAGACTACATTCAAGAGAAATTTCTAGCTACGGTGGTGTGATTAATTCAATGCCAAAATTTACTGGCTTTGCAGTCCTATTTGCTCTTGCAAATGCCGGCCTTCCAGGCACTTCAGGCTTTGTGGGTGAGTTTATGGTGATTCTAGGTTCACTTCAAGCAAATTTCTGGTACGCCTTCTTTGCGGCAATGATTTTAATAGTAGGCGCAGCATACACATTGTGGATGGTGAAGAGAGTTTTCTGGGGCCCTATAGTGAATTCAGATGTCAGCACTTTAAGTGATATTAATGCTCGAGAGTTTATTGTATTGGCTATTCTAGCAGTAGCTGTCTTAGCTGTCGGTGTCTATCCTCAACCTTTGATTGAAGTGATGCATGTTTCAATGGTTAGTCTGCTTGAGCAAGCACTCACAACCAAACTACCGGTGGCATTATGATGGATTATCAATTCAATATTGCTGACTTATGTTTTGCCCTTCCTGAGCTTTTTCTGCTTGGCGCTATTTCCGTAATATTGTTGCTTGATTTGTTTGTTTCTGAACGCTTTCAGAATCTAACTTACTACCTAACTTTGGCTACGCTAGCTGTTATGGGCTACTTTGCGGCTGGCTTGATTGGAGAGTCTACAGTTATTTTTGATGGCACTTTTGTGCTTGATTCAGTTGCCTCTACGTTTAAAGTGTTTATTGCTGGTTTTAGCATTGTGGCAATGGTCTACTCGCGCTACTACCTTAGAGTTCACAGTTTATTGAAGGGGGAATACTTTGTTTTGGTTCTTCTTTCAGTGCTAGGCATGATGGTGATGGCTTCCGCTCATAGTTTGTTAACAGTTTATTTAGGTCTAGAGATTATGTCTCTGTCTTTGTATACTATGATCGCGATAGCTAGGGATCGAGCAGTTGCTGTTGAAGCTGCACTTAAATATTTCATTCTGGGTGCAATCGCTTCTGGCTTATTACTTTATGGCATGTCAATGATTTATGGTGTTACTGGTAGCTTAAATATTGCTGACATTGCATCGTTTGCAATGATTTCAAGTTTAACTTCAGAACAGGTGTTAATTCTAAACTTTGGTTTAGTATTTTTAGTTATTGGCGTCGCATTTAAGTTTGGCGCTGTGCCGTTCCATATGTGGGTTCCTGATGTTTACCATGGCGCCCCGACTTCAGTCACAATGTTTTTATCCACCGTGCCGAAGATTGCTGCAACTGTTATGTTGGTGCGCCTACTAATAGATGGCCTTGGTGGCTTACAAGCTTATTGGGCAGATTTGTTCATGATTCTTGCAATTCTTTCTATCGGCCTAGGTTCGTTAGTTGCCTTGATGCAGACAAATATAAAGCGCTTGCTGGCGTACTCAACTATTTCCCATATCGGTTTTATTTTGCTTGGTTTTACAACTGGTGTCGTTGAAGGCTATGGTGCGGCTGCTTTTTATGTGTTAGCTTATGTTCTGATGAGTTTGGCAGCTTTTGGCACTATCATTGTTTTAAACAAGCAAGGATTTGAAGCAGATCAGATTGTTGACTTCAGAGGCTTGAGCAAACACTCACCTTGGTTTGCCTTAATAATGCTATTTGTTATGCTTTCAATGGCTGGCGTACCTCCATTCATTGGGTTTTATTCTAAGCTGTTTATTCTTCAGCAAGTCGTTTCAGCGGGCTATATTTATTTAGCGGTTGCCGCAGTTGTATTTGCAGTTATCAGTGCCTATTACTACCTTCAAATCATCAAAACAATGTACTTTGATGACGCTGAAAAAGAATTTTCAGTGACTGCGCCACTAGACATGCGCATTATTCTTTCCATCAATGGAACGCTGATTCTAGTTATTGGTTTAATGCCAAGCTACTGGATGGAATTGGCTATTTCTTTATTTTAAATGATTGTTGCTCATAGAGGTGCTTCCGATGATGCACCAGAAAATACTCTTGATGCATTTCGCTTAGCTTGGTCGCAGAATGCTGATGCGATTGAGGGTGATTTTCGTCTTACCAAAGATGAGCAGATTGTCTGCATTCATGATGAGGATACCTCTCGCACCTGTGGTGAAAAACTTATTGTTGCAGAAAACACTTATGTTGAATTAAGTAAACTTGATGCATCTGCATACTATAAGGGTGATGTAGCTCCACAATCAATCCCCTTGCTTAGTGATATTTTTAAAACAATACCTAACAACAAGGGTATTTATATTGAGGTTAAATGTGGTCCTGAAATTGTTCCAGCCCTTATAACTGCGATAATAAATTCAAATCTAAGAAAAGAACAAATTTCAATCATTGCATTTGATGATAGTGTAGTTAAAGCATTGAAGTCTGTTGCTCCTCATATCAAAGCAAACTTGCTATATGATGTTGCACTACCAGTCGATAGTAGTGAGTTGCTCGATCGTTTGAAGAATACTAAAGCTGATGGTCTGAGCTCAAATAATATAAATTCTAAAGAACTAATTAATGCCATAATCCAGGCTAGTTTTGAATATCATTCGTGGACTGTTGATGACAGCAAAACTGCTAAAAAATTACTGGAGTGGGGTGTAAACTCAATTACAACTAACAGGCCAGGTTATTTAAGACAGCAACTTTATTAGCAAATATAGTTCTTGACGCTGACTCTTAATAGAATATAAAATGCAGTTTCTTTCCCAGGCTGTATTTTTATTTTCAATGAATACTAAACTCTCAATAAGTGTACTGTCTGCAATTATGGCGGCTTTTTCCTTTTCTCTTGCAGCCGCTATGGTTCCTTACTTTTACACTGCCGGAGGCAGTGTGTTTCTGCTACTTTGTGTTCGCTATATCTGTACTCTTGCCCTTTCTAGTGTTTTGCATAGGACACCTAGAAAACAAAAAACTAAGAAAATTAATGCTAGACTGGTATTAATCAGTATATTGCAGGCTTTATTCATAGCCTCATACATGTATTCGATAAAACTTATACCATTAAGTTTAGCTGTGGTCGTAATTTACACATTCCCCATCATTACTTTTTTTGCCAACTCATTAATCAAAAGCAGGTCTATTGATGTGTTGTCAGTTACAGCACTTATTGTGTCTTTGTTTGGTATTTTAGTAATGTTTCAGGGGGGCTCCAATGGTTGGAATTTATGGGGCGTATTCTGGGGATTGATTGCTTCAGTTGCACAAGTAAGCGTAAACATTCTTTCCCGTCACGAGAGTGTAGAGCCAGGATGGGGATTGGTTAAATACATTACAATCTTGCCGTCAATAGTATTTTTATTAATATATTTTACAAACACTGCTGAGCCGATAGCATCTGTTACACCAGAGATTTTAATCTGGGGCATACTTTCTGCAATAGGCATGAGTGGTGGTTTTTACTTTTTCTTTAATTCGATTGCAAAAATTGGCCCTGTACGTACCGCTAATGTGATGTATATGGAACCAGTTTTTACAATAGTTCTTGGTGTAATTTTGCTAGGAAATATACTCGGCTATCACCAGTGGCTGGGTATTCTGATTATTTTATTAGCTACTGTTACGCTTGAGCGATGGGGAAAGAAATACAGTTAATTATTAATTGCGATTTTTGCCAATTTGGATGAGGCATCTACGAGATTCTTATAGGCAAATTTTAGAGCGATATCATGAGTCACATTTATTGGTGAAATATTAATTATTTTTTTGATACCTAAAGACTCTGGCTCGAGAACACTCTTTTCCACTGAGCCAGCCAAAATATATACATCGCAATCATACTGAGCGGCACGTTTTACAATCCCTATTGGTGCCTTGCCTTTTAGGCTTTGTTTATCAAAACGACCCTCGCCAGTTATAACCAAGTCAGCATTACTAAGATGTCTATCTATATTAAGCAAATCTAGTACAATTTCAATGCCACTTTTTAGTTCTGAATTAAGAAAAGCAACCATTGCGCCACCAATACCACCAGCAGCCCCTGAACCTTTAATATCTGATATGTCTTCATGAATGGTTTGTTTTATCATATTCCCTAAATGTGTTAAGTTTTGATCTAGTTTCTTAACCATTTCACTATCGGCACCTTTTTGAGGGCCAAAAACAGCTGAAGTGCCTTCTTTACCAGTCAAAGGGTTTGTTACATCGCAGGCGACTTCAAATTTAATATCGGCTAATCTTGGGTCGAGAGATCTAGTGTCAATATTTTCAATGGATTGAAGGTTGCCTCCACCAGGAGACACATTTATGCCGTTTGCATCCAAGAATTTAACTCCCAGTGCCTGCATTAATCCAACGCCGCCATCATTAGTGGCGCTTCCACCCAGTCCAAGAATTATTTTTTTTGCGCCATGATTAAGTGCCTCTATAATTAATTCGCCAACGCCGTAACTTGTTGAGAGTAATGGATCCCTTTGTTTGATGGGTACAGATTCCAGGCCGCAGGCAGCTGCGACTTCAATTGCAGCAGTATGTTGATTGCCTAGAATACCCCAACGAGCCTTATGTTTATGACCAAGTGGACCTCTTATATTTGCAAAAAAATAACTTCCATTGGTTGCATTAACTAGAGCTTCAGTAGTGCCTTCTCCACCGTCAGCAATCGGAAGTTTAATAATTTCAGCATCAGGGATAATTTTTAATAAGCCTTCAGAAATTGCTTCAGCAACTTCTGTTGCCAATAAACATTCTTTAAATGAATCTGGTGCAACAACTATCTTCACAAGAAAAAGTTATTTAGACGCTAGCTAATTTTCAATCGGAGGCATATCTTCTGGATCAATGCCAGGTACGAATGTAATGCCTGCTTGCTGCTTCCAGTCGTGAGGGTAAGCGGCATAAAATATGACACACTTTTCATCGCATTCGTAAGCAATTTTGTTATCCCGAGGAATATACAACACATCTCCCGGAGAACATACATATGATTTGCCATCGCAAGTCAATCGGAATGTGCCTTCCATGCAATAAATAATTTCATCGCAGGTGAGGCCCCAAGGAACAGAAACTTGATTTAAAAAATTCAGTCCACCACACATAGTGTCGCTGACAGCACTGGTAACAAAAGGCTTTATATAGCTTTTTCCTGGTTCCAATGTGTGTAGGCGGTGTTCTATGTCGGAAAATTTGTATAGCTTAGGTTTGTTGTTCATGGTTAATTATTGCTCCAGTTTAAGTTTTTCATTCAGTTCAACAACATACCCATCCGGATCTTCGATAAATGCAAGGATACGGGTGCCGGCATTCATCGGTTTGGCAGGACTGATTATCTTTGCGCCCTGAGCTTCAAGGTCATCAACAGCCTGATAAACATTTAGCGTTTCAATGCAAATATGACCCCAGCCGTTGCCTTTGTCATAATGCTCTTCTTGATCCCAATTGTGTGTCAGTTCTAGTGCTGGAAATTCTATCTCTGGTCCATAGCCAACAAATGCGTTGGTGTATCGACCTCCGGGATAATCGGTGCGCCTTAAAACCTGCATACCTAGAATGTCACAATAAAAACCGATTGATTTTTCAAGGTCTAGCACTCTAATCATTGTGTGCGCTAATCTGTAACCATTATTATTGCTTTCCGTTGTCATGTCTCCTCCATTAATAACTGTCAGTTAATTTTATTACAGCTTCTGCTACCATCTTTTGAAATTTAAGTACACTATCTTCCCAGTAAGGTGATAGAAATCCACCCTTTTTGGCTATAGGTGATGATCGACCAAGCTGCAATCTTTCGCAGATTGCATGGTCTTCTTTGTGAACATCCCACCATAATTTTTTCAAGGACTCTAACTCTTCTTTTGAGAGCGTTTGTCCTTCTGTCGTATAAATAACTCTTTTCTGTTGGGTTTGTCCTGAGTCAACCGGGAGGTTTAAATGGACTCCAATTTGATCGGGGAAATAACGTCCAATAATGAAATTAGGGAACATTGTTAGATAGCGAGAACTGACTGACAAACTTCCATCAACTTTATCTTTTTCATCTAAATCGATAGCACTCCCTAAGCAAATATCATCCACTATAGTGTAGTGATCTTGCAAGGGCTGGTTAGTCGTTTCATTATGAACAAACTGGACATGGTATGGTTCGATATAGTTTTCCATGAGCAGTTTCCAATTAGTTTTAATATTGCCAAAATCTAGCGTTGCAACAGGCTCAACCTGTGCAAAATTGATATCCTCAAAATATTTAATTAATGGGGCGGCATATTGCATAAAATCTGGAGCGTCATCACTAAGATTGATGAAAATCCAGTCATGCCATATATTGATTCTTACAGGCTTTAAGCCGTTTTTGGATAAATCGAAACCTTTAGTTTGGTGGTCTTTTCCGCCAAAAAATGGTGTCACACATAATTCTCCGTCTAGATTATAAGTCCAAGAGTGATATGGACAACATAACATAGTGCCTACATTTTTAGGTTCATCAACTAATTTGAGACATCGATGTCTGCAAACATTATGAAACGCTTTAATTTCGTTAGATGCATTCTTTATAAGCACTATCGGCTGGTCAGCTATAGTTACTGGAAGAGCATCTCCAGGCTTCTCTAGACTATGCGCAAACCCTACAAAAACCCAATTTTGGGTAAATATTGTTTGGCCTTCGATCTCCCAGAAGTTGGAATCATTATAGGCGGCTGCAGGTAAACCGTGTGCAGGCACACTATCTTCCAAGAAGTCTGACAAAATAGTTTCTATTTTTTTGTTCATATCAATATCCCAAATCTGGCTTAACAAGATTGATAAGTTTCTTGTCAGCGAGATTATTGCATATATTCATCAACTAATCTCTCTAGCGATTATCGAAAAAATAATTAATCATTATGTGGTATAGTGATTTTTTTCACAAACTATACCTCAAAAGGAGAGATAAATGGCAAACTTATATCCGACATCAATTTCTGAGGCTCTGCCAGATAAAGGGCGCGTTAATAAAGCCAAGGCAAAACTTGAAAAGGCAGGTATCAAGTACGTCCTTTCCTGTTGGATAGATCTTCTTGGTATTCCTAAAACTAAACCTATTCCGGTCTCTGAATTTGAAGCGTTGTGCGCTGGAAAAGGCCCTCAATTTGCAGTCCATTCTGTCTCTTTTGTGCCAGAATTAGGACCTAATGATTCAGACCAGATTCCTGTTCCAGATCTTGATAGTTTGATGATCTGTCCTTGGGATAAGACTTGTGCCTGGGTTTTTTCAGATTTATGGTGGCAAGACAAACCTTACAATTTATGTCCCCGCCAAACATTAAAAAGGGCAGTAAAAAATGCTGCAGATGCTGGTTACAGAGCCTTTTGTGGTATAGAGCCTGAATTTATCGCAATGCGTTGGGAAAATGGTCAACCAGTAAAAGCTATTGACGATGATCCTTCGCCTGGAGAAGGGGTGCGTCCAAGACGTCAAGCCTTTGGGTATGATGTGGAATATAGTATTGACTCTATGGGCTTTTTAGGAGAACTGATTGACACTCTAAATGAGCTGGACTGGGGTATAAAGGATGTTGTGGCAGAGGGTGCATACTCGCAGTTCGAACTTGACTTTAGCTATACCAATATTCTTCAAATGGCTGATCGCCTAGTATTCTTAAGAGTCTTACTTAAAGAGGTTGCCAAAAAACACGGCATGTTTATTACTTTTATGCCAAAACCAACTATTGGAGATTGGCGTTCAGGGGCGCACATTAATTTTAGTATGACCAGCAATAAGGACAATAAAAATATCTTTGAAGGAAAGGGTGGTAAGTTCTCTGAGCAGGCTTATCATGCAGTCGGCGGTTTGATTAAACATGGTACATCAATTACTGCAATAGCTTGTTCTACGATCAATTCCTATAATGGATTGGTTCCTGTAGTGGGAGGATTTGAGGGTGGGGTTCATACATGGGCGCCAACTCAAATGGCATATGGCGACAATAACCGCTCATGTATGCTTAGACTTCCACAAAATCGATTTTGTATAGAGAACCGTGCTGCTGATATGTGCATGAACCCATACTTATCATTGGCTCTGACTACCGCTGCTGCGATAGACGGAATTCAAAATAAGATTGACCCAGGAAAACCATTAAATGTTAATCTCTACACCTTAACTCCTGAAGAAATAAAAGCCTCTAAAATTAAATCATTACCACGAAACCTGCTAGAGGCCATTGAGAAACTTCAGCACGATGAATTTGCAAAAGAAGTTTTGGGTGAATCAATGTTAAGTCAGTTTTTTGCCTACAAGATGGATGAATGGGATCGTTATCACCAAGCCGTTACCGACTGGGAAGTAACGGAATATTTGAGGCTTTATTGAATTAGTTTTATTGATTCAATCAGGTGTATATTGATAAATAGGCATTAATCAGTTTTGCAAAAGTGTTTTATTATTAATAAAAAATTTATGAGGATTTTAATATGTCAATTAATCTTTCAAACATAGCTAAGAAGCGCGGTATTGAATATTTTTTAATTAGTTTTGTCGATTTGTTTGGCAACTTGCGTTCAAAATTGGTTCCCACAAGAGCCATAGACGATATGCAAAAAGATGGAGCAGGTTTTGCAGGTTTTGCAGCCTGGTTGGATATGACTCCCGCTCATCCAGACATGTTTGCTATACCTGACCCTGAAAGTTTTATTCAGTTGCCATGGAAACCAGAGGTGGGATGGTTAGCTTCAGACCTATGGATGGATGGCAAGCCAGTTGAAGCATCTCCAAGAGTTGCCCTAAAAAGGCAGTTAGAACAAGCTGAAAAGCTTGGTTTTCGTATGAAGACAGGGGTTGAATGTGAATACCACCTTATAAACAGTGATGGCACTGATATCGCCGACACTAAAGATCAGCAAAGTAAGCCTTGTTATGACCAGCAAGCTTTGATGCGCCAGTATCCTGTTATCAGTCAGATTTGTGACGGCATGATTGAACTGGGTTGGGGGCCTTATCAGAATGACCATGAAGATGCCAACGGTCAATTTGAAATGAACTGGGACTTTGATGACGCCATAAAAACAGCTGACCGTCATGTCTTTTTCAAATTTATGGTTAAGTCAATCGCAGAGCTTAAAGGAATGAGAGCCACCTTTATGCCAAAGCCTTTTTCCCATTTGACAGGCAATGGTTGTCATGCACATATATCGATTTGGGATTTAGCTGGAAGACAAAATTTATTTAATGGTAGTGATGACTCTCGT
>Ga0207984_1000826_pt1 | contig 17021 bp, 17 predicted proteins | sample ETNtaG_30_FD_185760 | JGI IMG/M metagenome (GOLD analysis project Ga0207984, IMG submission 185760) | Marine microbial and viral communities from oxygen minimum zone, Eastern Pacific Ocean - ETNP201306PF43B (SPAdes) (version 2) | ecosystem: Environmental > Aquatic > Marine > Oceanic ...
TTGTTGAGTGGGTTGTCCTTGAGGTTTATTTTGCCTGAGATGCCGGTGTTTTCAACTAGTGCCGATATATCGCTGATCTGGTTTGAGCGCAGATCCAAATAACCAGTGACTAGGTTAACTAGAGGACTTAGATCACTTAGCTGATTGCTTTTGAGTTCCAAGTTGGTCAAGTTAGTACAAGGCTCTAACCCTGTTAAATCAGAGATCTTAGCACCTTCTTTCCCTTCATATGCCAACATTTTTAACCCAGTTAAATCCTCTTTCTTCAACAGTTCAGTTGGTATCCCTAAAGCATCTCGAATAGCTTTCTCTAAATTGGCATCCTTAAACAGGATCACACCTTCAGGTAAGTCATATTCGACTTTGATTCCCCTCGCTTCTAGGGCAGGGATGTAAGTGGATAAGGCTGTGTTGGAGAGTGGGTTGTTTTTTAGATGTATTTTCCCAGATATTCTTGTGTTTTGGATTAGAGTTGAAATGTCAGCTATTTGGTTTTCAGGTAAACTCAGGTAGCTAATCTTAATTTCAGAAAGTGAGGAAATATCATTTATGCTGTTTTGATCAAGAACTAGTTTTACAATTTCCAATAAATTATCTAAAGGAGAAATATCGTTAATCAAGTTCCCACCAAGATTGAGTTCTTCAAGTTTATCAAGCTTAGAGAAATTAGGAATGATTGAAATTTGGTTTCCATTTAGTGCCGCCCACCATAATTGAGTTAGATTGGTAAGCGGTGAAATATCTACTATTTTGTTATGGGCTAGGTCCAACATCTCAAGTTTAACTAAACCCGCCAAGGAATTGATATTGATTACTTGGTTATCTAGGAGGATCAACACCGTCAAATTAACCAGATTTGACAGCATACTGACATCGCTAACTTTATTATCTTGGAGGTGCAAAGAGGTTAACTCGGTCAAATTAGAAATCGGATTCAAGTTAGTGATTTTATTATGCCTTAACTCTAACCGCTGGAGATTCGTGCAATGCTCTAATCCTGTTAAATCTGCTATTTTTACACTTTCGGATTCGTTCTCATTATTGACTTTTAACTCTGCCAATTTTACTAAATCCTCTCTCTTCAGTAGTTCAGTTGGTATTCCTAATGCATCTCGAATAGCCTTCTCTAGATTAGCATCCTTGAACAACACCACATCTTCAGGCATATCATATTCGACTTTGATTCCCCTAGCTTCTAAAGCAGGTATGTGGGTGGATAAGGTTGTGTTGGAGAGTGGGTTGTCCTTGAGGTTTATTTTGCCTGAGATGCCAGTGTTCTCTACCAAGGCAGTAATGTCGGTTACTTTATTATCATCTAACCTTAATTCTATCAATTGACTTAAATTAGATAATGAACTTATGTCATTAATTTGGTTGTTATTAAGATATAGAACAGTCAGATTTGTAAGGTTGATGAGGGTGGAAATGTCACTGATCTGATTAGCATCTAATCGAAGTTTAATCAAATAAACAAGGTTGGCCAGAGGACCAATATTTTTTATTTGATTAACTCCGAGATATAATCTGACAAGATTAGTTAGGTTGGAGAGTGGACTGATATCGGTAACTTTGTTTGTTTCCAGAAAAAGATCGGTCAAGTTGGACAATTCTGAGATAGGATTGATATCGATAATTTGATTGTTTTTTAACACCAAACTTTCAAGCTTAGCAAGTTTAGATAAAGAGCTGAGGTCGCTGATTTTATTATCAGCCAAATGTACTGTAGTTAGATTGAGACAAGGATCTAATCCTGTCAATTCTACTATGTTTAGAGAAGGCGAATTATGCTCATCTATTAGGGTTGTAAGACCGGCCAAATCCTCTTTGGTGATCTCTTCACCAATATTGATCTGTAATGCTACTTCCAAAGCTTTACGAAGGTTGGGATCGGGAATATTGATCACAACGATTGAAACCGTAGCTACAGCACTATTGATTTTTCCATCATTGGCCTTGAAGGTAAAACTGTCATTGCCAGAGAAACCAGCATTGGGTCTATAGATCACGTTGAATGCTGTTCCAGGCCGGATTCTTTCAATGTATAGTGTGCCGTCACTGGGTTGGCTAACCACAGTGTAGGTTAAGGCATCGTTGTCAGCATCAGTAGCTGACAGGGTGATTGATTTGGCTGTATCTTCGTTCGTACTTACCGATTGATCATTAGCCACTGGTCCCGTGTTTGCATCATCAGCCGTAATTGATACCGTGGTGATGTGACCTTTGTCACCCGAGTTAGCACCATTATTGTTAGCAGCGTTGCCATGAGCCATAAAGGTGATAGATCCAACATCATCGGCTGGTGCAGTCCACTTCAAATCCCAGTTAGCGCTGTTTGACTGTCCTCGGAACGTCCCTAACAAGGTATGAGAAATATAACCGGAAAAAGTCTGAGTGTTATTGTCGATGCTACTGAAATCACCTGCTGGGTTGCCAGAACTATCTCTTGCTTGGAGCAAGAACCCCCACCTTTTCTGACCGTTGTGCGAAATTGATACACTAATCTGATATTCTTCACCTATTTGGTATTTCGGTGGCAGACTGGTGATGTTGATCGACCCACTACTGTCAGCTCCCATGTGGCAGTTAGCACAAGGCTCAGTCGGAGGCTTGGTTGACCTACTAAAGCATGGATAGACCGACCAGCAGATTAAGTTGAAAGTAAGTAGAAACAAAAAGGCTGATTTGCACAATATTCGGTTCATTAGATGCCAACTTCATCAAATGTAAGATACAAAACAAGGTCTATTTTAATCGAAACAGTTATGAAAACAACTAAGCTGATAGGTTTGCTGATAGAGGATTTCCCCCAAGTTAAAGACTACATCGATACTGTTGATGAGTACTATCAATTGTTTTTGTCCTAATTGTACTTAAGTTTTAACTTAAATACGAGATAGATACTTCACTTTGTCAATACGTGTGGGAGCGTTACCCATCATGGGATATCCTGTGATTACGTTCATAACAGGGGGGCGACGAATTTATTGCCAAAGCCACATTTGCTAACTGAGTAGCATCCAGTAGTACTTCAGGCTCGTCCATTCCGATTTGGGCTCTTTTCTTCTCACTCAGTTGCACCTCAATTGCCTTGGATACCTCCTGCTGTTTTAAAAGCATGCCGCCAGATATAGGGCGTGTGTTCACATGCCATCAAGAAGTAGAAACAATAGTCATGTTTTGGACATCATTTATCATTATCGTTTTTCTAAATTATCCTATATCTAAGATTAGTCGTATTTTATTATCCGAAACCTAGCAATAGAATCAAAAATAAATATGCAAGCAAAACTTATAATAGCCGCTATAAAGCATCTAGTAGCTAGTTCCAAGCCAACGTTTTAAACAAAACTAATCCAAGAATGACCAAGGGTGATTGTCAAGGTACCACGAATCCAACGTAAGACTGTTCCAATTTGAGTATGTTGATATAAGTCCATGCAAATATCCTTGTGCCAGATTATCCATCATATTATATCGATTTAGGAGAATTTATAAAAAAATTGTATTAAAAAGCAAAAAGGAAAGACTAGGAAAGAGAGGACCAACTAGTGAGGATTGGTCGACACCCCCGATACCCGTACAGTATATTCCTTAAATTGATTGAAAAAAAACAGTAGTCATTATACTATAAGTACATAGATGCGTAAAACAATCTACCAGTTTAATGGTGAGGTTTTACTATCAGAAGCCTATCTCCGACTCTGTTCATACAAATACGAAAGGCGAATACGATGAGACCGTTATTGACGAGCATACTACTTTTGGGATTCTTCGTTTTTCTGGCGAGTGAATGCGAACCTGTATCTGCGCAAAACCAGTTTGCTTGGTCTGTAGCATTTAGCCCCGATAGCGAAACCTTAGCCTCGGCAACTCGTGACCAAACCATCAAACTTTGGGATGTAACCACGGGCAAATTGATCGCCACACTTAAAGGTCACAAGAAAGAGATCCCCTCCTTAGCGTTCAGCCCTGACAGTAACACTCTGGCGTCAGGAAGTCTTGACACTACTGTCAAGCTCTGGGACGTAACTACTCGTAAATTAAAAATGACTCTTAAAGGGCACACGCACGAAACTTATTTTATAGCATTTAGTTCCGACGGAAAAACCCTCGCCTCAGCAACTCGTAACGAAACCATCAAACTCTGGGATGTAACCATGGGCAAGCTGCGAACCACACTTCATAGTAGCAAAGTCGACTCGGAATAGCTGCAAAGTTGGTTACTCACTTGCACCTGTTATGCTAGATTGTATCTCGCAATGTATGATATATGAAAACTTATCCAGTTTGGCTAGGTCAGTTACTCGTCAGAGTAGAGACCGGCACCGAAATTTGCCGTTGGTCGGCCCTGGTTGATGTAACAGTAAACTCCCTGCCACAGGTAGCTTTTTAGGCAGGACCTGCACACTACTACATGTTTAAGTCGAGTATTATAATGTGTACGTGCGATCCCCCAAAGGACACTGAATGAAGAACAGAACCCATTTACCCCCGTCGCCAATCGACACGGGTAAGGTTACTATTACTGCTATAGAGAGCTTGCAGGGGTTGGAATTCTTTCCTGACCTGCTATTGGTGCGGATCCATACCGATGAGGGTATCATCGGCCACGGCGAAACCTATTATTGTGCCGAAGCAGTACAGGCGATGCTACACGACTGGATGGCACGTCGACTGTTGGGCGAAGATGCCTTAGCGATTGAGTCACACTGGCGTTTCCTCTACGAACGTGCGGCTAATTTCGGTGTGCGGGGTACTGAGCTTCGCGCATTGTCGGCTTTGGACGTGGCTCTATGGGATATTTTTGGCCAAGTCTGTAATCAACCGGTGTATCGCCTGCTCGGAGGCCCTGTGCGTGACAGGATTATGGTCTACAACAGCTGTGGCAATCCACAGTACGGGAGCAGTACGACTGGGCGCAAGGGTTGGCCAGGTTTCGGTACGATCGGCGAACCGGGACCACTGGGTGACTCATGGAGACTTTTCCATGAGCCTGTGGCATTGGCTGAGGAACTGGTCGGTCTGGGTTATAGTGGATTGAAGGTCTGGCCCTTCGATCAGGCGGCAATTGAATACGGTCCAGCACTGATTCCGTACCGTGTGATCGAGGCCGCTACGCAGCCTTTGCGCGACATACGTGACAAGGTTGGGATGGACCTAGACATCTTGGTCGATGGACATGCGCACTTCCAGTTGCCGGCGGCGTTGCGGATTGCCGAGGCATTGCGTGAGGTGCAGCCGCTGTGGCTGGAGGATGTGATAAAGATGGACAATCTTGACACGGTGGCTGATTTTCGCCGCCAGAGTCGGATGCCGATTTCGGTGAGCGAGATGCTATTGAGCCGTGCGGACTACAACTCGGTATTGATGAACCAGGCCGCGGACTACGTAATGATCGACCCGACTTGGGTTGGGGGCATTTCGGAGACTGCGCGGATTGCCCATCTCGCCGAGACTTACAATGTACCAGTCAGCATGCACGATTGCACCGGCCCACTGACCCTATTTGCTGGATTACACGTCGGTGCGGCGGTGGCAAATTGTTGCTACCAGGAGACTGTCCGTGCGCAGATTCAGACAGTGTATAAAGAACTGATCGACGTCGAAGTCGAGATCGATGACGGCTTTGTAGGCTTGCCGAAAGGTCCTGGACTTGGTGTGCGCTTGAATCCGGATCTGTTCAAGTTGAAGCGGCCTGGATATCGAATTTCAAAATTTTGATCGTTGTTAACAACGCAACTTAAACGAGCATATTACGTAACCCTTATAATGACTCGAGATTAAGCAATGTGGATTGAGTTCTTTATGGTTGGGTATTCAATAGCAAATTGCTTACTGAATAGGAGTCTTGATTTCCTTGATGAGCTTGTGGTCCTCTTTACCTTGATAGAAATCAATCGCTCTAATTTTCCATTCCCCATCTTTATCCTTGCGCAACGTTGCCAAATAGCTCGTGGCTCCACCCCAATTCTGCACCATTTTCCCACGAACTGTAGCATTCTTAGCCCTAGAGTCTATCCCGATTTTCTCAGCTAACCCTGGAATTGGATTTCGACCTATTTTCTTTTGCGTTTGTTCAAAAGACTCTTTTATCCCACTCCATTTTTCTATTGACATTAGGGCCCCCCAACCATGTTGTGCCATAAAGACATCAGGTTTTTCTAATCTTAGCCAATATTTCATAGCTTCGTCTACATCTTTGGATGAATGAGCAGCAGCGTGAGCTGAAAGAGTTTGACTGATTTTTTCAGCTTCGGCAACGAAGTCTATTTCTACTCGAATTATCTCTTCTTCGGTAGTTTTTAACTTAGGTTTAGTAATAGATGGTTTTTCATTATCAGTTCCGCAGCCAATAGTAAGCAGGAAACAGCAGCATATGATAATTGTTACCAGACGTGAACTTGAATTGATTATCATTTTCAATCTCCAATGAATAGTTTCAAACAGTGTCAAAGCGATTCATAATATAGAGTATAGTCAATGAGTAAAAGTTATACAATTAGCACGGACGGTCAATTACTAAACTCTAATTTCGTGAAAAAACAGAAAAACAATAATATTATATTCTATAATAATATAGTGCTTACTATTAGTCAACATCAGAATCATTAGAGGATTAGATTGTTTTTAGTAGCAGTTAAGCCTGATTTTTTAGAACCCCATACCTGCCAGAATGGCCTCTAAAGGAGTTTTAAAACTTTCCCTTGAGGTGATGCTCTAATTCGACAGAAAGTAAGACCAATAGGTCTTTTACCATTTAGTTCAAACTTTTGTACGAGGTGAATATGATAGTTAAAAGTAAGAGATTAGTTACTGATAATGATGGATTTTTTGTTTAGGTATGATGAAGATAAACCTGAAAAAACAGTCGAATTCAGTCACCATCCGTAGCCTTCTCGTTGGGCTTTTTTGTGTTATTCTGTTGTGCCTTGTTACTCCTTACAATGACTATTACTTACGCGGAACGTTTGTTTCTGGAAATCATTTTCCTATTGGTGCTTTCTTTCTGTTCTGTATTTTGTCTTTGCTTACCATTGCCCTGCGATGGTTTCGGTCACACTGGCAACTATCGCCTGCGGAACTAATCACAATTTGGTGCATGATGTTGGTAGCAGCAGGGATTCCATCGGCGGGGTTTATCCGCTACCATCTATGGATGTTGGTTTCACCGTACTATTTTGCCACCCCAGAAAACGACTGGAAATCACTGTTCTTTCATCATCTGCCCGAATCAATCATGGTAACCGAACCTAAGGCGGTTAAGTACTTCTACGAAGGATTGCCCGCTGGTGAACCCGTGCCGTGGTTAGTCTGGCTCAAACCAGCATTGGCTTGGTCTGCCTATGCTTTATTGACATTTATTAGCCTTACCAGCTTAAGTGTCATTCTGAGGAAGCAATGGGTCGAACACGAGCGATTTTCCTTCCCTTTAGTCAAACTGCCAACTGAAATGGTAGCCATCCCCTCAACGAGTCAACGATTGAACGCCTTTTTTCGTAATCCCGTTATGTGGTTTGGAGCTGCATTGCCCATTCTCATTCACTTATTGAACGGTCTACAACGCCATTACCCCAACTTGCCCTTCATTCCCCTCCACTTTACCCTTAATCCACTGCTGATAGACAAACCGTGGTCAGCCATGCGTTCGCTCTCAATTCTAATCTACCCTTCAATTATCGGTTTTACTTATCTATTATCTTTGGATGTTTCCTTCTCTTTTTGGTTTTTTTATCTGCTCTACAAATTGCAGAGCGTAGTTGTCCTAGCTAGTGGCGCCCCATTCAGTGGTTGGACATTAGCCAATCGGCAAGAGATGGGCGGATATATTTCTCTAATTATATTTGTGTTTTGGTTAGCTCGTAGGCATGTTTGGGGGGTCATATGCAAAGCTTTTAGCCACCAGCCACAAATCGACGATAGTAATGAACCATTGACCTATCGAGTTGCCTTAGTCGCTTTGATACTTAGCACCTATCTAATCGCTTTGCTGAGTTCGATCATAGGCCTTTCCTTTTGGTTAGCAGTTGGCGTAATGCTTTGTTTTTATATGATGGCGATTGTTTTGACCTGGATGGTTACAGACGGCGGGTTCTTGTTCTTATTAGCAATTTTCCGCCCGTCCGATTATCTGATGATAGCCTTTGGCTCGGCCCGTTTTCGAGACCAAGATCACACCATTTTGACTTTTGAAAAAACCATGATGTTTGACTTGAGGGAGTTTATTATGCCCCACGTTATGAACAGCTTTAAGGCCAGCGATGCGGTTCAGTTGCGTCGCCCCCAACTTATGTTAGCTATGTTTCTTGCGATGGTGGTCGGTTTGGGCGTGGCTTACTATTCAGGATTGATGACTTGGTATCACAAAGGTGGGCACAACATGGGTTATTGGTTCGATCCTGAACCGTGGAATCGACTCACCACTTATCTCAATTTTCCCAGGCAGACCGCATGGTTAGAACTCTCTTTTATTGGACTAGGTATGTTGGTAATGGGATTGTTAATTTTCATGCGCTATCGGTTCTTATGGTGGCGGGTACATCCCTTGGGCTATGCCATGACCACGAGTTGGGCACCTTTTACTGTCTGGTCCTCATTTTTCATTGGCTGGATCTGCAAAACGGTAATTCTCAAGATAGGAGGATTCAAGTTGTTTCGCCAATGCCAACCGTTTTTTCTAGGCATGGTCTTTGGTGAAGCACTAATCGGCGGTATGTGGATTATTGCTAGTCTATTCACCAAAGTGGGTTATCGATTAATGCCGGGTTAGCTCTACAAGAATATGATTGATCTTACGAGCCTGTGAATATTACCAATACTCGCAGGACAGAAAACTCGTGTAAGAGGTGTTCGGAGTAGGGTCATTGATCTCCCTAACATGCCTCTTTACTATTCTCTCCCCAATCCTAAACTTAACCTCTATTTTCCTGTCTGGATAAGTTGTAATCCTTTTTAATATGCTAGTTTGTACGGCACTAGGTTGGATGCATCGATCAGACCGCAATAGTGATAATTAACGAATTCCTGACGCTCAAATGCTTTCCGGAAGAATTCGTTAGTCCAATCGGCTCTCTGCTTCAAATTGTCGGCCACAGGTCCATAGGGGCGCGGCATACTATCGGTGATTGTGAAGGACGAATCATCATTTATTAGAGGCTTATTGGTAATCTTGGACCAACGATCTAAACCTAGTTCCTGCACCTGATGATCGCGCATACGTCTGATAAAACACGATGTCAGTGAACTGGCTTGTAATCGGCAACACTGTGTTCAGAGAATCGTTGTAGGCATTGATTTTGTCGCCAACAAACAAATTCGCCTGATTATGTTGTGTCCTGCATATACTTAATCAATATGGATTGGCAATGAACTTCCAGGAACCATAGCACATCCAACTTTACAAGGAATGTGGCGTTTTGATAAGATAGAAACTGATCAAATTTGGCTTTCTGTCCGATTCTTGTTCGCGAAATTGCGAGTTGATTTCCTGTTAACCTCTGGCTTGAATCTGCTATAGTAGAGAAAAGATGATTAACCAACTAATAGATAATGTGAAATATCAGCCGATCAGTATTTACCTTAATTGGGGTAAATATGACATTAAGCGAAGAAATATGGATGTAGAAGGTCTTCATGAAAGAAATAGCAAGATTTTTAGTAAGCTTTCAAAACTTGGTTATAACATCTTAGGCGGTGAGTTGAATGCAGGTCATGGTTGGTCTAGCTGGAAACTGCAATATGATGATATTTTTGGTTTTTTGTTCCTAAAAGATAATCAGTTGCTAAGAGATCAACTTTTGTCTTCAGCTCTTTAGTCAGAAGCAAGCAATTGTTCTGAAATTATATTCATTATGCTTCTGAAATACAATTTAGCTTATTTATGAAAACATATCAACTATCGATATTCATCTCCTCGTTGATCATTGGGTTTGTCCCGCATGTTTATGGGGATGAGCCAGTGCCGGCTGGTTTGGGTCAGGCACTTCGCAATCCCAAGGTGCCGGCGATCGTTGATGCGACCGTTCTCAAATTCAACAAGGCGGGACATGGGGAGATCAAGTTGAACACCCTATACAAGCAGGGGCTTGGTATTAGAAATTCCAAAAGGAATGAAAAATCAGTTGTTGCCGTCGTACCGAAATGGATACGGGGCTATGGGTATGCAGGCAGTGACAAGATCGCGCCTTTACGCATCGTTGTAAGTGGGCGGCTTGGCAGGTTCCTATTCCTGCTGGATGGTAACCTGCTTTATTCTACCTACAATAATTGGTTTCCGATTCGAGAAGGAAAAAACGGCGTACTCGAAGTGGGCACTGGATTCAACGGAGGCGGTGCTCCCTGGAAACCGCTTGTGGATATGGTTCAGTTGATCCCCAGTATGGCGTCGCCTACCTTTGAAGAGTGGGTTAAAGATGGAAATAGAATTCCTGAGGGTCGCATTTTTACCGGAGGGTCTCCGTGGTTTGATGAAAGCAGGGGTCGAAATCGCTCTCCAGAAGAGGTCTATGAGATTCTCTATAGCAGGAAAGCCAAGAAGATCCCGATGCAGATATCTGGTTCGGATGGTCAAGCGACTGACTTGACCAAACCCCTTAAGGTCTATCTCCTAGTTGGCCAATCGAACATGCAGGGTCATGCCGATGTGCGAACGTTTGACCATATCGGTATGGACCCGAAGACTGCTCCAATCCTCAAGGCAATCCGAAATACCGACGGCACACCCAAGGTTTGCGAAAACGTGTGGATTTCGTCGGTTGATACGGCGGCGCCGGAGGGCGAGCGGCATGGTCGATTGACCGTAGGTTATGGTGCCTCGGGTCGTGCCCCAAAGATTGGACCAGAGTTGACCTTTGGCATCTATATGCAACAACACGTGGATGAACCGATCCTGCTTATCAAGACTGCTTGGGGAGGCAAGTCATTGAACACGGACTTTCGCCCGCTCAGTGCTGGCCCCTACGAGTTCAACGCCCAACAGTTGGAGGATCTCAAGAAGCAGGGAAAGAACCTCGCTCAGGCCAAAGCCGACTGTACAAAGAGGACTAGCCAATATTACCGCCTGATGATGGAGCACATTAAAAAGGTGCTGGGTGACATCAAGCGTGTCTACCCGGCCTACGACACCAAGATAGGTTATGAGTTGGCCGGCTTCGTTTGGTTCCAAGGTTGGAACGACATGGTGGATCGCGGCACCTACCCGAATCGCGGAGAACCCGGGGGCTATGCTCAGTACAGCGAGGTGCTGGGCCATTTCATCCGGGATGTGCGCAAGGATCTCGCCATGCCGAAATTACCCTTCATCATTGGCGTCATGGGCGCTGGTGGCCCGGTCGAAAAGTATGGACCAGATCAGAAACGATATGTGGGCATCCATAGCGAATTTCGCAAGGCCATGTCCGCCCCAGCGAGGCTGCCGGAGTTCAAGGGCAACGTCACGGCTGTGTTCACCGAAAAATACTGGGATCTTCAGCTTACCGAGCTTTCATTACGGATGGACAAGGTGAACGCCAAGCACCGGGGCCTAGGTAACGACAAGGCCCTCGGGGCCGAGGAGCAAAAGAAACTGGTGGAAGATTACAAGGCCAAATTGTTTACAAAGGAAGAGCTCCGTATTCTGGAGACCGGCATTTCAAATGCTGCCTACCATTATCTGGGCTCCGCCAAGATACTTGGCCAAATCGGGAAAGCCTTTGCCGACGCCCTGGCGAAAATGCAATAGGCTTATCGTAGTTGTTATCCTGAATCTCTTCCACAAGCGCCATGAAACATTTGGACTTGCGATCAGACAGACTAGAAGTTGCTTGTTCCTTCCACTTGGCAATCACATTAGGAATATCGTCGTCATCAATCTTATCTCGTTTGTCATCTAGACTGTATCCGGCTGACTTCATGTGGTTCAAACGTTATCTGTTCCTCCGCAATGATACACCAGGATGCATCCGTCATGAGAAAGGCAACACATTCAGCGAAATCTATCTCAGTTATCTGGGTGGTCCTAAAGGAGTGTGTATTCCGTCTAGTGAGTTCTTCACTTCGTTCCCACCGGATTTGAAGTTCGGTTATCGTCGCGACTTAAACAAAACGCCGGCGAATTTCATTCGTGCCTACCATTTACGAGACAAGAAGACGGGTGAATCTGGCCCTTGGCTAGCGGGGATAACTCTCGAACCATCGATAGTCTATGAGGCTTGGTGTAGTCAGCGCCTTGGGAATATCATCGTCATGGTCCTAGAGATCCACGGTAAGCCAGTGAAGGCAGGTGAGTCCTTCACTGCAACCCACATTGTAGGCTACTTCGACACGATTGCGGACATGCACAACATCTACAATCATTACAAAGGCCATACAGTGCTGACTGCTGACAATTCGGACTGGAGACTCGCTAGGTAGGTAAGAGGTAGACGGCGAATCAAGGATTGAACCGGGGACGTCATTTGCGTGCATCCAAATCCACTGATAGGGCTTAGGGACTGTTTCCAAAAAACTTTGGAACCTTTACCAGGTTGGAATTTCAGAGTCGAGAGGGATTTTATTTTATCATCGTAATTACCTTTATAACAGCTCAGGATATGGTGAATCGGTAACTTCCTCGTAAAATACAACAAGATGTTGAATGAAGATGATAGTTATAAAGAACTTCCATTTACAACGGATCTTCCAGTATTGGTCATTTAGTTCAATGCTGTTGGAGAATATCTCCGTAGAGAACTGTGGAATATCAGTAATGTTCACTGAAGGCTCGTATATATCTCCTATATCCAGTAACAGACCGATCTTATTAGCCAAGGCAAACATTTCAATTTGAGCTTTGGTTCTATCTCGAAAAGAATTAACACTTTAGATTTATATTGTATATCGCTCAAGCGTTTACTCGTCAAACCAAGGCATTTTGGAACCGTATTTAGCGTGTATAATCAATCACAGAACACCGTCTCTCCGTCCAGTAATGATAATCTCCAGTGTTCTGATCCATTCAACGACATTCATTGCTACGCCAGGTTGGTTTTCATCAACCAGAGAGTGAAAACCTCCAGCATTATCGGTCAAACTTCCAAGGAATGGCCCTAAGTTATATCCTCCTCAACGTTAACCATAATCAAGTATTATGGTAAGTTATTATTTTGTGCCCTAACTTCTGGAGAATACTAGTTGCTTTGAGCTCAACATTCAGCAGATCTGTTCTCACAACCAAAAGGCCTTTTCCTGTGGTTGTACGGTTACCATTTTGAATGATTTCGTTTATTTCTTTGATAGTGGAGCTGTTTTTGTATAGATTCAAAGGAAATACGAAGTGTTATATTCTTGCCAATCAACAATTAAGGTTAGTCCCTGTCATTTTTGAATCTTATACCAATCATACAACTTTAATTTTCTCCATAAATCGATTACAATATTTATCGATCAAAGACAGAATATTGCGTCCACAAGATGAGGTAACTTAATGATAAAAGATGAAGATAACAGTCGAGTTGACAAAAATGAAATAGGAAAGAGATTGATTGCCTCATCGCAAAAAGTGAATCAAGAAGATATTAATAAGATTGCAGACAAAACTAATGAAATTTTTCAAAAACTTGGCGGTGACTCATTTCAAAAATTGGTTGGAGATATTCGATTGCTCATCTCTCTACTACAAGACTATAGAAGAAAAAATTACGAAGAAATCCCTTGGTCATCAATTGCTGCTGTTATTGTTGCGCTACTATACGTTCTCAACCCACTCGACATCATTCCAGACATAATTCCCGGCATTGGTCTTTTGGATGATGCTGCTATGATAGGTGTTTGCTTAACTATGATCAATGCCGATTTTCAAAGGTACAGGGAGTGGAAAGAGAATCAGACTTCCACATCATAGTCAAGTGATTTCATTTGTTTCCTTCATTTTTGTCGAAACCACTCAAATTCGGAATTTGTTAATAATTCATCAAGGTAGATACGTTGTCCGTTAAGTTGATGCGATAGGTTTGCACCCAATACAGCAACGAGGCTGTACATTCCGCTGCTGAACGTACTTCGCAGTACTTGTTCATCTCCAGTAGCGATAGCGTTAAAAAAAGCGCGACTAATTTCTTCCGTAGCATTTCGTTGACCCGCAAGTGGTAATAGATGCCGGATTTCTTCTCGGCTAGGTGTCTGATCCGGTGGGTATGCACCTTCGTAATGGTAGGCGGCGACTCCGTCAGGCTCAAACTTTAGATGTCCATGCGTCCATAGAATACTATTGTAATTATCGGTGTAAAATACCTTGCGTAATCGTGAAAGGATCAGGTTACCAATTGTACCACTAGCAAAGCCGAAGGTTACTTGATAGGCATAGGGATTATCACCGCCATCGACAATATCAGAAGAATCTCGATCAACATAGTTGGCTTCCACCCAAGCAATATCACCTGCCCAATACCGCATCAGGTCTACCTGATGAATACCTGCTTCAACAACAGTTGATCCAGACCATTGGTAATTAGATGTCCAAATTCGGTTGATTGGTCCTCCTTGCTTTTCTGTGTGCGTATGTTTTACGGAGTGTGCTTCCAAAGTACTGTTCATGATCATTGAAATCATCACAATTTCTTTGTCGCTTAGAAACCGTTGTGCCGCTTCGAATCGTGAGTCATAACGCTGTTGGAATCCAACAGTTGCAATCACACCATTTGACGCTATTTCCTGTTCCATTTCTACTACTTCGTTGAGATACAAGCTCATAGGCTTCTCGGCAAAGATGTGGATACCCGCTTGTGCCGATGACACAATTTCGCCTTTATGAATGCTAGGTGGAATTGCAAAATAGATAGCATCCAGAGGAATCGATTTCAGTGTTCCAAAGAAATCCGTTGAGGTATAGATCTGGCCGAGCCGAAAACCATCGACGTGTTGACTGATCTTGTCCTCAGCCAGGTTGTCTGCATAGGTGTCAATCAACGTGATGATATGGACGATACCTTCTTGCTGAAGTTTCCAAAGTACTTTTAAGTGCTGGAGACCTCGCTGACCAAGGCCAACAACCCCAACGCGGATGGGCAATGTTATTTTCATATTAAGTTAGACGTTCAATAAGTTCAGTAAATATTGAAACGAGGTTTTATCTCTAGAGGCAACGTCTCCACCTTAGATTGATCCTGTGTACTTTCTAATTTTGATATAGTTTTAACGACTACTTAGTTTATCCAGTGTTGATATTCATTCAGGATAATTTTGCGTGAGCAAATTGGTCGGTACACCATTCGAGCGTTAAAACCGTATTCTTTGTTGACTTGATAATCAGGAATAATGAATTGGAAGTCCCAAGCTGGATTAGTAGTTTGGTATTGGCTGTTTTTTCCTCCACCAGAGGGGGAATGTGTAATGCGAATACCTTCGGTACGATCAAACATCACGATCCAGATATGTTCATCAAACAAACCATAAAACAAGGGCAATTGGTAACGCATAGGCGAGAAATTACGAAATAGTGCGTCACCATAATCGGGGTTGAAGGTCAGTCGTCTGTCATCGTCAACATGGCGAACCGTACTTTCGTCGTTGTGTCGCTGGGTACAGAGTTGTGCCCAATGTAAGTTGTTGTCCTGGAAATAGATGCTTTTATCAAGAGGAGCGTTGATGTAACTGGCCCAGAACAATCCAATATAATTACCTTCAAACACATGCTGATGCGCTAAAAAACGGAAATTGACATCTATGTAATGTGGCTCGACAAATTTAAAACGGGTCCAACTTTCAAGGGAAAACGTAGGTGTGGGTGGTTGATAGAGTTCGGCTTCAATATCCGATAGGCGCCGAAACGTCATCGGCGCGTGACGCGGTTCGAAGAAGATTTCAGGTGAACCATTGGTATGGCCATCGAAAATATGTTCCAGATTCCAACCAGCGTAGGCTGGAACGAATAGGTTTCGTTGACTGGATTCGTGTGTCAGATGCCAGATTCCATTGTAGCCAGCACAATGGTCGGCGTCTGCCGCATTGTTTCCGATTATAGAGGTCAATTCACCTACTTTAAATGTGTCAGATTCCATGTTTGTATTCCATTTGTCTAATTCTTCAACTTCTCTGATTATAGCACTGACATGGGAAATCAGGATAAATTTTCTTGTTGATTTGTGTGGCCTAGAATGTATACTGTTAGTAGCTAGATATATTATCCGAGGCCGTTTGTATCAGACAAAGGAAATATTGTATGAGCGCATTCCATCTGACAGATCAGCAGGTCAGTTTTTTTCATACTTTCGGTTATCTTAGTTTTTCTGGGTTAATGACAGACTGTATTGATGAGATCGAATCAGCATTTGAAGCGCTATGGAAAGAAAATGGTGGTGGACACAACGGTCAGCCACATGATGGCAGAGCCAGGTCTTGTATGGCACAGTTTATTGGCCAAAGCGAGCGGTTGAGCATGTTGTTGGATGATCCGCGTATTCTTAGTATTGCCAAAACGCTGCTTGGAGATAATTTCAATTACATGGGCAGCGACGGTAATTACTATGTTGGTGACACTGGATGGCATTCCGACGGATGGCACAAGGAAATATTGCACATCAAGATCGCTTTCTACCTTGATCCGCTGACTCGTGATACCGGTTGCCTCTGTGTAATTCCAGGCAGTCACCTCCCCGGCGATGACTATGCCGATTCGCTTTCCCAAAAAACTAGTAAAAGTCAGGAACTGTGGGGAATTAGTGGGAAACAGGTACCAGCCGTTGCTTTTGAAACACGGCCAGGTGACATAGTTTGCTTTAATCATAATATCAAGCATGCTGCTTTTGGTGGAGGTTCTCGTCGACGTATGTTTACCATGAATTGTTGTCAGCGCTATCCGGAAGATCGGCTGGAAGATTTGAGAAACTACATCAGCGGTGGTGCTCGGTTCTGGGTTGAGCGAGGATATGGTGAGACAATGATTCGCACTGCGGGATCAGAACGGATGCAACATCTAGAACAGAAACTGGCTAACGACGGACATCTCGCCGGACTATCCCGTCAGGCACGTGAAACGATGTCAGAACCATCACGAGGATAATCTTGAGGTG
>Ga0207984_1000830_pt1 | contig 16962 bp, 10 predicted proteins | sample ETNtaG_30_FD_185760 | JGI IMG/M metagenome (GOLD analysis project Ga0207984, IMG submission 185760) | Marine microbial and viral communities from oxygen minimum zone, Eastern Pacific Ocean - ETNP201306PF43B (SPAdes) (version 2) | ecosystem: Environmental > Aquatic > Marine > Oceanic ...
CCATTGTTCGATGTCTCCGGGACCTTCGTAAAGGTTGCCATTCGTCTTTGAATACCACCGCTGAAGGAAATCCTTGGTTACAGCCTCAACTTGCACATACAACCCATACGGTTTTTTATTGACGAGCAGAGTTGCATATCCAATCCGCGGAGCCGGGACACCTGCATCACGGAACAAACTATAACCAATATATTCGCACATGTAACTTGGATCCTGCACAACATTGTTCAAAATAATCCGACGTAATCCGTGGAACCGCTGATCCTTAACAAATTGATTGAACTTCACCGTAAATGCGGCTTTAGAATTCCCATCCAGCATTCGAAAACTGCCATATCCACCTTTCAGTCGTACCCCAACGTTTTTGTAAACGTCGTTACCTTCGCGAAACGTAGCTTGTACATAATGTTTTGGTTTTTCATGTAGCTGCTTGATGGCATCGTCAGAGAGTTCAAGATGATAATCACGAACCCTTTCTGCCCCAAACAATTCTGTACCAGAGCCATCTTCAAAAAAGTATGTTGGAAGTAATGTGTCAGTAGGAGGGTTAGCCAACTTCTCAATCAAAGAAGAAGCTTTATCTGCAGATTCCGATTCAGGGGAAGCCTCCATTACAAGCATTGCTAAAAGACGAGATGAAGGTTTACTTCTCTTAGCCAAGTTAATACCACGATGGATAACTCGTGGCACGAGTTCTTCAACTGAAGGGATGTGCTTGTCCTCGTCCCATTCTTCATCCCTGTGAATGACCCATCGTTCAAACGGTCGACGATCCTCCTGATTGTTCTCATCAGACTTTCGGGAGGTGAGATGCCAAATAAGCCCTTCTGCCATTTCACTGACTTCGGGATCAATTGCCCGTAAAAATCGCACCTGAATTCGCAGTCGATTTTGCTGGTGTACAGTTTGTAATGCATTTACCAGTTTATCGCTGGCATCTTCCGCATCATCACGCAACAATTCAACCGACAAACGGTATCGATGAAGAAATCCCCCCCAAGCCCGCTCGATCATGCTCTCGCTCGTTTGCATCATACCTTGGTGTAATAGATGTGCAGCATCAACATAAAGTCCCAGCGCAATAAGATTACGCACATGTCTCAATTTAGTATTGGAACCCCGACGATACCGCATTGCACTTTCAACCTTTGCAATAATGTCTTTGACATTACCCTGACGTATAGTGTTAATTGTAAGTCCCCATTCATTGAGAAGGTGAGTCGCTTCATTCCTTGAATCTCTATCTTGTTCCCACAAAGCAATTGCCGCTAAAACCCGCGCGGCTTCATAGCCAGCACCCACTTCAGCCAGTCTATAAGCTATACGAATCACTTCCTCCACATCATGCTCCTGTCGATGGCGGTCATTTTCAAAATCAGTTAAAACAACAGCAGGTAGATCATCTTCGGCCAAGGAACTGCCCATCAGCACTTGAAGACTCATAGCAACACATAGCAACACAACAAACTCTCTCACCAATATCTCTCCTATCTCGACCAACTAAGCTTAACATTAAAACAAAAAACGAATTTTGCGATCTGAAAATGCTGAAAGCTACTCCTTAAAATTTAACTGTAATGTTTCTATTAATCCTCAGAACAAGTTCAATACCCATAAAACCACCCAACCAAATCTCCCTCTTAAAGTAATTCTCGTTCGCTTTAGTGTTTGGTCTTAGGATGTGATTGTAATTGTCAACTGCAATATAGATTTAGATGTTCCAATCGGTCGAATAATCTCGATCCAACTTTCCCAGTTCCCATAATAAGGTTCTACTTTATTATTCTTCCATTCTACCACATTAAATCTTCCAACCCTATTTTTGCTCAGCAAATCGTTTTCACACGATTAAAAAAGCAACATGGACATACTTTTTCCGAGTCGTTTTTTCGTACCCATGAGAATCCAAATCTCATCACATACACAGTAAAAATTCTAAGAAGATCTCCATTAATTTACTTTAATATGGCAATTGTGATAAGATATTTTGTCTGACTGTCTAATTGCAGTAATCGGAAACACTGCCAAGATGAGGTGTTAAACTGGGAAAACTACCGACGCTAAAACATCCAATCATTGTGAGCTTTGGGCGATACCTATTTTCGGAAAAAGGCACAAAGTCAGAATGAGAAGAGCTGTTCCTTTTTTCTTAACATGCATCCTGCCTGAAAAGTCACCCAACAACAATTACTACCTAGCTATCAACCCATTTAATCCCAACCCCCTGTATATGAGCACACTGCAAACTCAGTTAAAAAGTGAGGTGCCAGTTAACATTTATTATACAACAGACACTCTGTTTAAAAATATCAGCGTGGGTTATCTCTAAACCGGGAAATTACTGGTCAATCAAGAATTTTGCCAGAACGGGAGGATAATGCCAATGAAAAGTAGCTAGTGGCACTTCTCTGCACCTTAAGAACAGACACACCTGTATTTACACAAGCATCTTGATTGGCAAATTTGAACCTTCCAACTATACTCAGTTATATTCTTATAAACCATGCAAAACAGAAAACACACAAAAATAGAAAGGATTAGCTTATGTCAATACAATACCGTGCTTGTTTAATCGGATGCGGCAGGATGGGAGCAACGATTGATGACGAAGTTAATGATAATTTGCCATTTTCCCACGCAGCCGGATACACGGCTGTCGAGAATGTTGATCTGGTTGCTGTTTCAGACTCTATAGCCGAGAAAGTAGAGACTATTCAAAAACGGTATAATGTACCAGAAGGTTATACGAACTACCGTGAAATGATTGAAAGGGAACAACCAGATATCGTTAGTATTGCTACACGCCCAGGATCTCATGCAGAAATCACTATCTTTGCAGCTAAAAATGGGGTCAAGGGCATCTATTGTGAGAAATCACTCTGTTGCTCAATGGCCGAAGCAGATGCCATGGTCGAAGCCTGTACAAACCACAACGTCAAATTCAATTACGGAACGAACCGCCGTTATCAGGCCATATACTGGAAAATGCGTGAGCTAATCGAAACAGGTGAGATTGGTGATCTTCAATGTATCATCTGCCACTGTGGGATTAGTGCAGCCCAATGGATGCACACCCATACTTCAGACATGATGATGTATCTAGCTGGAGATCCGGAAATTGAATTTGTGCAGGGACACATTATAGCCAATGATTCGGATTGGGAAGAGAACCGCCTCAACATTGACCCTGGTATCCCCATGGGATACGTGCTGTTCAAAAATGGCATATTTGGTTATCAGCTTGCAGCTGGTGGCTACGAGTTTGAAGCTAGCGGATCAAAAGGCAAACTTCGCATGCTGGCCAATGGATCAGGATTGCAATGCCAAATCGGACATGAGCAACCCCGTCTGGTCGAAGGAATTCCACGTCAGCGTGGCACAGTCACCTGTATCCAGAATTTGATACAAGCTATTGAAACAGACAGTCAGACGCTGGGAAATATCCAATTAGCACATCGAAGCCAAGAAATGATTCTAGGTTTCATCGAATCCCATAGAAATGAAGGGAGACGAGTAAAATTTCCATTGGGAGATCGAAACATGTATGTAGGTAAGAAGGATTGGTAACCTTTTGACCTCCGGATGGAGATAGCCAAGGTGTATCGATTAACCCCATTATAAAATCGAAATTAGCAGTGAAAACAGGGTAGGCAATCGCAGATCCGTAACCCACCTTTAAGAAGTTTCACCCAATTGAGGGAATCAACAAATAGATCATTCAGGTTACGTTGAGCCCATAAAGGGCCACAAGTCCGAGCTGGTACCAGCAGGAAGATGGTGAAGAAGTAAAATCCTGACCCAAACACATTTCCAAACCCCATTATTCTGAGCTTGGGATTATGCCCAAAATCCGAGAAAGCAAAATCCAAACAGATATCTATATTAGAAAAGCTATCAATACTGGCACTTCATAACCAAGCAAAGGCAATAGATTCGACATTCCACTCAATTCACATATTCCAGCTCTTAAAATCCACATGCATAATTAGCAGCAGAAACCAGTTTCCAGGAGAGAAATGAAAGTGACAAAAATACGGATGGCTCAGTATGGCACCCAGCATGGCCACGCAGCAGGTAAATTACTAGCAATGAACACTAATCAAAATGTTGAAGTCACAGGGGTGTTTGAACCCAGCGAGGAAAGACGCCATCAACTTCAAAATTCGGATGGGGTTTTCGCTAACTTGCATTGGTACGAGGACAAAAACGAGATGTTGGGCGATCCCAGTATTCTGGCTATTGCTTCAGAGGGAAGGAACGCAGAAAGTCTCGAGCAAACTGAAGAAATAGTTAATGCAGGTAAACATGTTTGGTACGACAAACCAGCTGGAGAAAATTGGGAGCGGTGGCAGAGGGTTGTCTCTACAGCAGAGAGCCAAAGGCTACAAATTCAGATGGGGTACATGCTACGTTACCATTCTGCTTTTAAGCAAATCACCGACTGGGCTAAGTCTGGTTTCTTAGGGAAGGTCTTTTCAGTTCGCGCCCATATGTCAACTTGCCTACCATCAGAAGCCCAATTTGCCATCAAACAACATATGGGCGGCATTTTTTACGACTTGGGAGGGCACATGCTGGATCAGGTAATTTGGCTCTTAGGGCGGCCGAATAGAGTAACCTCTTTTTTACGCAATGACAGCAATTTGGTCACTGGGTTTTCGGATAATACCTTGGCTGTTTTTGAGTTTCCCAGTGCTATCGCTTTTATTGATATTGCTGCTATGGAAACCCAACCGATGGCTCGCCGATTTGAGGTCTATGGTGATCAGGGAAGTGCAATCATTGTTGAACCATTTGAACCAGGAAAAAATATTCGGCTTTGTCTTCAAGAAGCTAAAAAAGGATATATAGCAGGTGCACAGTTAGTAACCACCACAGGTGAAAACAGAAATCAGCTTTACAGGTTAGAACTGGAAGCCTTCCTAGAAGCAATTATGGGCAAACAACTACCCGATAGACCTTTATCGCACGAATTACTGGTGCAGGAAACTCTGTTACGAGCAACAGGAGCCATTTTAGATTGACGTCTACCAGCTCCATACTTTTATTTTGTTCACCTCGACTTAAAGTGCGACAGATAAAAATCATGCATATGTTAGTTATTTAGATGGATATGTCCAATCGCCAGAGACTGATGTACACTCAAACGTTGACGAGTTTTCGGCATATATATTTAAGTTACGATAGCACGGTTATGTCGACCGTTCGAAGCCAGATGGTCATCGAATTGCGAGACTGGTGGTAAAACTGCCAGAACCAACACGATACAGCATCCAACCAATGAGTAGTAAATTTCGGATCAATTAATTATGATTTCCAACCTCCTGCACTTAATCTAATACACGGGAGCATTGACTAAGTTTGATTACTCGAGAATCTATAATCAGCTATTAAAACTCAACGGCTAATTTCAATTATCTAAATGCTTATCCTGCAGTGTTTTACGGTTCGGATCAAGAGTGTTATACTGAACCACGAATCGTTGATTCTGCCTTGGCAATCCTACCACAATCACCGTATCTGGAGAATCAAGTTCACTGACATGATTAGTTTTGAAAAATTACACTATATTAGAATTTGATCTTCCCTGTTTGAAAATCACCCAAAGCTTTGCTTATAACTTTGTGAAGGATGATTTGATCTGGCAACCAAATAAGTCATTTGATGGGAATTGGCCGCATGAAGTCGGAGAGACCATATCAAATACAAGTTTAACCCGGATACCAGATTTTCCTAGGATCATTGGGAGACCTTTGATAATCCCAGGCTTCATCGATCAATCGAGCGAGATCATAGTCCGGTTGCCAATCCAGCAAGAACTTGGCCTTCGTGTTATCCATCCAAGTGCTATGGTACTCAGTCTGCACACCAATACTGGGCAAACCACGGGTCTGTCGCAGGTGATCAGCCACTTGACCATAATCAACTGGTTGATCCATACAGATGTTGAACAGCTGCTGGAAGGCCTTCGGATGATCAACAGCTTTCAGAATAGATGAAACGAGGTCCTCTACATGTACAAAGTTGCGTTTAATAGGCTGCTCCTCAATATCTAACAAAATAGGAATCGTTTGTGACTTCACATATTGATCCGCTTTCTTGATACCAACCAGTTCTATCCAGCGAGGGCCACCAAAAACATCTTCTCCAAACGACAGAGAAAACTTAAAATCATCCTTCTCCATTATCCAAGGGGCACGTAGGCAACAACCGTTCAAATTATATTGGATATAATACTGTTCCAGCATTACCTCCTCCAGAACCTTGGACAATGCATAGCATCCCTGGTAAGGCATGTGCTTCTGTTGTTCAGTAACAGGCACAGGATGTGGATAAACAAAGTGTCCCATCGCCGCATCACCACCAACCATTAGAAACTGTTGGAAGTTGGGATTTTGACGACAGTTTTCCAACAACCAAAATAGCCCTTTTACAGTCACGTCAATAACATCGTCTGGTGTCTCTTTACAAGTAGCTAAATGCAAAACGTGGGTTATCTCTTCCATAGCCTTATCTACGTCTGCCTTATTAGCTAAACTTCCTTGAACTACCTCTAGCCTATCGGTTGATTCCAGCATCCGATGATGACAGAATGCCCGTAGGCTGCCATCATTTCGTTCGGCAAGGAAACGTTGGATAAATGTCTGGCCGACCTTACCAGTTGCCCCCGTAACCAGTATTTTCATCCTTTTATCTCCTTATGATGTTGAATCAGTTTCTACCATTAAGCGCACTGCTAAGCTACCTTGATTTTGGATATTGAACTGTTCCATATAATCATGTGGATCGAAAAAACAACTGTTATCGTATAAGAACGCGTACTTGCCATCACGATCCCAGCCCAGATCTAATGCCACCTGGTTGAAGTGCCAAAGTCGCCGTCCAGCAGGCCACAGAATCCCATGCTGACAATATGAGGTATCGATAAAGTAACGTCGAAAAGTTTCTCCCCCCGGTTTAGGACGTCGAGCGTGTTGCAACGCTGAATGAACAATAATAAATGATCCAGAAGACAAGTTATCAATTGTAACTGAACCGGGTAGATCTTCATACATAAATTGCCGGTAGGCATCACGTGCCATAACCCGTTGGTGTGATCCGGGTAAAACCAGTAAATCCCCAATTTCACCATTCAATCCGTCCAAATATATAAACACATGAACCATCAAATGAGAACGGTTGGTTTGCGGCACCTGTTCATAGTCGTGATGCCAAGAGACGCCAGATTCCCCTTTCCCTTGCCAGCGAGCATGGATATGGTGATGAGTGAAGGTAGTTCCCATCAAACCGGCAACTCGATCAACAACTGTTGGTTCAGAGGTTAGTGGTCCTAGCGCGGGAAAAGCTATAAGAGTAGTTTCCCCTTTATTGGTACGGTTGATCATCAGTTGATCCACATCTGCTTTCAACTGTTGATTTAGATCTTTGTCAAAAAAACCATCGAAGATCAGATAGCCTTCCGAATTAAACTGATCTATTTCGGTTTGAGACAAATAGCAGTTGCCCTTAATCCCATCCTCTGGCATAATTCCCTCCTTAAATAAACGAACTTCACCTAATAACGAGGCAGGCGAACCTGAAACTTCGATATTAACAACTAGTAAAGTTCCGTTATAGCTAGATTAAAGTTAGTAATAATCTGCTGCCTCAAGTTGACCAGCTTGGGCATTCTAACACGATGCTGTATTGGGGTAAAGAGGCAGAATCTATGACTATAATCAGTCCTAACAAATGGCTCGCAATAACAAGAAATGAATCGTTTGGAACTGCAGTAACGGGCATCCACACCAAGCGAGGGATAGGTAAACCCGACCATGTCCTCACCCTTGGTAGCCGCTCGTGTCAGCTGATCGCTGGAAACTGAACCTAAATGCACAAGACTAGTGTGAATTATATGATTTAAATGGGAGCCACACGAAAACCTGAACGTATTTGACAAACCAAGACAATATGGCCAGGTGTAGGATATGGCCCACCTGAGATGAAATATTATTGCTAGAAACTCAATATATGGCCCATTAAAGGAGAAATTTTGATGGCAGACAAGAAGCCGAAGGTTCTACTACTATTCGATCAACGTGTTCGAGAGAGGTATATTTCGCCCGACGAACTAGAACGGTTGGAATCTTTTGCCAATTGGAACTGGTTTGAGTGCAATGGTGGAAATATCTATCAAGCCCATGAAAATCCAGAGACTATCCAGAAGCTCTGTGAACAAGTAAAAGATGTAGACGGCATGGTGGTCTGTCATGGAGCACCAAGAGTTAGCGAAGAAATTTTGAATCATGCACCAAATTTGAGAATTATTGGCGAACTAGAAGGAGATCGCTTCGCCGCCCGGATCGACTTGGAAGCCTGCTGGCAGCGTAGTATCCGTACGGTAGATACAACGCAAGGATCGTCCTATCCGGTGGCCGAGTGGGCCTTAGCACTAATCTTGATTTCCCTTCGAAACGCGGGTGCAATGTTCCGAAAAATTACTGCTGGCACCCCCCCTAGTGGAGAGGAAAAGAGTAAGAATCAAAAAATGCTTTATGGCAAACGAGTCGGACTCATCGGCTGCGGACACATGGGTCGCAGACTAATCAAGTTCCTACGAGGATTCGAGGTGGACATATGGGTTCACGATCCATATTTACCGAAAGAAATGGCCGAAGCAATTGGGTTTGTTCAAACTTCACTCGATAACCTGTTCTCTGAGTGCGATGTGGTGGTGTGTGTGGCACCTCTAACACCTAAAACGGAGGGAATGATTGGCAAACGCGAGCTGGATTTGCTCCCATCGGGATCGGCCTTTGTAAATGTGTCGCGCGGAAAAATCGTGGATTCTGAGGCATTAATCGAACGACTGAAACGAGGGGATATCACAGCCGGGATTGAAGCTTTCGACCCGGAGCCAATTCCAGCGGACAGTGAAGTCATTGATTTACCTAACGTATTCTTAAGTCCACATTTCGCTGGGCTAACAGGAGACGATTACCCACACTTTTTCAGGCTTATGGTTGATGAATTAGAACGCTTTTTTCAGGGCCACCAAACTTGGTTCGATTTGACGACAAGATCCAGAGCAAATCGGGAAGGGAAGGACCCCGAATAAGAAGGATACCAGATGAACCTACTCTCTTTTCCTCAGCCAACCCTGTGCAATTATCGAAGTTTCCTGTAGGCTTGTTAACCACTTCTCATCGCTGGGTACTAAGCCAATCGATTCATTTTTCGATAGATCTCACAAGATCAATCCCATCCACTTTCAACGCTTCCTGTTGCTTACTTGCAAGTGGATGCATAATACCAGCACCAGCTGGCCAAACACCTCTCTCCGACTTAACAAATTTGCATAGACGTTGGGCATGAGGTGTCAGGGTTTCCCAAATGGAATGGGGCATGGTTTTTTCAAAGTCTTGGGGAGGGCGCCAAGGAGCAGCATACTCAACGTTTGGCAAGGCTCTGACTTCCTTAGAAAGATTTGGTGTCGCTCCATGCCAAGCCCTGTTGTCTCGGAATACACCTGCCCCAGCAGGTGCTCCAACGAGAGTGGACAATCTCATCCACTCGGGTTCATCGACAAGAGGTGGTGGTGACTGTTCCAATGTATGGGTACCTGGAATCTGACGAATGGGACCATTTTCCCAAGAGAGATCCGACATCAAGAAATTGATAGTAACCATTGGAGCGGTCATTTCCATAACTAGTTTCTGGGTAGGAACATTTAGCTTACCTATACTGTCCTTACTGAGTTGTACACCGAGCGCTTCAGCCTGCTGTATACGAGCTTCCAAAAGCTGTTGTGAATCCTTGATATCAGCGTGCAAATGTTGATACTCTATTGCACCAGGGAGACAAAGGTCACCGCCCGAGCCCCAAACCCAATAATCGGAAGATCCAAAGATTTCCGTAAGAATTGGTGTCGTTGTTGGCAAATCAATCATACTAGCCCAGACAATATCGTGCAACATATGCCTTGAGGCAGAAGATGTACCATAGCTGTATCGGTGTGGCAGACGACCAGTTTCGGCCATGTATTTCCTGGCCCCCGGCCCTGGTATCTCCAAGATCTTCCTTAATACACGGACACAACCTTCTCTAAAACGCGACAATTGCTCAGAATTGAGGAGGTCTCGCACCACGACAAAACCATCACGATGAAAAATCCTAGCTGCTTTTTTTATTTCGGCCGGCTCACAGATCTCAAGACCACGAATTCCATTGTGTTGACGGAGATGCGCCCGTAATGCTTCGACATCGGGATCACTATAAACCCGACGACTAGCTAATTGAGGTTCAACCACTACACCCCCTCTATTAGCTGAAGAGAGATTGCCAGCCTGATCAACAGTTTCATTGAACAAGCTGTTTTCATCCCATCCAACTGGTGTCTCCCCATGAACAATAAGACTTTCTAATTCTAATTGCAACTGCAGTTTATTGTCTTCAGCCATTACTAAAACTCCTTATCCACCGTCTGTGCTAATGATATGGAAGATATTATGTTTTAATTGTGAATTGAAACGACAAAAACGCGGATTAATTTCATCAGGTACAATACCTTCTAGCATCAGATATCCATCTCGACAAAAGGAAAACACTTGTGAATCTTAAGGGTTAGGTTGACAATCACATACTTTGGTCACTCTTAATTACGTCTGTCCTGAATTTGACAAGATACCAGCTAATCGCAATTGATCCTCGTATTCCAACACCATTCCCATATTTAGGTAAATAGAAGTAAATTCCGATAGTAATATTGGTCACAACGAATGGCATCAAGTAGCATTGTATCCTACCATAAAACAAGGATTAGCCTGAGACAGACGAGGCTCTCCAGCCCTCCTACCTATTGCCATTATATACCTCCTCACTATCCATTAAATTCAACCGCAACCATAGCCTATAGCTCTTTACTCTAATACCGCAATCATGTACAATGCCAACACGAGCACATCAAGTTGATCTCCAAACAACTGATGAGGCGTGGATGAAAGGCGATGGGAAAACCAGCCAAGTCATTAAGTTATCTCAATGCTCACGCCATGAGCTAGAAACCAAAAACCATAGGTTAAGCTGCTAAGCAAAGTCCTTCACGATTTTCCACCCAGCCTTATTGAAGGAAATATTGTTACAATTTTGAGTTAACCATGTCAGATTATAGTTGCGTGATCAGACGAATTCACGCCTTGAATTCCCTTCATGCCAAATTTGAGAGATTAGGTTCAGCCGCGGGTTGGCCGATCTACGGTATTACACTTTCAAAAAATGATACGCTTCCAAAGATAATGATTCTTGGCGGTATCCACGGAGACGAACCTGCCGGAGTCGAAGCCTGTCTTGCCTTCTGCGATTTGAACCATCAAAATTGGCTGAACACTTTTCAGTTTCACATCATACCATGTCTTAACCCTTACGGTTATGTCCACAACATCCGCAATAATGATCAGGATATCGACATAAACTGGGCTTTTTCCTCAAAAAACCTGCCAGAAATTCAAGCTTTATGCAAATTTGTAAATAATCAAGAATATGAGACCATAATAAGTCTGCATGAAGACTGGGAAAGCCACGGTTACTACATGTATGAATATAGAAAAGATGCCTCCACAATCGGTCAAAACATTCTGAAAAGAGTAGCCGAAGTTTGTCCTATTAATCTTGATAGGGAAATCGATGGCGTTTCTGCTACAAATGGTCTGGTTGACGAACTAGATCTAGAAAAAAGAGCAAAGATACGTGGTCTAGGAATACCAATTGCTTTGTTTCAAGATCACACTACCCGGTTTGTCACAACAGAAACCCCAACATCACTGAATATGACCTGTCGTATTGAGGCACAAGTCACTGCCATTCAGGCAATGATTGAAAATCATATCAGCCTAAAACTATAAGTAACTCAGTAACCGCTTAACATCCAGCACAATTGTTGTCCTTGTACTAAAAAATTGGACTAATTTGGAAATACACGATACATCGGAATGTCGAAAATAACACCAATCAAGCTAAAAGTACAACCACTCAAGTAGTCCCCTAATAACAAACCAATAAAAAAGGGCATAGCTTGGCGGTAAGCGCGAATGCCTCCGCATTGGAGAACTATTTTTTTGAGGCACCAGGAGACACACATCGGGGTCCAAATCAGATCTATAATAAAACTATGCCCAACAGCATAACCAATCGGATGAATCGGCCACCAGAGGAAGTTCGTACGCAGGAACATCAGTAGGAAGGTTGCTAACATTCCTCCACTAATGAAAGGTAGACTATCCAGGCCACTATCAGCTGGATAGTCTAACCACGCCCTCAATTGGCGATATGGAATTAGTCCCATGTTTGTTCGCCACAGGTTAACATATGGGGTGCCCGCCCCTTTTATGTAGTACATCCTCAAAACGTTCCAATAAGCAGCCACAATTCCAACTATCATTGCAAGTACAATCAGACGAAACATAGATTTCCTCTGAACCTTTCCAACGTGGGCAATCCGAAGGCCCTCCAATTGGTGTGGCATCACCGCACAACGATAGTCTAAGTTAAACCATTGCAAATAAGCTAAGATCGTTAAATCTCTTGGGTTTAACAACCTAGATCCAACCAAATGAACCATCAATTGTGGAGGGTTAATATAAGGACCAAAGTTCCAGATCACCCCACCTTCTGAACGGATTCGTGTGAGTCCAATCATATACAACAAAAATAAAAGAATAAATATCGTAGCGATGGCAACATTGAGACCAGCAAAACTGCAAAAAGCAACTAAAACAATAATTCCCAAGGTCAAACCCAGCCAAGCATATCGCTGGTGAATGGGTTCATCCGATGGTTTTCCTGACCAAGCGAAGCTAAGGGTTTGAGCCAGATGTTTTCGACCAATCCACAACGCCAAGAGAGCTAATCCAATCCATGCGCCCACCCCTTGCTCAGCAATAGCTGGATAGCGACCCGATGGTCCCCATACTGACCCACCACCAGTACTAATCGCCGCCGCTAATACCTGCTGCCCTTTTCGAAAAAGAAAGAAAAACCAACAGCTGAATGAGATATCAAGTGGAATAAAATAAGTCAACCCAATGACACACGGATGAAAGGCGATGGGAAAACCAGCCACCGCATTCCATGGCCTCTCGTTGAATAAGTGGCTAATGTCAAACGGCTTAACTTTAATATAAGGAAGTTGGGGATAATAATACTGCAGCGTGTTATTCGTTTGTATAAGGGTAGCGATCACTAGACCAATCCACAAATAGCGATTTTTTAAATAATCGCTGAAACGTCGCTCCCGCAGGCTCATCTCCACTGGCAGTGTCGTAATGGGAAATGAAAGTTGCTCATGTTCTAACCAGCGTTTCCGTAACAGAATATTTACACAGAGCATAACCCACAGCAGAACAAAGGTAAATGTACTCCAGACAAGTATAGGTATCACCCACGCCTTGAGATGATCTGAGCGATACAGAGTCGATTCTCCAAGATAAAGGTGCTGAATGGCATCTTTGCTTTGTGGTACAAACCAATTCGGAATCTCAGGGAAGAAGTCGTGCCATCCATTCTCAGGAGTAGCATACCAAAATGGGTTGCAAAGTGCTGTGACCAAAAAGCCGAACATCCCAATTCCGTTGATGCTCATCCCAATGTTGAGCATAACGAAGATTACCAGCATTTCAGCACCAGACAGGGCATGTTTAGGGACTATCTTTTCTAGCAGAACGTTGACCAATACCAACAAAAACAACACAAAAACAGCACCAATTAAGAGTGAGGTCGAGGTGATTTCGGTCACTCCTGTCACCATCTCAGAATTTGTGATCCAGAATGAACTTAACGGAATGAGAAGGATACCAATAAAAATTGAGCGTTTGGTCGCTTTTTGGTGGTTGGTTGTCATTTCACCCAACTCTGAGGATATGTTTAAATATCATTCCACAAAATCACCACAAATATCTTAATGATTGGCAATACTCCTTGACATCTTGACTCCAAGTTTCCTAATCGAACGTATCTGACTATCTTTTCCTCGTGGAACGACAGTCCAAAACAAAATGTTCAAAGGACTGTTGTCACCGCTGAATACCCATGGGAGAAAGTAAACGAGTAACCAGGCCACAGTACAACCGATATACTGACAACTTTGAGTTCACAATCTTCTTAATCCTCAGTAGTAGAGGACCTACTCCTTTTATCAATTTTCTATTTTCTCTAATCTTCTTCATTGTTAATATAAATTTCTGTTTCCAGCGCAGTCAGAGTTAAGTAGAGTTCAACTCATATATAGACTAATTGTGATTATATTGGGAATTATAAAATTCAGTCAAGAAGTATCTAAATAGACAGGAATTGGGGTTCCTATCAAAAGGCTAGGGTTCCATCACTGCAACTTCTTCTGTAAAAACTACATTCTCTAACAAAAAATAAATCTATGTATCTCATTAAGATCAGTATAAATTTGAACTGATATAGAACTATGGCAAAGGTGATTCTAGGAGATCAATACCTCTAATTTAGGAACTATCACATCGCACAGACAACACATTGGATGATTTCCAAGTGTAAAGAAAAATTCCAAATGATATAAGGCAACCTCTACAGAAAGCTAAACAAATCCGATTAAAATGAAAGAAGCATATTAAATACACCTAACGGTTTACTTGGACAAGAATTGAAAATCCTTGGTACCAGTTGAAAACCATGATAGAATCCGGAAGTCTGTTTACCCCCAAATGAATATGAATATAAACCAAATACCAGACTCCGCCTCTGTAAAACGTCAACCCTTCAATCTCTAAAACCTGCATCTCAAAGATCGGCGGGAGAAACATAGGAGAATTTCATGCCCACATTCACTAAAGAGAAAATCGTCAACACCTGTACAAACATCATCGAAGCCACAGGGGTGTCCCACCAAAATGCAAAGCTAATCGCCGAATTACTGGCCGAGGCCAACAGCACTGGCCACGACTCCCACGGCATCATCCGTATCCCCCAATATCTTGCAGCGATAGAAGACAATGACATCCTCACCAATTCCGATGTCGATATCTTGCGTGAAACCCCCCTTACTGCTATCATTGACGGTAATTGGGGATTTGGTCAGGTCACTATGAGCAGGGCCGTTGAAGTCGGTCTTAAGAAAGCCAGCAAAAGCGGCCTAGCGGCTATCACCGTTCGCAACGCCAATCACATTGGTCGCCTCGGCAGTTACGTCGACCACATCGCCCGTCAAGGCATGATCGGCCTACTCTTTGTCAACGCCATTGGCACACCTGCATATCGCATGGCACCTTGGGGTGGTACAGAACCGCGTCTCGTCACCGACCCCCTCGCCTTTGGAATTCCCTCACCATATGGTGATCCCATTGTCATAGACATGACCACCACCGTTGTTGCCGAAGGCAAAGTACGCATCAAACGCAATCGTGGCGAAGAAACACCTGATGGGTGGCTTCTCGATGCTGAAGGCAAACCCACCAACGATCCCAACGTCCTTTATGGTATCCCTTTAGGGAGCATCCTACCATTAGGAGGCACTACAGCAGGCCACAAAGGATATGGTCTCAACATCGCTATTGAACTTCTCGCAGGCGTTCTGAGTGGTGCAGGATGTATCGGAAAAAACGAACGGCTCAGTAATGGTGCCTTTCTTATCATAGTCGATATCGAACAATTTTTACCTATCGAAGAATTTCATCAAGAATCCGAAATCTTTATCAAACACGTCAAATCTTCACCGGTCGCCGAAGGCTTCGACGAAATTCTCCTACCCGGAGAAATCGAGTCTAAAGTAAAACGTAAGCGTACCGAAGAAGGCATCTTTGTCGAAGATAAAACTTGGGAACAAATTCTAGAATGGGGCCAAAAATTCGGAGTAGAATTAGAATAAAAATCAGATCGGTAGAAGTTACCAGCATACAGATTCAATATTTTAAGAGCCAATGTTTCAGATACCATTATAATAGAAGATTGATGAGAAGAAAAAATGTGATAAGGCCAAAAAAAGTGTGATAGCTCAGAATTAAGGTATATTAATATTAGGAAACACTAGTGCATAGTCTAAAAACCTAGTCTTGAAGTTTCGATAGCCTAATTCATTGACATTTAAAGAAGTAAAACCAATTCTTGTAATACAATATCAATAACATATAGAAAAGGAGGCATTTTGTCCGATTTACAGCAAGAGAAATTTGAAATTGAGGTTTATGGCTATACCATTATCAAAAATGTTCTGACTGAGGACTTAGCTTCGGAAATGCGGGATGTACTTATCCACTTAGACCAACAACATGGCACAGACCACCGCCATCTTGGCACAGCACGTCATATCGCTAACCTTCCCACTTACGATCCGATCTTCTTCCAGACTATTGATCACTCCAAGGTCCTACCATTAATTGAGCATTTTATGGGCCTTGATATCATCTTGGGGAGCCTGAATGCCCGAATTGTTAGACCGAATGACCCCATACAACATCTGCACGGTGATATCCCTCAACCCTTAATCAAGAAATCAGCTGAGTTTCCAGTGATGATGAACACTGTTTGGATGCTAGACGAATTCACACCAGAGATCGGTGCGACTCGAATTGTTCCTGGGTCCCACAAAAGCGGCTATGCCCAGACACCAGAAGGAATAGAAATCAAAAACATCCAGACAGCGATTGCTCCAGTGGGCAGCGTACTGATTTTTAACGGGCAATGTTGGCATGGAGGAGGGGCAAATACCGGTGACCGAGCCAGACATGCCTTATTCGGTCACTACCGCAACGGAAGTTGGATGAGATTCCAGTGTGACCCCCATCACCGATTTAAGCCTGAATGGTTAAACTTACTGACCGATCGTCAAAAAAAGCTATTAAGAATGGAAAATGGCATTGAGAGTAAAATCGCAGCCGACTTCTACGAATAATCTAGATTTGATATTTCCTGATTTAGTTAGAGAAGCACAAACTCCGCACAGGTAAGTTCGATTCAGAAGTTCCG
>Ga0207984_1000831_pt1 | contig 16956 bp, 10 predicted proteins | sample ETNtaG_30_FD_185760 | JGI IMG/M metagenome (GOLD analysis project Ga0207984, IMG submission 185760) | Marine microbial and viral communities from oxygen minimum zone, Eastern Pacific Ocean - ETNP201306PF43B (SPAdes) (version 2) | ecosystem: Environmental > Aquatic > Marine > Oceanic ...
CAGTTCATCCTGCAATTCGGCAGTGAGAATACTCACTCTGTATACTTGACAATGACAAGCATGACATCGGACGGGAACACGATGCATGTCGCCCCCGATCTGAAATCGAGATTTTTTGCGGGAATTTGAGCCTGGATTTTGGACTTTGGCTGCCGAGTTGTTATTCCTACGTCCTGATGGGAAGAACTGGCGAAGATTTCAAGCGTCTTGTTTCCATCTGGCATCTGAAAGGGAAAGAGCCCGGTTACAGGAACCTCGGGCTGAGATGACAATCCAAGGGCAAATGACAGAAGGCGAGCAATCATGACTTCGCATGATTCTGAGATTGGCAGTCTTGCCATTGAGAAAAACTGGATTACGCCGGAACAGCTCAACGAGTGCCGCGAAGCCCAGGATGCGGCAGCGAAACTCGGCGTGCAGGGGCGTCTGCTGGACATCATGGTCCAGCGCGGTGTGCTTTCTCAGGACCAGGCGAACAAGCTTGAAAGGGCCGCAGCCGGGCAGTCGCACAAGATCGAGGGATATCACCTTCTTACCAAGATCGGGGCCGGCGGCATGGGCGCGGTCTACAAAGCCCGGCAGGAGGGCATGAACCGGGAAGTTGCCCTCAAGATCCTGCCGCCCAAATTTGCCTCTAACCAGACTTTTCTCGACCGCTTCTACCGTGAAGCACAGTCAATGGCGAAACTGCAGCACCCCAACATCGTCATGGCTTACGACGTGGGCGAATCCAATGGCTATCACTACCTGGCGATGGAGTACGTCGAGGGTGAAGACTTGCAGGCCCGGCTCAAACGGGAGAAAGCTCTGCCCGAAGACCAGGCTCTGAACATCGCCATCTATCTTGCCCGCGCTCTTGAATACGCTGGCAGGGAGGCGAGCCTGATCCATCGCGACATTAAGCCCGGCAATATTCTCCTTACGATGGATGGCACGGTGAAGCTGGCAGACCTCGGCCTGGCAAAGCAGACCACCAATGAAGAGAAGACTATCACCCAGGCAGGCGCTGCCGTCGGCAGCCCTCATTACATGTCACCGGAGCAGATTCGCGGCGAGCAGGACCTCGATTGTCGCACTGACATCTATTCGCTCGGCGTATGCCTGTTTCACCTCCTGACCGGCCGCCCCCCTTACTTCGGCGAAAGCTACGGCACCGTTCTCAGCAAACACCTTTCGGAAGAACTCCCGGACATCCGTGAAACGAATCCTGAAATCTCGGAGAACCTGTCCCTGATTTTTCAGCGCATGACTCGCACGGAGCGGGACGGCCGCTACAGCGACTGGGGCGAGGTCGTAAAAGACCTGGAACTGGCGACAGCAGGAGAATCCCCAGCCATTGCCCGACCCATGCCATCCGCGGTTTCGTCCACACGGGCTCGCCGTGAGCGGCCCACCTCGCGCCGGTCACCCCTGCCGGCCGTTGCAGGGGCAACGGCCGTTCTGGCCGTCGTTCTTATCGTCTTCCTCATTCGAGGGAAGGACGAGCCATCGGCGGACAAAACGAAGCAGCCCGGCTCCGAGACGTCTGCCGCGATGACCAAGAGCAAGGAGGCCGGCGGCCAGGTGGCAGAGCCCCCCGAGCCCGAAGTTCCGCTGCCGGAGAAAGAACCTCCGTCCCAGGAGGTGGACCAGAAGCCACCGGAAACTGTCCCTGTTCAGGTAACCGTTCCGGTCACGAAGACGGCTACGGTTGACAAAAAACCGGAGCCGCCCGACGGCGAAGAAGAGAGCAGACTTCTCCAGCAAGCCACCAGTCTTCGGCAAAAGCTCTGGAAGGAACTGGTCGACCCGCTCAAGAAGAGACGCTATGGCGAATCACTTCAGGCCGTTGCCGGGGCGTCTGAAAAGACAGGCAACCCCACGCTGAAGCCGCTTCTCAATAAGGACCGCGAAGTCATCAACGCTGCTCAGTTATTATTCCAGCGTGCCAAGGCCAGAGCAGCGGACCTAATCGGAAGGCAGTTCGGTACCGGCAGTATGGCCGGTGAGGTCACCAGCGTGGACGAGGAACGCATCACCCTCAAGATCGGAGAAGGCGAGGTAGGCCGTCGCTTCGAGACACTTGCCGAGAAAGAGATTTTGCAGTTGGCGGGCAGGCCAGAGGAGGTGGCGACATTGAACGGCATGTCCCTTCCCGCCTTCCAGTTGTTTGAAGGAAACCGTGAAGCCGCCAACGAGAGCATAGCCAGGCTACCCGATTCTCCCGAGGCGCAGCACCTCCGCGGCTTGAGTGACCTGCTCGAGGGCCTGGACAGAGAGACTGTTGCCGAACAGCGCCCCGTGGAATGGAAGGCATTCAAATTGAAATTCATATCGCTCAAGGGCAGTCAGTACCTCACGCCGGGCAAGTTCACCGTGGTCCACCGCATCGTTGCATTGCCAAACGGAAGAGGCTTTCTGCCCTTTCCAACGAAAAACGGCAAAGGAATCCTTGCCGCGGCAGACGGCCAGTCACTGCGTATCGACGTCAATCAGAACGGCAGGCTTGATGACGACCGGGTGATCCTCAGGGAGGGTGTCGTGAACCTCAAGCTGACGCTTGGGCAGGACAAGTGGAGCTATGCCGCGCACGTTGCCGTCCGGGGCCGCAACATTCAGCTTCGCAGGGCCGGCGCCATGTCCGGTGAAATCCTCGGCAAAAAGATTGTTCTTCTCGACGACAACAACAATGGCCGGTACGACGACTACCTTGCAGATGCCGCTGTTATTGGCAGCACTAACTATGGGGCGTACATGAGCCGGGTCATCCCAATCGGCAATCGGCTCTACGAGTTCAAGGCCAGCCCGTCTGGAACGACTGCCAGCGTGCGTCCATTCACAGGCAAGCCTGCCCGTATCCGCTTCGAGCACCGCAGCATCCTCAGATCCGTTGTGGTGACCGGCGACAAGACCTCTTTTCAGGTAGCAGGCAGCAAAGGCACGCCTGTCCCGGCAGGCTCATATAAATTCGCTTTCGGATATGTTGAAAAAGGTAAAATGAGAGCATTCATTCAGAAGGGAAACATGAAGCCCATCCAGGTTGCCGCCGGTAAGACTGTCAAGGTCGATTGGGGGCCGCCATGCCGCATCGATTTCAATACGAAGGCCATCGGCGGGAACAAGTTCAACCTTCTCGTGCCGCGAATTCTTGGCGTTGGCGGCGAAGAATACTACGGGTTCCAGCCGAAGCCCAGCCGCTACGATATCGCCATCTACGACAGCAGCGGCAAACGCGTGTCAGCCGCAGGAATGGCCTGGTCAGCGCCCGGCGGTGGCTGACACGGCGGCGCCTCATGGCAAGCCCGCCCGTGTTCGGCAGGCAGCGGACCCCAAGCCGTCAAAGGCCGTGGTAAGTTCACCATCAAGCTCAGCACCCTCAATCCCAACTTCGGCAGATTGTTCGGCGAACAGGAAGTCGTACTGCGATAGCGTCCCTACTTCAATACTTCTGGATTCACCGGGTTCTCGGGTCGTTCGCCGTTGAGTACTGCCATGATGTTCCCGGCGGCCATCAGCGCCATTTTCGTTCGCGTGCCGGTGGTTGCGCTGCCGATGTGCGGCAGGATGGCGACATTTTTCAGCTCTGCCAGGCCGGGCTTTAACGCCGGCTCATCTTCGAAGACATCCAGACCGGCGCCGGCGATGGTGCCGTTTTGCAGTGCTTCGACCAGCGCTGCCTCATCCACGATCGGGCCGCGGGCAGTATTGATGAGATGTGCGGAGGATTTCATCCGGGCGAGTTCGTCTCGTCCGATGAGATGATGAGTCTTCTCATTCAGAGGTGCATGAATCGAAACGAAATCGGACTCGCTGAGCAGTTCATCCAACTCCACCCGTCGAGCGCCCTTCCCGTCGAGCTCCGGGGAGTTGCTGCTTGAGTTGCAGTAAAGCACGTTCATCCGAAACGCGGATGCACGCAGCCCCATCGCGGTGCCGATGCGGCCGGCGCCGATGATACCGAGCGTGCTGCCGGTGATATCTGCGCCCAGATACATCATGGGCGCCCATCCTTTGAAGCGCCCGGCCCGGAGAAACTCATCTGCCTCGACCACTCGCCGCGCGGTGGCAAAGAGAAGAGCCCACGAGAGGTCAGCGGTCGCGTCGGTCAGCACACCGGGAGTGTTGGTGATGACAACGCCGCGCTCAGTGGCGGCGGTAACGTCAAAGTTGTTGAAGCCGACCGCAAAGTTGGCAAAGACCTTCACGCTCGGTGCGGCATCCAGAGTCGCGGCATCGACCTTGTTATTGAGTGTGCACAGGACCCCATCTCTGCCCGCGATGCTTTCGAGAAACTCTTCGTGTTCGAGAATTCGATCGTGAGGATTTACATCGACAACTTCCGCTTCTTCCTGGAGGAATTCCAGCGCTGGCTGCGGGATCTCGCGGGTGACATAGATATTCGGCATGATTCTTCTCTAATCGTTGGGTCTGGATCGCAAGGCCGCAGCAGTTTACTGAGGGTGCAATTTCAGGCAATCGTGAGTGAAAATGGCGTTCGAGGACCATGCTGCACGAGTTGCCTTTCGCCGGTTCGGTGTTTGGGAATCAGAACCCATTGTATGCCGGCGGTTCCGGATCGAGCCATCGCCTCATGGCATCTTTTAAGGAAAAAGCCAGAAAGTGGTTTCCCAGGGGGCCGTAATGCCCCACGTAATAACGCTTGACATATTCTTCGGGTGTGCAGCGGAAGGCCTGAAAATCTTCAACATGCTTGCCGAGCATGTCTACGAAGAGAAACTCGTTCTCAATCAGGTAGTCCACGATCTTCTGATCGAAACGGTCCCGGCCCTCGCAGCCCGCGATGACAGTCGGTATGGAATAGGTCAGGAGGATCATCAACTGTTTTCCTTCCTGGCTGGCGAAGGCCCGGGCCTTATCGAGCACAGAGATCGAAGCGTCCAGCGCACACGTATTTAGTAAGACTTCTGCGGTCCGGGCGGATTCCGCCGGCGTGCTGAATTCAGGGGGAACTTCCAGCGCTTCTGCATGCCTGGCCAGCATTTTGAAATCAACATCAGCGGCCAGTTGCTGCGCAAGGAAAACCTGAATGTCGAAATTGTCTTTAAATGTTTCGTAGACGTATTCCTGGTCGCAAAGCTGATAGAGAGAATCGGGTGTCGACCATTCATTTTCGCGCTCTTCGAACTGCCCGGTATCCGGGTTCAGCCGCAGGTATGCCCACGGGTTGCCGTGAAAGAGAAACACATCCGGGCTGGCGACGCTTTCCCGGACGCCTGGCCAGAAGTGCGGTTTCATATGCAGGGCCCGCCACTGGTAAAGACTCCTGCAATGGTCCTCATCAAAGATATTGAGGATGATGTATTCGGCGGAGGATTCGGTCTGTTCCTCCTTGAGCATGCGCCGGTATGCCTGGTAAAAGCCATAGCTCCCGACACCAAAATTACGGATGGGCTCGCCCAGATGCGCGGCCAGGTATTCCTGCCAGGTCTCCCCATCACTCACCTGGTCGCAATGGGTGAAGCTGTCGCCATAACTGTTGATGCGGCAATTTCGGTCGGCGTAGTTCACCGTCGTCCGTTCGCCCGTGGGCCGATAGGTGCACCGGGTGTAACACCAGCCGAGCCCATCCCGCACAATGCTGTTCTTTCGCACAAAACCCAGGTCCGGATCAAAGGTTGCCCAGTTATTCGCGTCCGGATCGAGGAATCGATCCACGACCTCCCTGGTCAAGGTGTTTTCTGCCAGGAACTCTCGAATAGTGATGCTCATGAATCGCTTCCATCAGTCATCACAAGCTGGGTGTGATGACTGAAGTCTTGTATATGGAGGCCCAGGCTGTGGCTTCGCCGCGTCAGGAGACTTCAGAAAGCAAGTTAGGAATTCGTGAGGTCAGATGCAAGCAGCATGCTGGGAAAGGCAGCCCAGTATCCTACCCATCGGGGGCAAACAGTGAGCTGGCAGAGGCCGGCTGATAGACCGACCAGACACCATAGTCGGTGGTGAAACTGAATCGTACGGATACCTTCCACATTGCGGGCAAAACGAGGGATAATCGCAGGCTTTATGGCAACAGGAATTCGCAAAAAGTGCCCATCTTACCTCTCTGTTATTCACTGGATCGCTACAAAGCTCTGCCGCTGAGAATCGGCTTCAATGCGCGTCCTACACCGGTCGACTGGCATGACGAAGGCGAGCCAGACCTTTTGATTGCACACACTGGTGGCTTGCAGGGCAGGGGCGTCAGCCTGTTCCAAGTCGCCGAGCGCGACAAGGCTGGGTTGCCTGTTTATGACGAGGGTATGTTCATCGAGCATTTCGGGCCGGCTACTGCGGTGACCGCCTGGCCGAACGGTTATCCATCACGCTTTGATATCATCTGCGTGTACGATGGATGCCTCTGGAAGTACCCCAACATTGGCTCGCACGATTCGCCCTGGTTTGGCAGCCCGGCCTGTTATGCGTTGCCGGCTGAAATCACTGCTCTTGGCGAGATCACCAGGCTTTGTCCGGTCGACGTGGATAGAACCGGGGTGTTGGACCTGCTGCTTGGTGTGCTCTCGTTTAAGGATTATTTTCCCGGCGAGGTCGCAGGCTGGGGCGCGTGCAGCGTCGGTGTCGATGCCGCAGGCAAGAACATCGCTCTCGATGAAGATGGTCAGTGGAAAGGGGGGGCGCTCCACGGTTACGCCATCTGGCTCAAGAATCATCGGAGCCATCACGATCCTGATTTCTCACTGGCCGGGCCTCTGCTGCAGGACGGGCGGCCGATTGATTTCGGTTGTGTGCCTTCGCCGGTGAGCATCGAATGGAATGACGACGGTATCCCGGATCTGATTGCGCCGGAGGCCGGCGGCTACCTTTCGCAGCGACAAATCTCGCTGGAATTCGGCCTGAGACAGATTGAGTCCACCCACAACATCCCTTTCTCAGGTGATTCCGATTTGCCGGTACCGCATCGTTCTCCGGTCATTGCCGCGCTGGATTTGGAGCGCATCCATCGCAATGACCTGGTCGTCGGCACAAGAGACGGCGAGATAGCGGCCATTGTGACAGAGGACGATTCCATAGGCGGAACGAGATTCAGCGCTCCGAGCGCGCTCCATTCATTTGCCCGCGTCATGCATCTCGGCGAAGCGCCTGTACCCGTCGCTGTCGATTGGAACGGCAGCGGCGTCCTGGATCTGCTCGTGGGCAAAGGGGACGGCACCATCGACCTGGTGGAAAACAAGGGAACAAACGCTGAACCGGATTTTTCGCTTCCCAGGCCATTTGATCTGGATGGCAAGCCTTACCGATCTCAGACAGGCGAACAGGGCACCATCCTTGGTCCGTTGGATGCCGGTTACGGGTACGCGTGTCCAGAGATTGTCGATTGGACCGGCGACGGAAAATTCGATCTCGTGCTCAACGATTTTTCCGGCCGCATCCGCGTCCTTCCAAATTCAGGCACGGCGAGCCATCCGCAATTCAGTGAAGAGATCCCTGTCGAAAAAGTGGGCAAGCCGCTCGAAACCCTATGGAGAGTCAAACCCGCGTGTGTGGACTGGACGGGCGATGGCAGGCCGGATCTCCTGGCCCTCGACAATTACGGTTTCCTCAATCTGCATCAGCGTGATGGCAACTTTTCGGTCAAGCCGGGCCGCCGTCTGCTGGACCATCTCGGACGTCCTCTTCAACTCGATGGTTCGTATGCCAACTCCGGCAGGGCCAATCTGTCCGCGTGCGATTTTGACTGCGACGGTGACGTAGACATCCTGGTGGGTGTGACGCAGCACAACGCGCACATTCTCAATAACCTTTTCGGCGGCGCTGAGTTCGGCAGTAGGCCAAGTATCCTGCTCCTGGAGAATACCGGCTCGAATGAAAGCCCGGTGTTCGTGCCACGGATCGTCAAGACATTAGATGGCCCCTTGAGCCTCAGTACTTATTCCGTCTCCGCGTGCGCGGTGAATTGGTCCGGGTCGGCAAGACCAGACCTGCTGATCGGCTGCGACAGTGGCTGGCTCTATCTCGTTCGGGGTGACGAGTGGTTCGTGTGAGCCATGGCGACGAGGGACAGGCAGATGGGGAGAGCATGATGTTGCTGGTGTCGGGCACACAGGTACACCGCAAGATTGCGAGCCGATCGCCAGTGAGTTCCTTCCTCTTCTCGGCGCCATGTCCTTGAAGCGATGGCCAACAGTGCCTAGAATTCTTACCGGTCCCGCGCACAGTGATTCAAGTCATTCTGGCAATCGGTTTCGGTCACACGACATGAATATCCTCATAAGCGTCCTCAACGGTCGCCTGAAGGGCCGCAAATATCCAGTAGCCGAAGGTAAGAGCGTCAAGATTGGACGTGGCTCGGCCGCGGATGTTGTCATTGTGGATTCCATGTCGTCGCGGATTCACTGCGAGATCACGAACCACGGTACTCAGTTTATCCTCAAGGATCTGGACAGCAGCAACGGCACATACAAAGACGACGAACCCATCAAGCAGGTCAGTGTCCACAGCGGGGATCGCTTCAAGATAGGCACCACCATTTTCGAAATCCGCGGAGTGGCAGGGCCCATCGATGACCACATGGCCGAAGAGCCTGTTGTAGCGGTCGAGAAATCCGGCGTCGCCAAAACAGGCATTATTCAGAATCCCGATCGCCTGGAGGACGAGGACAGGAAGAAGACAGTCATTCGTCGCGATGGCCCCAAACCGGAAACCAAAGGATACACGCTGGGTGAATTCGAAAACCTGGTCTCCAATATCGAAGCCATGGATGAAGAGGGGGAAGAGGAAGATCTTCCTCCGATAACCGTGATAGCCTCTGGCAAAGAGGCCGAACCCGCTGTCGAGGACGAAGAGCTCCCGCCGGTCGAAGTGGTCGAATCCGGTTCAGCCCCGGAGAAGTCCCCGGAGTCCGATGGTCTGCCTCCCGTTGAGGTGGTCGAATCCAGTAAAGAGTCTGATGATTTGCCTCCCGTTGAGGTGGTCGAATCCGGCAAAGCTGAAGAGGCGGACCTGGAAGAATTACCACCCATCGAAGTTGTCAGCTCAGGCAAAGAGGCCGTCGAGGCCGTGGATGCAGGACCTGAAGAACGAACATCCGGAACTGTTGAATCGGATGACGAAACTGAATCGGAGGATTCGGCGCTGTCCGCTGTCACCGACGAAAGCACAGGCACATCAGAGACTGAAGCTGAAGAGAGTGATGAAGCGTCCGAGCCGGTCCAGCCGTACTCCAATGAATCTGCGGAGCTGCCGAGCATCCCGGTCATCGAGCCTATGTCGAGTCCCGCTCCTGTCGTACCTGAGCCGGTCATCGAAGTAAAGACTTCTTACCCGGAATACGGCAAAGAGATCCCCGATCCAAAGCTCGATTCTGAGCCAATGAAATCTCCGGACACGGTGACCGAAGACGCGGGACTGATGATGGTTGAGCCCGGCAAAACGAGGGACGTGCCGCCTGATGAATTCATGGAAGCCCTTGATGCCATTCCTGATGAAGAGCCGGAAGAGCTTCGCAAGAAGGTCGAGCCTGAAGCCGAAGAGGAAGTGGAGGATAAAGTGGAAATTCCGGATCTTGAAGAAGCACCTCCGCCACCCGTCTCCGAGGCATTTGATCCTATCCCTCAGGACTTTCAGATCCCTCAAAGTGAACCGATGCCTGAATTAGAGGAAGTGCCAGGCATGGAAAAGGAGGAGGAAGAGGAGGAGAAACCCGCGGGAGATCGCATTACGGTTGAATTCAGAAAAACCGTAGAGAGCGCGGACGACGGGGAAGAGGAATCATCCCTTGCGATTCTCGAACCCGTCCCCGGATTTGAATATGAAGATGATCTTCTCTGCATCCGCTGCGGCAACCTGATGGAGCAGAAGGACATAGATGGCGGCCTGGCACAGAAAGAAGGATATGGCTACGTCTGTCCCACCTGCGTCCGAACAGAGACTGACGGTCAGATGTCCGGCTTGGGGTTTGGCAACCTGGAGGTCGTCGATGTCGGCACTATCGACGATGAACTGCTGGAAGAAATGAAGAAAGAGGGCACGGATGTCGCGGAGATGCTCGACGAAGCGCTACGCTCTCAGAAGGATGAGTGAGCCGGAGGGTGTGGGAGGATGCGAGTGGAGGCAAGCGGATCTAATTCAAGCGCATTGAGAATGCACCAGGCTCCGGGATTTGCGTCATGAAGGGCGACCAGGGGGGGGAAGCGCTGCTTCGAGTCCGCCTCTCGATTCGCCCAGTTCGGCCTTGTCTTTCGCCGCGTATTCCTTCAGCTTGTATTGTAGTTTCCTCACACTGATTCCGAGGACGCGGGCGGTACGGGTTCTGTTTCCCCCCGTGTGATCGAGGGTCTTTTCGATGGCGTAGCGCTCGATCTGTTTAAGGCTCGAGCCCGGGAAACGGATGACCTCGGACTCTTCGCTAGCATGGAACTGGTCGGGGAGATGGCTGGTCTCGAGGACACCGCCCTCTGCGAGGACGACAGACCTTTCGATGACGTTTTCCAGTTCCCGGATATTTCCAGGCCAATTGTATTGTGACAGAGCGCGGATCACCGACGGATGAATCCAGCGAACAGGCTTGCTGTTTTTCCTGGTGTACCTGTCCACAAAGAACTGAACGAGGGGCGGGATGTCTCCCTTCCTCTCTCTCAGAGGTGGTAGCTCGATGGTGATGACGTTGAGCCTGTAGTAGAGGTCCTGGCGGAAATCGCCGGCCTCAATCTGGGCATCCAGATTCTGATTCGTCGCAGCGAGCAGACGTACATCGACATGGATGGTGTCATTGCCTCCAACGCGTTCGAACGCCTGTTCCTGCAGGAACCGGAGCAGCTTGACTTGGGTGGGGCCGCTGATCTCGCCTACCTCATCCAGGAAGAGTGTGCCCTTGTGTGCATCTTCAAACTTGCCTCTTCTCTGTTCCGACGCGCCTGTAAATGCACCCTTCTCGTGGCCGAACAGCTCGCTTTCGAGAAGGTTTTCAGAGAGCGTGCTGCAATTGAGCTTGATGAATGGGCCTTCTTTACGCGGGCTGCGCTTGTGGATGGCCTCCGCAACCAGTTCCTTGCCAGTGCCGGTCTCGCCCAGGATAAGAACGGTGACGTTTGTGGGGGCGACCTGATCGATGGCCTCGGAAACTCTGCGCATTTCATGGCTGTCACCGATCAGTTTCTTCGGCTGGTCTTCCGAGCCAACCCTGTCGCGCAGCAGGCGGACCTCCTGCTGGAGATTCTTTCGGAGAAGAGTGTTCCTGATGACAACGCTTAACTCTTCCACGTTAATCGGCTTGGTCAGATAATCTGCGGCGCCGGATTTCATTGCATCCACGGCAGATGTGACTGAGCCGAACGCGGTCATGATGATCACGGGCAATTCATCATTTTGGCTCCTTACATGTGCGAGCAGCTCCATCCCGTCCATGCCAGGCATTCTGACATCTGTGAGTACAATATCGGGGGCAGTCTCTGCGGAGCGCACAAGCGCCTCACGGCCATCGGATGCTGTTTCCACGTGGAATCCTTCATCGGCCAGGATCTCGGCCAGCCCCTGCCGGATGTTCTCTTCGTCATCGACGATCAGGACGGTCTGTGACATGTTTTCAGGTTGCGGTGGTTGCTGCGACGGCCGGTGCATCGGCCCGGTATTCACTCACATGGGAAGGCACGATGAAGACCGGTTGGTTACTGTGCCGGAGCACGCGTTCCGTCGTGCTGCCAAGAAGGAAATCAGAAATAGCATCGTGCCCGTGCGTGGAAAGGGCGATAAGCGCGCAGTTGTTTTCGTCAGCGAACTGGTTGATGCATTTTGTCGGCTGGCCGCGCATCACGTGGTGTTGAATGTTAGCGCCTGGGAATTCAGACGGAGGAACAAGTGCATCAAGCTGGTCCCGCAAATCCCAGAGGCTGGGCTCATCCGAATGCATGTAACTGACACCTCCGTGCTCGCCTGGCTCACCCGCCGCGACATGCAGGATGTCCACCTGTGCCTGGAATGGCCGGGCGAGCATGATGCCGGCCCGAATGCCTCGCAGTGAGTGTTCGGAAAGGTCAGTCGGGCAGAGCACACGACCAATGCGATCCCCTGTGAGATAAGGATCGGCACCCTCGCGGACGGCAAGTACGGGGACCTTCGAGTGCTGGACAACACGTTCGACCACGCTGCCCAGTACAAAGTGTCCCAGCCCTGAACGCCCATGAGTGCTCATTACGATGAGGTCAAACAGTTCTTTCTCCGCGGTCTTGATAATGCCGCGGCTTGCAGAGGGATCGGCTTCGACTTCGATTTCGATTTTATGATCCAGGCTGCGTTCCTGGACCATTCGCTCCATGCGTTTGCGGGCATCGCTTCGGGCCACAGCTACGTCGAGCGTTTCAGGCAATCCGAAATACGGATAGTGGCCGACGATATCAGGATGAATGACGCAAAGCAGTTTGACTCGCGCCCCGAACTTTTTGCCAAGAATCTCAGCCCAGGGAAGCGCGATTTCTGAGCCTTCAGAAAGATCGGTCGTGACGAGTATCCTGTGAATTGCTTGCATGGCACCGTCCTCCGTATGCAGGATTTGCAGGAGATTTTGCGCCAGTACGGAAATGCAAAGTCAATGCCGGGATGCATGAGACTCGGTTCTCTGTGCTCGGAGCACCATGCCGGAAGCGATGGAAGGATGGTGTAATCGAGTGATGGTCTGCAGTGTGGTGGTTTGTAGTTGCCCTTCAGCGGGTTCCTGAGACTCCTCGGGCAGGCTGAGCGAAGCCGGCCGACACGAGACTGAACTTAGCAGCATCAGTTGGGATAGCTGATGAAGGGGCCGGGGTGCGCTGCAGCTTTTGCGGTGTGCGTGAAAGCGATAACAGCGTGTTGGGATGTAGTGCCGCGGTCCGTAGTGCCACCTTTTCATTGGGATTCCGCGCCCCCGATCACTGAACTCCAGATGCCCGTCCTGATTCTTGCCACAGACTTGGGTCACACACCAGATGATGTGAGCATGATTCCTGGGATGAAGTTTCCATTCCGATTGTTCCGCCTTCTGCACATGCGGCAGATACGATGACACCGGTCAGTCAGGAACTCCTTTCCGCACCCCAGACACTTCATTTTCTTACGTCTGCGATTCAGTTGTCTTACAGACGGATCGTCTTTTTCGATTAATCTGTGTGTATCCATGACGCCCTCCTTTGAAGAAAGAATCTGCAGCTTTCGTATCTCTGCCGGAACACCACGGCAGATCACTGCAGCTTTTCGCTGTAACCAGTCCTGGTTGTCAGTTCCAGGCTATTTGCACACAGAGGGCCAATGGGCGGTTGGAATTAAGAGTGAATGGTGAACTGTGAATTGTGAATTGTGAATTGTGAATTGTGATTGGTGAATGGTGAATGGTGAATCCTGAATCCTGAATCCTGAATCCTGAATCCAGCATCCAGCATCCAGCATCCAGAATCCAGAATCCAGAATCCAGAATCCAGAATCCAGTGCCCGGCCTCGCTGGCCCCCCTCCACGATTCCAGTCAGATCCCAAGCAGCAGCTTTGCCACACTGAAGTAGAGGACGATACCCATGACATCAACGATGGATGCCACGAAGGGTGAAGAAGTGACTGCCGGGTCGAGCCCGATTCTCTCAAAAAAGAGGGGCAGCATAGATCCCAGGAGGGTACCGATGGTGACAACGCCGATGAGAGCGATGCTGACACACGCTGCCTGCATGTAAGTGAAGTTCCACATGAGGGCCCTGAAAAAACCCATCGTTCCAAGCAGGAGGCCCAGCGAGATTCCCATGGCGGATTCACGCCAGAACACACGCACCCAGTCCTTCAAGCTGATCTCGCCCACGCCGAGGGCTCTTGTGATCAAGGCCACGCTCTGCGCGCCCGAGTTACCACCGGATGAGATGATCAAGGGCACGAAGGCCATCAGTATGATTGCCTTCTCGAGGGACCCTTCGTAAAAGCGGAGGGCCGTTCCGGTGAACATCTCTCCAAGAAAGAGCACCGCCAGCCACAGCCCCCTCCGCCGGACCAGCCCCCAAAGGCCGGTCGAGAAATAAGGCATATCGAGGGGCTCGACAGCGCCGAGACGATGCACGTCTTCGGTATACTCCTCTTCAAGGATGTCCACGATGTCGTCGTGAGTGACGATGCCAACCAGCCGTCCCTGATCGTCCAAGACCGGCATGGCCAGGAAGTCATACTTTTTGACTGCCTCCGCCACCTCTTCCTGATCCGTGTGAACGCTTGTAGAGATGACGTTCTCGACCATGATCTCAGAAATGTGCAAATCCGGCCTGGCCGTTACCAGATCTCGCAGCGAGACCACTCCCTTCAGACGATTAAACTCACCGACCACGTATACGATGTAGATCGTCTCCCTTTCCGGTGCCACCTGGCGTAGTTTCTGAAGGGCTTCACCGACGGTCATATCCGGGCTGACCGTGGCGTACTCCGTCGTCATGATGGCGCCGGCCGTGTCATCCTCATAATCCAGCAGGCGGCGGATATCGTTGCGTTCCACCTGGGCGATGTAGGGCAGGATGGCATCCACCGTGGCCGGGGGCAGTTGCCTCAGGAGGGCCGAGCGGTCATCGGGCGGCATGTTTTCGACAAGCTGAATGACCGCGGTGCGGCCCACCTGCTCGAGCAGCTCGATCTGGTCGAATTCTTCCAGCTTGGAAAAAAACTCCACGTTCACCGGATACGGCAGCCGGCGAATAAGCTCAACCAGGGGGGAGGTACCAAGCTCGCCAAGGAGCTCCGCGCTGTCGCTTGGATGGAGGAGCGACACAAGGCTCACGAGGGGATGCCAGTCTCCGTTATCAATCAGGTCCTTAACATCAGGCAGGATCAAGTTTCTGAGGTGAGAAACGGACATCTGTTGCGTTCCTTTTGAATACGGTGGATAACCGCAAGGTACGTGCCCAACGAAGCTTGCGGCCACGTCCATGTATCAAGGAGTGTCTCTGTACCTGAACGGTTCAGGTTTCAGCGGAGCACGCGAAACGGCACCACGAATGCTATTCCGCTGACTTCACAGTGTCTTCATATTTGATGAAAACTCTGCAGCAAGCGGAAAGGAGCCATTGAGAATACGAAATCATTGCCTGTTTCATTGTGAATGGGGTTTAGCCGTTCAATACTCATCGGAAGACCATCTCCTATATTCAACGGCAGACGAACGCGCCGGAAATTCCAGCCACAGCGATTGTTATTCATTGCTGCTGACCGATGGGCGGATGGGTGCATCCAGGCCCCGGCCCTGAGCTGATCTGCCGGCACATGAAATCTGTGACTTTAAACATTGATAAGAAGGAGCAAATAGATGTCTTTCATCGCAATTGCCGCTGTCATCGGCCTCGCCTTCCTGATCTGGGACTGTGTGGAGGTGGGACGAAATGACGCGACGAATCTGGTGAACGCCGTATTTGGCGCACGTGTACTCAGCCGGCGGAAAGCTATCGTCATTGCCGGAATAGCGGTCATCCTTGGGGCTGCGTTTTCTTCACCGGTCATGGAGACCACGCGAAAGGGCATCTTTGATCCCATGGTGTTGACCGTTGGGATGGCTCTTTCGATCTACATCAGCGTTTACTTTGTTGATACGATTCTGCTCTATGGCTTTTCAGGGTTCGGAATGCCAGTCAGTACCACAGCCTGCCTGGTGTTCGAGCTGGTAGGCGCTTCTCTGTTCGTGGCCGGCCCCGAGAATGTGAACTGGCCGAAAGTGGGGACCGTTGTCCTGGGCATCTTTGTTTCCATCGTTGTCAGCGGCATTGCTTCATTCCTCGTCATGCGAGTCTTCCGTGGGGCGATCAGAGACAAGTCCGAAGATACGGCGACGCTTCTCCTGCATGGGCCGTGGATCGCGGGAGTCATCCTGACCTGGCTGACCTGGTTCATGGTCTTCAAAGGACTGAAAAACGTCACTCTGGTGGCAGATGTGAAGACCAAGGTTTTTCAGACCTACGGCGAAGGCCTGGTGCTGCTGGTTTTGTGGGCCGGCTTCACCTTCCTCGTGCATATGCTCCTGGTCATTACCCATCGGCGCTATGCGAAATACCTGTTTCACGCCACTGCCGTGCTTGGCATGATCTGCATGGCCTTTGCATTCGGCCAGAACGATCTGGCGAATGCAGCATCCCCCGGTCTGGCAGGATTGGAGATCTGGAAACATACGGCAGACGTGAGCGCGTCGGCCGACATCGTCAGCGAAATTCCAATGTCACAGATCGTCGATGCAGATATCGAGCTACGCCCTGGAATGTGGGCCCTGGCCGGCTGCGGAATACTGATGGCTTCGGGGATGTTTACCACCTACGCACAGCGAGTCACCCGTGCTGCAGTAAATACGGGAAGTGAATATGACTCCGTCGCTCTCTACGCACCAGAGTGGTGCCGGAAGATCGCGAGGGCGTTCATCCGGTTCAGGCCTGCCGGGCCATCGCTGGCGCAGGAAGCGCATCTGAATTCGGCAGGAAAGAAGGTCCACTACGACAGTATTCGAGCCTCAGTGATCACAGCCGTCAGCGGCAGTGTCATCGCGTTCGCTTCAGGGCGGGGGCTGCCGGTCTCGACAACCTACGTGGCCTTTGCCGCAATCCTGGGCACGGGACTTTCTGACCGTGTATTTGTACGCGGTGATGCTGACCTGAAGCTTGGCAGGGCCATCTGGGTGGTCTCCTGCTGGGTCATCGCCCCAATCATTGCCATCGTGGCAACCGGCACGATTGCGACCATCGTGTACCGCCTCTCCACGGTCGGCATTATCATCGCCATCGGTATCAATTTCTTCGCCAGGTTTTATCTCAAAAAACGTTCAGACAAACATGAGGATACATATCACCTCTCTGCATTGGATGAAGATGAAGAGGAAGAAGAGAATGGAGACAACAGCCCGGATGTGCAGCAGCAAGATGAGGTTCTTGCAGGTGCCGAAGAGGGAACTGATGAGTCGGAGTAGTGCCCTGAGTTGGAAAGACTCGACGGACTGTTGTGCCAATCTGATTCGCACAGGTTGAAGACTGTGTCTCAGCGGGAAATTGCATTGA
>Ga0207984_1000843_pt1 | contig 16810 bp, 16 predicted proteins | sample ETNtaG_30_FD_185760 | JGI IMG/M metagenome (GOLD analysis project Ga0207984, IMG submission 185760) | Marine microbial and viral communities from oxygen minimum zone, Eastern Pacific Ocean - ETNP201306PF43B (SPAdes) (version 2) | ecosystem: Environmental > Aquatic > Marine > Oceanic ...
TTACGACAAACTTCCGATACCTACCAAAAAGTCAATCCCAGTTTACAGGATGTGGTATCTGATATTACGTTACATATACTTACCAACAGTAAGAATACAAACAAAGAAGTTATTTTCAGAGATTGCTTCCCTACTGCATTGGGTGCAATTGCTTTTGATAGTGCAGCAGACGGTGGAGTTATTGTTGCAGATGTAACTTTTCAACTCCGTGATTACATTATTAAATAGTTGGTACGGTTCTTGCAGCTATACCATTGGAGGTCGTTATGAAAAGTCTGGAAGAATTATTTGAAGAAACAGAATCAGATTTAAAATTAATAGAAGATGATCTAGTGAGAGAATCACTCCGTACACCATATCTCTACGACAAGTATCTCAAAGAACACACTCTAGCTGGACTAGAATTGAAACGTTTGGAGAATGACTACCAAGAATTACTGAGGAGCAAATCCGATTATTACTTGGGAAAATCACCAAAAGAGGTATATGATGAAAAACCATTTGATAGAGTGGTCATCAAATCAGAATTACCTACTTATATAGCTGCAGATTCGGAACTCCGTGTATTAGATGAGATGAGAGAATATGCATCTATAAGGAAAGATTTCCTCAATAGAACTTTAAAGGGAATTGAAAATCGTCAATGGCATATCAAAAATGCAATCGAATGGAATAAATTTCTAAATGGTGCAACCTGATACAATTACCATATCCAAGGAAAATGAAGTCTATATGAAGGTTGATTGTGAACCTAGTATCACACAAGAACTTATAGACTTTTTTACCTTTCAGGTTCCAAATTACAAATTTATGCCTTCCTATCGACAGAAAAAGTGGGATGGGAAAATTCGTTTATTCAAACGAATAAAGGGTATATATGGGTACTATAATGGAACCTATGGTGGACTATACAATAAAATGATCGATTTTGCAGAATCACGAAAATACGGTATACTGGGAGGTGACGATTATAGGGTTATTAATAATCCTAAGACCAAAGAAATAATCGGTCATTTTGTTGATAGTCTTGATATTCATTTGGACGATGAGAAAATTACAATTAGACCGTATCAGTACATGGCTATACATGAAGCATTGATTAATAAACGATGTATTTTGGTATCACCCACTGGTTCGGGAAAATCATTGATGATTTATTGTCTAATTAGATCCTATCAACAGAACAGTAACAAAAAAATTCTTGTAGTGGTTCCTACTACATCATTGGTAGAACAGATGTTCAAGGATTTCGATGATTATGCAAGTGTAGTATCCTGGAATTCAGAGGATAATTGTCATAGGATATACGCAGGTGCAGATAGGGAAACTGAGAAACCTATTATTATCAGTACATGGCAATCGATATTCAGATTAGGTCAACCATTTTTTGAACAGTTTGGAATGGTTGTTGGTGATGAAGCACATGGATTCAAAGCAACATCATTGATTGGAATAATGGAAAAGTTGGTAAACTGTGAATATAGGATTGGAACCACAGGAACATTACCCGATGATTCAAATATAAATTTATTGTCATTAGAGGGATTATTTGGTAAGGTACATGAGACTACATCTTCAAGGGAGTTGATGGATAAAAAAATACTTGCACAATTGAATATTCATTGTATACAAATACAACATTCGGATGCAGACCGTAAAATAGTCAGTAAATTGGAATTCCAAGACGAAATAAAATTTATAGTTACTATGCCAGAGAGGAACCAATATATAGCTCAATTTGTAAATTCCGAATGTACGGGAAATACTTTGATCCTTTATACGAGGGTAGAACAACATGGTAAGGTGTTGTATGATATGATACCACAATACACAAACAAGAATGTATTTCTTATACATGGTGGAGTTGATGCCTTGGAGAGGGAAATGGTTAGAGAAACGGTAGAAAAGTCAAATGACAATATTGTAATTGCATCATATGGTACATTTTCACAGGGGGTGAATATTAAAAATTTACATAATGTAGTATTTGCATCACCACATAAGAGTCGTATTAGAAACCTACAATCAATTGGTAGGGGATTGAGAACTACAGAAGATAAATCAGATGTGAATCTATATGATATAGCTGATGATTTTAGAACCAACAATAAGGATAATTACACTTGGAATCACTTTCTAGGTAGGCTAAATATATATGAAGAACAAGAGTTTAACTATACGTTTAAGGTTGTGGACTGGAATGAGTAATTACTATTCCCTATCTGTCCCAGGTAGACACGCTAGTATACCATATTTTTTGGGATTTGTCAAGGCTAATTTAAGGAGAGGTAAAAATGTCATCTGCATGGTCAGTTGATCAAATTAAAAAGGATCACAAGGATAGTAAAAGGGGTTCTATAAATTTTACTGCAGGAATCGACGGATTCGATTATGCTGATACTGCCGATAAGGCTGCAAAGGCAATCAAGACACAAGGAATCGATTTCGAGGGAAACGCAGACACTATTAGTAGAATTCGTAATGCAAAGAAGATTGTATTACTTGAACCACATTTTGCAAGGAAATACTTGCCACTAGGACTTGCAAAAATATCCACATTTGCAAAACGTCATGGGGTTCAGGTAGTATATCAGAGGGATTATAATCCAGTGGGTGAAGATTTGGTGTGTGTTACATCACTGTTTACCTATGATTCTGAGAAAGTACATGATTCCATTAAAGCTGTAAATTTCCTAAATCGTGGGGTTCCCGTGATAGTGGGTGGAGTGTATGCATCCATCATGAGTAAAGCTATAACGGATTTATTTCCTCATGTGACTATATTCAAAGGGTTCTCGAAGGATCTTGATATGAGTCCACCCGATTACGAAGCATATGAACAATGGGGTATGGAGGATCCCTGGAATAAGTTTTCGTTCATTTTTACTACGAGGGGATGTCCACATTTCTGTCCATATTGTGTGGTTTGGAAAATTGAACCAAGAGAGGACAGTGGTGGTTTGTGGGTGAATCCAGAATGGAAGGAACATATTTTGGATGATCGTCCGTATATGATGGTATCAGATAATAATTTATCGTCATTACCTATGGAACATATAGAAGATGTGATCACGTTTGCACATAAGAAGGATAAACGAGTCGTATTTGATAATGGGTTTGATTGTAAGTTCATAACAGATGATCTTGCAGACTTGTTGGGTAAAACCAAATTTGGTAGAACTGGAATGAGACTTGCATTTGATAGGATTGAGGAAGATGGGATATTCCAACCTGCAATTGAAAAATTGAAGAAACACGGAGTACCTAAATCGGCAATAATGTCTTATGTACTGTTCAATTTTGCAGATAAACCACAGGAGGCAAATTATAGAATGACCGAATGTGTCAAGTTGGGAATCAGACCGTATCCAACACGATATTGTCCACTGAACAAACTTGAACGTGGGAATCCATATGTGGGAAAACATTGGACTAAGAACCTTGCAAGGGTTTATCGTGTATTTTGGTTGATGGCTGGATGGTTCAACAAGATGACATTTGAGGATTGGGCAAGAAAAGAAATCGGTGGAAAACAATATAAATTGTTTGATGATGATTGGGATTGTTGGTACACTGGTGCAACTAAACGTTCCTTTAGAGGACATAGAAAACATACTGAAGATGATGCACTTCCCGTTGCTGATCCATTGATTGCAGTAAAGGAGGACATAAATGCAGGAAACCTGGAATCATTTTTTGCAGAAGAAAGTATAACGCCTTGACAAATGACGAAAAATATGGTATAATATGCTATGCCCAATTACGTTGATAATGAAAAATTGTATAATGCTCTTGTAGAGTATAAGAAATTGTGTAGAGTTGCAGAGAATTATGGTGATGAAATCCCATCCATTCCTGAGTATATAGCTGGATGTTTTTTGATGATAGGGGAAGGACTTTCGTCTAAACCCAATTTCATGAATTACACATACAGAGATGATATGGTGATGGATGGGGTCGAGAATTGTATTCGGTATTGTACAAATTTTGATCCAGAGAAGTCCAAGAATCCATTTGCATACTTTACACAAATAACTTATTATGCATTCCTTAGAATAATACAGAAGGAGAAAAAACAATTTTATATAAAACATTTGGTGACTGAGAATAGTGGTATTTTGGAAAATTTGGAGGGTGAGGATGTTATAGTAGAAGTGATAGGAAACAAGGACGTAGAAAGTATTCAAAGAGACTTGAAACGTAGGGCCAAAAAACGACTAAAAGGAAAATCACTTGGTAGTCTTGAAGAATTTATGGAGTAATTAGTGAAAATTGCATTAATAACAGATACACATTTCGGGGCAAGAAATGACAGTGGTGTGATAAGTGATTACATGATGAAATTTTATAGTGATATATTTTTTCCGTATATCATTGACAACGATATAAAAACCATAATACACTTAGGTGATTTAGTAGACAGGAGGAAATATGTTAATTTTGTCACGCTTAATAGTCTTAGGACTGATTTTATTTTTCGACTCCAAGATAGTGGAATCGATACTCATATTATTATTGGCAATCACGACACATACTACAGAAACACAAATAGAATAAATGCAGTAAATGAGTTGTTTGGTGATGCACCATTTATCCATATCTATGATAGACCCGAAACGGTTACTTTTGATGGATTGGATATCTGTTTTATGCCGTGGATTAATCCAGATAATTTAGAGGATTCCATGACGGAGATTATGAATACTCCCGCACAAATCTTGATGGGTCATCTTGAGGTCAGTGGGTTTTCAATGTTTAAAGGTGCGGTATGTAATCATGGGATTAGTAAAAAGACTTTTCAGAAGTTTGATGTTGTGTATAGTGGTCATTTTCATTATAAGAGTGATGATGGGCATATTTACTATTTGGGCTCTCCATACGAAATAATGTGGAGTGATTACGATATAAAAAAGGGGTTTCATACGTTTGATACGGAAAGTCGTGAGTTAAATTTCATAGAGAACCCGTACAAATTATTTAACATGGTCTATTATGATGATACTAATGCAGACCATTTGGATGATGTTATGACTGATTTTCAGTCATATGAGGGAACGTATGTCAAAGTAGTTGTACGAAATAAACAGAATCCTTTTTTCTTTGATAAATTTATAGATGGGTTGTATATGAGTAGTCCACAAAATATTTCCATATTAGAGGGTAGTAACGAGTTGATAGACGATGATGAGATAGTTGATGAAGCAGAGGACACATTGACTATTTTGGAAAAATATGTAGATTCGATGAGTCTCGATGTAGACAAGGGTAGATTGAATAATTTGTTAAAGGATTTATACATCGAGGCACTTGATATAGGATGATAATATTTAATGTAATTAGGTACAAGAACTTTCTGTCTACTGGTTCTAGATTCACTGAAGTATACCTAAACAATACCCGTACTACTTTAGTGTTGGGTGATAATGGGTCTGGTAAATCAACCATGTTGGATGCATTGACGTTTGCATTATTCTCTAAACCATTTCGGAGAATAAATAAACCACAATTGGTGAATTCTATAAACGAAAGGGAATGTGTAGCTGAGGTTGAATTTGAGATTGGTAGTAAGGAATACTTGGTAAGACGAGGTATCAAACCAAGTATTTTTGAAATCTATATCGATGGTCGTTTGATGAACCAAGATGCCAAATCTAGGGATTATCAAGATATTTTAGAAAAACAGGTACTGAAACTCAATTACAAATCATTCACACAGATTATATTGTTGGGTTCCAGTTCTTTTCTACCGTTCATGCAACTCCCATTAAATCATAGACGGGAGATAATCGAAGATCTATTAGATATCCAAGTATTTTCTCTGATGAATCACTTATTGAAAGTTCGTATTGGAGAAAATAGGGGAAATACGATAGATAATAACAACAAACTTGAACTGAACGAAGAAAAAATCAATGTTCAAAAAAAGTATATGAACGAAGTATTGGAGATCAATAATGATAAGATTCAGAAAACCAAAGACAAGATTGCAGAAAATGATCGAAGCACTGAGACACTACTTACCGACAAATCGGAAGCCGAAGAAAAGGTTTCTACTCTTTTAGAGGAATATTCTGGACATTCGGAATGGGAACAAAAAGTATTCAAAATGTATGGGTATCAGGGTAGTATTGAGGGTCAGATTAACAAATTGGAGAAGTCCATTAAGTTTTTTGAACACGAAACCGAATGCCCCAAATGTAAGCAATCTATAGGACTAGAACACAAAAAACCAATAGTTACCGATAACCTTTCACAAGTAGAGGAATTGAAGATCGGAGTAGAGCTCATAGTGAAAGCTATCGATGAAGAAGAGAAACGGGATGATTATTGGGATGATGTGGAGGAATCATTAGAACGTGCAAAGAACTCTGTAAGAAGGATCGAATCCAATATTGGTTCAAATAAATCCATGAATAGAGTCATGCAGGAGGAAATCGAGTATCTCGAAAAGGTAAAGGATAAATCCATAGATGATAATGAACGACTAAAAATTCTGAATGAGGAAAAAACTGAATTTCTTAAACAGAAGGATGTGTTTATGCAGGAGAAATTGTATTATGAAACTGCAAATGAATTATTGAAGGATACGGGTATCAAGACAAGGATAGTCAGACAGTATCTACCTATTATGAATAAGTTGATCAACAAACATTTGTCTGCAATGGATTCTTATTTCGATTTCACATTGGATGAAGAATTCAATGAGGTTATTCGTAGTCGTCATCGTGATGAATTTAGTTATGCATCTTTTAGTGAAGGTGAGAAAATGAGAATTGATCTTGCATTACTATTCACTTGGAGAGCAATTGCAAAATTGAAAAACAGTGCAAATACCAATCTACTTGTGTTGGATGAGGTATTTGATAGTTCGTTGGATTCCACAGGAACAGAGGAATTCATGAAGCTGATCAATAGTTTGGATGATTCTATAAATGTATTCGTAATTTCCCATAAGGGTGATACATTGTATGATCGTTTCGATGAAGTGATTAAATTTGAAAAAGTACAGAATTTTAGTAAGGTGGTGTGATAATGGAACAACCAAGAATATCAGGAGTATTTGCAGATCCAGTAGTACAGAGAAAATTTAGAGATCCAACAAAATCAGAACAGAACAAATACGAAGAATTGTTTGTTTGTGAATGTTCAGACAATACAGGTAATCTAAGGTCGGTTGATAGTTATATTTTTAGAAATAATCCAGAATTGAGTGAGATACATGATTTTTGTGTGAGTTCAATAAATGAAATGGTACGAGAAATATATAAACCAGTCAATGATTTGAAGTTCTATATCACACAGTCGTGGTTGAACATAACCAATACAGGTGGATTTCATCACGAACACTCCCACCCGATTAGTCTTGTTAGTGGGGTATTCTACATTTCTACCGTCAAGGACGATAGGATACGTTTTCACGATGATTCCTACCATAATAGATACCTACAACAATTCCCAACAGAGGATTACCAATCATTTAATTCCTCTATGTTTTGGTTTGAGGTACAGGAACAGGAACTTGTGATGTTTCCATCCTATTTAAGACATAGTGTACCTCGAAATGAAACTAAACAGACTAGGGTAAGTCTATCATTCAATACATGGGTAGAAGGTACTCTTGGTTCTGAAATAAATTTAACTGAATTGATATTGGAATAGTTGGTACGGAAATTGCAGCTGTATAAGTGAGGTGATAAATAGATGTATATGAGATACACTTTAGATGATGTCAAAAAGTCATCAGATAGAAAATTATTTAATGTAGTTTCGTTATTTGCAGGTGGGGGTGGAAGTTCTATTGGTTACAAACTTGCTGGTGGTGAGATCCTACTCATCAACGAGTTCCAACAAATTGCAGTCGATACTTACCTCGAAAATTTCCCAGATACTAAAACCATAGTGGGTGATGTCCGTGAAGTAAAAGGATCGGATATACTCAATATGACAGGATTGGATGTTGGTGAACTTGATATATTGGACGGGAGTCCTCCATGTCCTGCATTTTCATCTACTGGAACTGCTTGGGGTAGACAAAAACCCAAGATGAAAAAGATGAAAAATTTAGAAGGAGAGGAAGTTGAGGTAGAAGTTAGAGAACTAGAACACAGTACCGAATGGGATAGAGTTAGGGAACATTATGGTAAAAAACAAACAATAGATGATTTAACTATGGAAATGGTAAGGTTGATAGTAGAAATACAACCGAAAGCTTGGGTCTGTGAAAATGTGAAGGGTATGACGCATAAATATGCAGATAAAAAATTCAAACAAATAATAAATGCATTAAACGATAGAATTAGGAAAGGATTTTATGATGGATCTCATGAAATTCTGAATGCAGCTGAACACGGAGTACCCCAAAGTAGAAAACGTGTTTTTATGGTAGGGGTCAGAGAAGATATAAGGATTAGATCGGATCGGTCATGGTTGAATGTGAATTCTATGGTATTTCCTGATCCTAATAGGAAAAGACCAACTTTGAGGGATGGTATATATGATTTATTAGACGATGAGGAAAACATGAAGGAGGCACAAATATTATGTGATGATATGAAAACCAAAACCAAATATGAATGGATGCAATTGATGCCAAAGGACATACCTGTTGATCAAACGTATGTTGCAGTTGGTGATTATTGTTATGCGGAGATGGAACGTAGGTATAAACAAGATCCAGTAAACAATCCGAAACCGAAGAATTCACATTTTCAGTCTAGGAGAACTCCCTGGGATTTACCATCACATACTTTATCGGAAACGGGATTGCAGACGAGTCTTGCAGTTCATCTACACCCAAGAGAGGATAGAGGTTATACGACTAAAGAAGCGATGAGATTAATGACTTTACCAGAGGATTTCAAATTGGTTGGAACCCTGAATGAGAAACTTGCGAGGATAGGCCTTATGGTTGCACCTATGCAAATGAAATGTATTGCAGATAATATTTATCAACAATTTTTGAAGGAGAAGTAAAAGTGCAAATTACTAAACAAACCATTGATATATTGAGAAATTTTTCTATGGTTAATAGTTCAATATTGATTAATCCAGGACAAGAATTAAAAACGGTATCTGATATGAAAACCTTACTTGCAAGGGCAACTGTGACGGAAGAATTTCCAACACAGTTTGCAATTTATGATTTACCACAATTCTTGAATGTGGTTACTTCACCAACTTATCAAGGTGCAGATTATGCGTTTAAAGATGATTCTGTCAACATTACCTTGAATGGATCATCTTGTGAATATTATTATGCAGATGAAACTACAGTAGTCACACCGACAAAGGATATAAGGATGCCCGAAGGTGAAATTACTTTTGAGTTGACAGATGAACAGATACAGACTGTACGAAATATGGCATCTATTCTTTCGACACCAGATCTTGCTTGTGTGAGTGAGGGTGGATCTACATATCTCAATGTTTTAGATAAGAAGAATGATAAATCGAATAATAATAGATTAGAAGTGGGTGATGGTAATGGTACAAGTTATGAAATGTATTTCAAGATGGAAAATCTGAAACTTTTGAAGGGTGATTATATAGTGGATATTTCTTCCAAGAATATTAGTCACTTTGCACATAAGAATTTGGATTTGGAGTATTGGATTGCATTAGAACCAGATTCCACATATGATATAGTACATGATGAAGTAGAAGATCATGAAAATGAACTAACTGATTCGTTGGGGGATGAATAATATATGAGAGAAGAATTTCTTTGGGTAGAGAAATATAGACCCAAAACTATAGATGAATGTATACTCGCGGAAGGTCTTAAAAAGACTTTCCAAGAGTTCGTGGACAATAAAGAAATTCCAAATTTACTATTAACGGGAACAGCTGGTATTGGAAAAACTACAGTTGCCCGAGCATTATGTGAGGAAGTTGGATGTACTTATATAGTTGTTAATGGATCTAACGAGGGTAGACTTATAGATACTCTACGAACAAAAGTAACTGAATTTGCCTCTACTATTTCATTGATGGGTGGTAGTGGTCGAAAGGTGGTGATATTAGATGAAGCAGATTATTGCACTCCAAATGAAGTTCAACCAGCTCTTAGGGGGTTTATCGAAGAATTTAGTAACAATTGTAGTTTTATTTTCACTTGCAATTTTGCCAATAGGATTATTGCTCCTTTGCACTCACGTTGCAGCGTCATTGAATTCCGCCTCGAAAAGGGGGAAACTCAGAGGATTGCTCAGGAATTTATGAGTAGAGTCCAATGGATTCTTGAAAAAGAATCTGTGACTTGGGATAACAAAATTATCGCAGAGGTAATTATGAAATGGTTACCTGATTGGAGAAGGGTACTCAACGAATTGCAACGATTTTCTACAAGTGGTACTTTGGAGTATGAAATATTAGAAGAAATTTCGGATGATAAGTTTAATAAACTGATTGATATTCTGAAAGAAAAACGATTTTCTGTCATGAGACAGTGGGCAGTAGATAACTTGGATCATGATCCTCCGATTCTATATAGAAAATTGTATGATTCTATTCTTGAAAAAATACCACCAGAACACATTCCGAATGTTGTTCGTGTTATTGGTGATTATTCTTATAAATCTGCATTTGTAGCAGATCAGGAAATAAATTTTGTTTGTTGTTTATTGGACATAGCAGACAAATGTGGGTATCTGTAATGAAAAAAGTCATAGGAAATGATTTATGGGGAGATGAAGTAGTTGTAGAGGAAGACGAAGAAAAATATAAAATTGGATGGGAATTGTTAGATTATTGGAAAGCTATCACACAGACCAAAGAAAATATTATGGAAAGTGGTTTCAATTGGGATGGTAGGGTAGAAAAGGATTATAAACCATTCTATGTGAATAGAAATTTGTCTAATCATATCGATCATGTACATGATGCAAATGAAATGAATGGTCAATCCCATTTACCACATAAACTCCAATTTGATTATTTTATAAATACTATTGAAAAGGGGTATCTAAACCTTAAATCATGGACAAAACCAACAGAACTTGAAAGACTTGAATTGGTTAAGGAATATTATAAATATGGAAATGTTAGAGCCAAAGAAGCATTAAAATTGTTGACCGAAGCTCAATTACTCTATATTGAATATAAATCTAGAAAAGGTGGTACGAATGAATGAATGAGACTATTGAAAATATAGTTGAAAATTTAGTGGAGGTGGAACTTGCAGAACCAGATGATTTTCTAAAAGTAAAGGAAACTTTAGGTAGAATTGGAATTGCATCTAGAAAGGAACAGAAATTATATCAATCTTGTCATATTCTGCATAAGCAAGGTCGTTATTATATAGTACACTTTAAGGAATTATTTTTATTGGATGGTAAACCTTCTGATTTGTCTGAGAATGATATTGCACGAAGGAATACCATAACGAATTTATTGGTCGAATGGGGATTGGTAAAGTTAATTGAAGATGATCCATTGGATCCCGTTGCACCTATGAATCAAGTCAAAATACTTAGGTTTGATGAGAAGGATGAATGGGAATTAGTAGTGAAATATAATATAGGAAAAAAATAAAAAATGAGTTCAGTATTGAGTAAAGAGAAGATTGTATTTATGGATATAGCTGGGAATTCAGATATGAGATATCGTGAGATAGTAACACGATGGATGCCAAAAACACTCACTGTGATGCACGATAGTGAAAGGTTGTCTGAATTGGAATCAAAATTGGATATAAATAAACACACAGTCTATACAATAGTAAAAGATCCGTTCAAACGTGCAGTTGATGTCTGGAGGAAACACTATTCGGATGTACTGAATAATGGATCAAATTATTTTCCTGTGGGTGAATCGTTTGGTAAGTCGTTGGGATTAATCAAACAGGGAGACTTACACCAAGTAGAACTTGGTTCAGGTTTGAATCCAGGATATATCCAACAGAATTTATTCCTTAAGAATGAATCGGATTGTGAGGTCTATTCCATGAAAGAGGAAAGTATTTATACGGAGTGGAGTAAATTTATCAAGGATTTGGAAGATGAACATTTCTTGTTTCTACCAAATTCCACCATAGACGAAATTACAGAACTGTCTACAATAAAGACCGATGCACTTACAAGTGATGACGATTACAAATCGTATTACGATGCAAAAACTATTGGGTTGGTTGTAGATATGTATCAAAAGGACTTTGAGTTGTACGAGTATGATACCAAGTTGGTATGATTCTTGCAGCTTAAGGAGTAGTGGGAAAATTGGTTTCTCACATATATAAATGGGTTGGTCTTACGGGACAACCAAAATAATCTTGCTAAATAGGAGATAAAAATGACTAGTATATTTCAACAACTTAACAAATACGATCCTCACTTTGTAGGGTTTGATAGATTGTTCAATCGGCTAAATGCGTTTGAACTCAATCCGACAAGTGGTGGGAATTATCCACCATATAATATCATCAGAGATGGTGATAACTACACAATCGAACTTGCAGTTGCTGGTTTCAATGATGACGAAATTGAAGTAGTCCATGAACCAGAACAAGGTCGTTTGGTTGTAACTGGATCTAATGATCGTGAAGGTGTTGATTACTTACATCAAGGAATTGCATCAAGGACTTTCAATAGGACTTGGAATGTATCTGATACCATTGTTGTAAGTGGTGCAGATTTATCCGATGGGATTCTTAGGATCGAATTGGAGAATGTGGTTCCTGATGAGAAGAAACCAAAAGTTATTTCAATTGGTAAAGGTGGGAAAATTGCAAAAAGTAAAAAAGAATTACTCACCGAATAAGTTGAAAGTATAATCGAGTGGGGTAGGGGAAATCTCTACCCCATTTTTATGTGGAGAGAATGTGGAAAAGTTTTATACAAATATACACAACATAGGAAGTAAAATCTTAGTACGGACTATCGAGGATGGTGAACGGATTCAGTTTGAGGAAGAATTCAATCCCACACTTTTTATAAGGACTGATCAACCGACCAAATTTAGGACACTCGATGGTGTTGCCGTAGACTCTATAAAACCTGGAACTATTAAGGATTGTCATGAATTTATCAATACATACAAAGGTACTGATTTTCCTGTTTATGGTTATAGAGAATGGACACATCAGTATATAAGTAAGGAATTTGAGGACTGTGAATGGGATATAGAGAAAATACGAGTATGTACACTTGATATTGAAACGGAATCTGAAAATGGGTTTCCAGATACGAGAGAAGCCAATGAACGAGTAAATGTGATCACATTGAAGGATAGTTTGACTAATCAAATCTATTCCTTTGGATTGGGAAAACACAGAGTAACGAAGGATAATGTCAAGTATTTGGAGTGTGAGACTGAAAAGGAATTATTAGAAAAATTCCATGAATTGTTTAGGGTATTGAAACCTGATGTGGTAACGGGATGGAATGTCAAGTTTTTTGATATGGCTTATCTCATTCGGAGAATGGAAAATCTGTTTGGGAAACCATTTACTCGAAAATTGTCACCATTTGGTTTCATGAAAGAAAAGAACATAAAAGTTCATGGTCGAGAACAACTTGCATATATCGTTTTTGGAGTTGCAACTTTAGATTACATGGATTTGTATAAGAAGTATACCTACACTCAACAAGAAAAATATACATTGGATCATATTGCATTTACTGAATTGGGTGATCGGAAATTGTCATACGATGGTACTATGAAGGATCATTATACCAACGATTTTGATAATTGGGTAGCTTATAATATACAAGATGTCGAACTTGTTGATCGGTTGGATGATAAGTTGAAACTTATAGAATTGATATGTCAAATGTCATATGATGCGGGAATCAACTATGAGGAAGCATTCTCACAAGTTAGGACATGGGATGCATTGATATTCAATCATCTACGGAAAAGGAATATAGTGATTCCACCGTTGAATGAAACTATCAAATCTGAAAAATATCCTGGTGGGTATGTAAAGGATATCCCAGAGAAGGGTATTTCTGCGGATTGGATTGTATCGTTTGATTTGAATAGTCTATACCCACATTTGATTATGCAGTACAATATATCACCAGAAACATTGAGAGAGGATTTACCACAATTTACTACCCAATCGGATCATCCAGTTACTGAGATGTTGGATGGGGTTCTGTTACCTGATTTGGATAAACACGATGATATCGTCATGGCTGCATCTGGATATATGTTCAGTGGGAAAGTCAGAGGATTTCTACCAGAATTGATGGAGAAGATGTATGATGAAAGGGTAGATGCAAAAGACAAGATGATGGAGTCCATCAAGAACAATAGGACTCAAGATATTGCAAAGTTCAATACGATACAGATGGCTCGTAAAATTGCACTCAATAGTGCATATGGTGCATTAGGAAACCAGTATTTCCGATATTTTGATCTGAGGTTGTGTACATCGATTACTCTATCGGGACAACTTTCCATCCAATGGGTTGAACGGAAGATAAATAAATATTTGAATGGGTTACTTGACACAGAGGACAAGGATTATGTAGTTGCAGTTGATACTGATGCAGTATATGTTACATTGGGTGATTTAGTATCTAAATTGTTTGATGATGACACGGAATCAAATGTGATAATTGATTTCTTGGATAAAGCTTGTAGGGATAAGATAGAACCTTACATCGATGAGTGTTTTGAAGAACTTGCAGATTATATGAATGCATACCAACAAAAAATGATTATGAAACGGGAGGTGATTGCAGAAAAGGGTGTATGGACTGCAAAGAAACGTTATGTATTGAATGTATGGGATAATGAAGGGGTTAGGTATGAGGAACCTAAGATAAAAATAATGGGGATTGAAGCTGTTCGGAGTTCGACTCCTGCAACTTGTAGGGAGAAGATTTTGGATAGTATGTCGATCATTATGAATGGTACAGAGGACGAACTTATGGAGTATGTATCTGAGTTCAGAGAGGAATGGAAGGATCTTGCAGTAGAGGATATTGCATTTCCACGATCAGTGAATGGTCTGTCTAAATATTTTTGTCCGAAGGATGGGTATCAAAAGGGTACACCGATTCAAGTAAAGGGTTGTTTGATATACAATCGGTTACTGAAAAGGGATAAACTTGTGGATTATCCAATTATACGAGATGGGGAAAAGATACGATTTACCTATTTGAAAGAACCAAATCCAGTTGGGGATAAGGTTATAGGTATGCTCACAGAACTTCCTACAGAATTTGGATTGAAGAAGTATATAGACTACGATCTTCAATTCGAGAAAGCATATTTAGATCCACTCAAGTCCGTTTTGAGCGTGATTGGTTGGAATTATGAGAAACAAACATCATTAGAAGATTTTTTTGTATGAGGTGGAAAAATGAGAGTGCATGAATTGGCAAAAGAGTATAAGGTTACTTCAAAGGAAATTATTGAAACTTTGAAGGCAAATGGGGAAGAAGTAAAAAGTCATTTGAGTGGTTTGACGACTGACCAGATAACTAAATTGGGATATATCATGCAGTCGGGTGATACCATAGTCGAAAAGGAATATAAGGAAGAACTTGCAGAAGATGACGATTACGACGAAAAAGGCCCAATCGATTTCGATGAACAAGTTGCAGAGGAAAACGGTACTGAACTGAGTATGGAACCTGAAAAAGATGATTGGACTTTAGGTTCTGGGGATGTGGTTGTTGAAGGGGATAAGATTGGTATTGATCCCGAAAAAATTCAAGAGGCAGTTGAAAGTAATGTAAAGGCTGCAGCCGATGCAAGGGAAAAATATGCAGAAACGGTTGATGCAATAACAAAAGATCCAGAGGGTTGGGCGAATTTAAATGTAACAGAGGATTGGGATCCTGATAAAAATGATGGACAACCCGATGATGAGGAAGGAACTGATTCTGAATTGAGTTTTGGTCAAAAAGCCTTTGCAAAGGCAAAAGCAGAAGAAACTCCAGTAGATGAAATTGCAGAGGTAATAGTCGAAAAACCCAAAGGTGTTTGGGGTTGGTTTATAGGGTTGTTTTCATAAGGAGAGGTAAAAATGGATGAATTTCTTGACACTTTAGTCAAAAATTTGGGAGATGAACATACCACTATAGTTGCAGATAAGAAGTCGTCGGCAGAATTTAGTGGAACGATAGATACGGGTTCATATGTATTGAATGCCGTACTATCGGGTAGTTTGTTTGGCGGAGTTCCTAATAATAAGATAACTGTATTTGCAGGTGAAACTGCAACAGGAAAAACGTTTTTTGTCTTGGGTGTTATTGATCAATTTTTGAAGGACAATCCGAAAGGTGGTGTGATATATTTCGATACGGAAAGTGCTGTTACAGATGAGATGATGCAAGTTAGGGGGATTGACACTACGAGAGTAGTAAAATCTGAACCTGATACCATCCAGAAATTCAGACATACGGCACTTTCTGTTATTGATAATTATCTTGAACAAGATGAAGATGTCCGTAGACCATTTATGATGGTGTTGGATAGTCTTGGTCAGTTGTCGTCAACGAAGGAAATTGAAGATACTGCAAAGGGTGAAGAAACCAGAGACATGACAAAGGCACAAGTACTGAAGGCAACATTTAGGGTACTGAATTTGAAACTTGCAAAGGCTGGAATACCTTTGTTGGTCTGTAATCATGTGTATGATGTGGTAGGTTCATATATACCACAAAAAGAGATGTCTGGTGGTTCTGGTTTGAAATACTCTGCATCAACTATACTGAATTTGACCAAACGAAAGGAACGGGTAGATACAGAAGTAATCGGTAATATTATCAAGTGCAGGACAGAAAAAAGTCGATTGTCAAAGGAGAATAAGGTAGTCGAGGTATTATTGACATATGAACGTGGACTTGATAGGTAT
>Ga0207984_1000845_pt1 | contig 16788 bp, 17 predicted proteins | sample ETNtaG_30_FD_185760 | JGI IMG/M metagenome (GOLD analysis project Ga0207984, IMG submission 185760) | Marine microbial and viral communities from oxygen minimum zone, Eastern Pacific Ocean - ETNP201306PF43B (SPAdes) (version 2) | ecosystem: Environmental > Aquatic > Marine > Oceanic ...
CGAATTGAGATCACCGGTAGAAATCTTCTCAGATGGTCGATCTGCAGGCAATACCCGGGTTAGCCAATGCCCTACCTATCCGTCGACCGTTGTCATCCATTGATGCCTATCCTCGAGTTCACCATGCTGAATACCCAGAATCTGGTCATATAAAGCCGGACATAGGTCGTCATTTGACGCCTCAGGTAGGCAGATATCATTGCCTAGATAATTAATTCGCCCGATAGGCACCACCACGGACGCCGTACCGGCCCCAAAGGATTCCTGGAGTGTCCCTGCTGCCTCAGCATCAACCAGTTCCTCCATCAAAACCCGCCGTTCCAGGCACGGAATACCTTGTTCCTTGAGCAGTGTTAAAACACTGTCTCGAGTGACGCCGGGCAAAATGGTACCCCCGAGTTCGGGTGTTACAACTGTTTCCCCCAGGCGGAAAAAGATATTCATCTGCCCGGCTTCCTCTACAAAGCGGTGTGACTGACCATCTAGCCAGAGTATTTGATCGTATCCCTGATTGACACTGTCATTTATTGGCCGCAGTGTCACAGCGTAATTACTGGCTGTTTTTGCATACCCTGTGCCGCCCGGCGCTGCTCGGGTAAAGCGCTCCTCCGCCTTTAGATACAGTCTTGATCTCGACTGGGCGAAGTATTCACAAACCGGGGAGGTAAAGATGACCAGCATATATGATGCGGAAGGTCGAACCGCCAGATGGCCCTCGGTTGCGATCACAATCGGCCTGACGTATAACGCCTCACCGCGATTCGAAGGCGCCCACTCCTGATCCAGTTTCACCAACTCGGTGATTGCATCGATAAATATTCGCCTGTCCAGTACCGGAATGCACAGTCGCTCGCAGGAATCCTGGAGTCGATCAGCATTCTTGTCCATTCGGAATAGTCGCACCCTGCCATCTTTAGTGCCCCGAAAGGCCTTCAGGCCCTCGAAAACGGTCTGCCCATAGTGCAACGCCAACGACGCCGGACTCATCGGGATAGGTTCAAAGGGCCCAATCTTTGGCTCACTCCAGTTGCCCTCTTCGAACTTGCAGGTCACCATGTGGTCAGAAAACACGTCGCCAAAGCCCAGGTTCATAAAATCGGCATCCGCCAATCGGCTTGCCGCTACTTTTTCAACTTGCATATTCCGCCCCGTGGCTTTTCGCTACTGGTTGATTATTACTTAGTCCGAAATGTTTGAGCGTATCGCTTCGATTAACGTGTCTAGCTCGTCGCCAGACAATGCTCCGCCTTTGCTGAAAATCAGCCGTCCGTCCGGATCGAATGCCAAAACGTGGTAGCTTTGGTCGAGCAATCCCCAAGCATTGACCAGCAGTTTGTCTGCGTCTCTGACATATATCGTCTTCGGGTACTTTTTTTGTTTCTTCTTCAGCATGGTATCGATGACAAAATTCGGTTTCCATGAAGCACCTAGGTTAATCATCGCAATCGATTTGAGTCTATCTGCTGGAAAGGCGGCCTCTTTCAAAGCCACCTCGACGTGCTCATTCTCCTTCACTTCGTCGGGATCCACATACATCAATATATGCACGACCCCCGTCAGCTCTGTACTACTCCAAGGGCTACCATCGACTCGGCCACCGGCAGTACCCGACAATTCAACAACTGGTGGCTTCTGGTTGAGTGTGATCTCGGCGGCACTCGCTATCACTGATCCGATCAGGACGAGCAGTGAAATAAAGATTTTCATGTTCACTCCAATTCTTGTAAAAGCACTAGGATCTCGATTCCTATATCTCGAGCCACTGTTTTTTCCGGAATCTACAATACTCATAGTCAGCAGGAAATTCTTGCCTGTTCGAGCGCTCCGTGACCTATTCGTCTCTCCTCTTCCCTTTCACCAAGTACCGTCTCCCGATTACCGAAGCATCATTATCCTGGTAAAAACGTTCGACCCACTTTTCCATCTCATTCGAAAGTACGGCAAACTGACTCATCCTTTCGCACCCATCATAACATTCAGAGAGTTAACCGCACATTTCGGCGCATTTGGCCGCACTTTCGTATGCATACCGGGTTGTTACCGTTTTCCCAGGCAGATCGATAAATACTGATAAAGGGTTCCTCCGTAAGAATCTCCTCCAGTGGTCTTTGAAGAATATTGTGGTTCTCGGGTTTGTGGCTGGCGCGCAGGTACATCTGCTTTTCGTCATCAGAGCCTTGAATCCAGCAACAGGCCGACACACTGCCATCTGCAACTATATAGGGCCTGTTTTGGATCGCAGACTTGCACTTGATGCCATTGATGTGCAAGGAGTCGCGGTTCTCGATGTACGACGTCGCACTGACATCGACATCCGGTTGACCAGTGTTCCGTCTCAGATCAACTGCCGGCATGGTTGACGGTTCGAGGCATCGAATATTACCGTCTGGTGCCTGGTATTCAAACCGTTTCTCTTTTCCAAACCGGATAGTATCGATCAGCTTGAAATTGCTGAAACCCAACTGTCGACTCAAAGTCACGGCTTCTTCCACTTGGTGCTGGTTGTGCCTGAAAACAATAAAATGCCACTCACCTGTTGCGCCGCTGTCGAGATAGTGCCGAGCATTTTCCATGATCTTGGAAAATCGGGTGTTGACCCGATAAAGGTGGTTGGTATCTTCCAGCCCATCGATATGGAACTCCACTAATGAGTCGTTTCTTCTGAATATCTCGCCCAATTGCCGCCACCACTTTGCGTTTCGCAGGCCGCCATTGGTCGAGAGAGTGACGATCACGCCCTGCGCCACGAAGTACTCACAGATCTCCAGACACTGACTCGCGGCCGGTGGATCGCCCAACCCGCCACAGAGATCGATCTGCAGAATCCGGCGACAGATCTTCGGCGTGAAGGCCTTGCAGATGTCGCCGAGAGTGAGCTCGATATTCTTGACCTTTGCCCTGTCAGGCCTGCAACGATCAGCCGGCTGAGTCCGGCCACACATCGGGCAGGCGGCATTACACTTGTCCGTTAGCTCAAGATGGAAAAGTAAAATCCGTTCAAGGTCGAACATAGGCCGCTGGAGCGAAATCGCCGTGTCGAATTGCCTCAAAGCCACCTGAACCAAGTCTCCTATCTAGGGGGAATTCCAGGAATTTTCTGGTACACGTAGTACCGTCCCGCTCGAACACCCTCTGGGAGGTCACACTTCTGCCAGTCCATTACCTCAAAACGCTGATCACTGAGAACAACCCCATATTCGGCCATCAGACCGGAAATCTTGGGGCCTATCTCCCTGGCCAAAGCCTGATCCGCGACCGGGTGGCCACTGCCTATATCACAGTGGGCTAGGACCGCCGAGCCCGCAAGCCGGCTCGCAATTCCCCCAAGAGTCTCCGATAACTCCCCAATAATCATATAGTTTGGCGGTGGTTGGCAATCTGGATGAGCGGCAACCTTTCTGTCAAAGACGAATATATCCCTGTCTGGAGCTGCTTCTCGCAGATGATCGTAGGTCCGGCCGTTACCCAATCCAAGCTCAAGGAATGGTCCTGGCATGTGTTCAACACGCCGTAAAGCATGATCAATACAGCTTCGCTGTGCATTCAGCCGTCTGATGAAGCTGTCTAGTCTGCTCACCGAAGATCACTCAACCCGGGCCGCTGCGAGATTGTGGCTGGGAGATGGAACACGATGGCAGGAAATGTCGATCAGATGGGGGGTGGGATAATGGTCGGGGCGAGAGGATTTGAACCTCCGACCACCGCAACCCCATTGCGGTGCGCTACCAGACTGCGCTACGCCCCGTGTCGCAAGTTCACCGTTATCAAGGCCCCAAGAGCCCTGAAACCTCACTCAACTCGCTGATGATTTTCTCATACAACTCTTTACTATCGTCTGTGCCGCGCTTTCCCTTTTCTTCCTTCAACCGATTGCAGGCACCCCCGATGGTGTAACCTTCCATATAGAGTAGCCGTCTGATAGTCCTGATCAACTCGACCTCGTGACGCTGGTAGTAGCGCCGATTGCCCCGCCGTTTAACGGGTTGCAGTTGTGGAAATTCCTGCTCCCAGTAACGGAGGACATGAGGTTTGACCGAACACAATTCGCTGACCTCGCCAATGGTGAAATAACGTTTGCCCGGAATGGGCGGTAGCTCATCAGCGTTCGGATCAAGCATCGTCATGATCGAATTGCCGTTCCATCCGGTCTGTATTTCGAGTCGTTGTTTGAAGCGATCTTTGCCTTGACTTTCTGGCTGGCCTTGTAGGTTACGACCCGCCTCGGCGACACCGCTACTTCCTCTCCAGTCTTCGGATTACGTCCCGGTCGGCTTCGCTTATCTCGAACACTGAAGCCACCGAAGCCCGACAATTTGACACTTTCCCCCCTTTCGAGGGACTCGCGGATCTTCTCAAAAAAGAGCTCTACAAGTTCTTTAGCTTCTCTTTTGTTCAACCCCAACTGTTCGTACAATGTGTTCGCGAGGTCTGCCTTCGTGACCGTCATCGCACCCATCCTTCATTGCTGATCGTTCTATTGTGTCCTGAGCTCACAGCCCAGTTTATGTTTCAGGTGGTCGAGTATACGTTGGATAATCCGCTCAACATCCTGATCGTTAAGATTGCGTGAAGATGCCTGTAAGGTCAAGCCATAAGAAAGAGATTTTTTGCCTTTTTCAACACCATCACCCTCATATATGTCAAATAATGAGACCCCGGTGAGCATCTGACCCGCAGAGATGCCGATTGCCTGACGAACCGCAGAAGCGGGCACACCCTTGTCGACCACCAGAGAAAGGTCCCGGTTCACCACCGGATAGCGAGAGATGGCGTCAAATGCCGGTAAATTCCAGATGCTGAGAGCGTTGAGATCCAGTTCGAAAACAAATACCGGCTGCTCAATTGAAAAATTCTTCTGTACCGCTGGGTGAAGCCTTCCTATCCAGCCAATGGTTTTTCTTTTTTTGAAAATTTTCGCCGACTGAGCTGGGTGCAGAGCCGGGTGTTGTCCGGCCTCAAGAGCACCGTCTAAGGTTTGGCCAGTTATATTGAATAGTCCCTCGACGTGTCCTTTGAGATCAAAAAAATCTACGCTACGGCCTGGTACGTCCCATTGTTGTCTTGCCAGATCTCCTGTTATCACTCCGGAAACACGGGAAATCTGACGTTGCTTGCGAGCACTACCATGAAATACGTTGCCTACTTCAAACAAACGAATTCGACGCCATTGGCGACGATAGTTGGTCGTCAAGCATTGCAGCAGTCCAGGCAATAAGCTGGTGCGCATCACCGACATATTTGATGCAATAGGGTTAACCAGGGCGATTGCCTTCTCTCCTGGATCTAGTAGCTGCTGGGTGCCAAGATCGATAAAACTGTAGGTCATTACCTCCTGGTAGTCGCAATCTACCAGGTAGTCAACGATTCGATCGGGATCAATCTTTGCCTCACGCCGGGAGGCCCAGTTCACGACGTTCACCGGGCTTCGGATCGGTACTGCATCATAGCCATTGATTCGTGCGACTTCTTCCACTAGATCATGCTCGGCCTGGACATCCACACGGTAGCTCGGTGGTCTTACCGTCCAGCCACCCGCCTTAGACCTTACCGTCATACCTAGCGAACGCAAAATTGTGGTGACCGAACCTGCAGGAACATCCTGGCCTAACATTCGTCTGAGCCTTTCCCGGCGTAACGGAATCGAGATAATCTTCGGCAGCGCCTTTTTATCGAGTTCCTCAAATACCGGACCTGGCCTTCCACCACTGACATCCAGCAGCAACCTGGTCGCCCGCTCTATCGCGGTTCTCTGAAGCTCCGGGTCGACGGTCCTTTCAAAGCGGAAGGACGCCTCAGTCTGTAATTCATATGCCCGCGCTTTAGCCGCGATAATGCCGGGTCTGAAATATGCCGCTTCCAGCATAACCGACGTTGTCTCCGGTCCAATGCCACTTCCTAAGCCACCCATTATTCCAGCCAAACCAATTGGTCTCTTGGAATCCGCAATCAACAGCGTGCCCGAAAGTAATGGTATTTTTTTTCCATCAAGTAGTTCCAGGGATTCGTTACGCCGGGAATGACGGACAACGACCTTCCCTGTGATCTTTTCTCTGTCAAATGCGTGTAATGGCTGTCCTAACTCAAGCATCACGTAGTTGGTAATATCAACCATTGTATCTATGCTTCTGAGACCACTGCGCCGGAGCCTTTCACGGATCCAATCCGGGGCTCTTCCTTGAGGGCAGATACCCTCAATCACACGGCCGACATACCGGGGAGCGTCCTGCGGGGTCTGAATCATGAGTGGCACTTTTACCTTGATGGTTGGGTGCACACGATTCAATTCTGGACCTTGAAGTCTTGTTCTAGTCATTGCAGCGACTTCACGCGCGACACCACGCACACTAAGGCAATCTCCACGGTTGGGTGTGAGCTCAATATCGATCAGATAGTCATCCAGAGCCAGGTGATGATTAAGTTCAATACCCTTTTCGGTGTCCGGATCCAGCTCAAGGATTCCTTCAGATCCATCGCTGAGCTCAAGTTCATCAGCTGAGCAGAGCATTCCAGATGATTGGAATCCGGCTATCTCGGTGATCCGGATGATTTCCCCGCCTGGCAGTCGACTGCCAGGTGTCGCGACAGCTACGCACATTTCGGGTCGCAGATTTTTCGCACTGCAGACAACGCTCAAAGCGCGTGAGCGCCCGACATCTACTTCGCAGATCTTGAGTCTGTCGGATTCAGGATGGGGTCGCACTGATCTTATCGAACCTACCTTGATCTTTGGCGATATAGGACTAACCCTTGATACCGATCCGACCTCAAGCCCTATGGTTGTCAAGTTACTGGCTAGCTCCTGAGCATCCAGATCGAAATCGATCCACTCTCGAAGCCAGTTCAAACTAATGATCATCTGCGACCTGCTCCTATCGGGCTAACGAAACTGGTTGAGAAACGCCAGTTCATTATCGAAAAAAAGACGCAAGTCGTCGACCGCATAACGAAGCATGGTGAGCCTTTCTATTCCCATCCCGAACGCATAGCCGGTATATTTCTCACTGTCGATTTCAACATGTCGAAAAACCTCCGGGTGAACCATCCCACAACCCAGAATCTCCAACCATCCAGTATGTTGGCAGACCCGGCATCCTTTACTGTCGCAGAACACGCAGCCCATATCGACCTCTGCAGAAGGTTCCGTAAAGGGAAAGTAAGAGGGGCGGAATCGAACAGGCAGGTCTTGTTCAAAGAACTCACGTACAAAATAGATGAGAATGCCCTTAAGATCCGAGAACGCAACGTCTGTGCCAACAGCCAGCCCTTCTACCTGATTGAACATGGGTGTATGGGTCACATCGGAATCACAGCGATAAACACGCCCTGGAGCGATCACCCGGATCGGAAGGTCATGGTTCTTCATATACCGGACCTGCACCGGAGAGGTATGCGTTCTCAGCACCAAATCGCTCGTGACGTAGAACGTATCGTGCATCGCGCGGGCCGGATGGTCCTCCGGAATGTTCAAGGCTCCGAAGTTGTGGAAATCATCCTCAATCTCCGGCCCATCCGCAACATCAAACCCTAAGCGACCGAATATGTTCTTGATCCGCCTGACGGAACGAGTAACCGGGTGAATGCTTCCCTGATTGGCGTTCCGCCCCGGAAGACTGACATCGATCGCGTCCTCACTGAGTTCCTCATCCCGAACTCGCTCCCCCAGTTGCCCGGCCCTGGCCTTGATAGCGGCTAAAATCGATGCCTTGGCCTCGTTTACTTTCTGGCCAAATGCTTTTCGTTGAGCCGGTGGGAGCCCCCCAATCTGTTTGAGTCGTTCCGTTACGGAGCCTCGCCTGCCAAGATAAGAGACTCGGAGCGCCTCGAGTTCGCGATTGCTGACCACCTTAGCTATCGCGGCAAGCGCCTCGTCGACTTCCCCTGCAAGATCAGGATCGGAATTATTGTCTTTCAAAGTTGCGCCTGCTGTTACAAAAAAAGGGAAAGGTCGAACGCCTTTCCCTGATATTCAGCGATCCGCCGAGCCGGGGCAATAGTCAACCCTGGCACCTATTTCACGCAGCCAGTGCTTCCTTTGCGCGCTCAGCCAATGAAGCAAACCCGGGTTTATCGTGGACAGCCATATCGGAGAGAATTTTTCGATCGATTTCTACCGAGGCCATGTTCAAACCGTGAATCATCTGGCTGTAGCTCAGTCCCGATTGCCGAGCCGCAGCGTTAATTCGTACGATCCATAGCGCTCTGAACTGCCGTTTACGCTGTCGTCGGTCCCTGTACGCGTACTGGCCCGCTTTCATTACGGCCTGCTTTGCGACCTTAAAAACGTTTTTGCGTGCGCCACGATAGCCCTTAGCACTGGTGAGCACCTTACGGTGCCTGGCTCGTGCGGTCACACTACGCTTGACCCTTGGCATGTTCTTACCTTTCTAAGTGCTATCGCGACTTAACTGTATGGCAGCATTCGCTTGATGGCAGGTTGGTCGGAAGCAGCTACAAGCAATGGACTACGCAAGTGCCGCTTACGCTTTGTTGATTTCTTCGTCAACATATGGCTCATATACGATTGGGACCGCTTGAACCGACCGCTGGCCGTGGTCTTGAACCGTTTTGCGGCCCCACGGTTTGTCTTCATTTTTGGCATTCTAGATTCTCCATGATCATTTCCGGCTTACCTGCGTGGTGCCAGGACCATGACCATCTGCCGCCCTTCCATTTTGGGCATCTGTTCAACTACTGCGATCTCAGCGAGGTCGTCCCGGACCCGTTCCAGCATATTCATTCCAAGTTCCTGGTGCGCGAGCTCGCGACCACGGAATCGCAAGGTGACTTTAACCTTGTTTCCTGCATCCAGAAACCGCGTCAGATTTCTGACCTTGATATCGTAATCGCCGATATCCGTTCCCGGGCGAAACTTGATCTCCTTGACCGTGATCTGTTTCTGCTTCTTTCGCGATTCCTGCTTTTTTTTCGCTGCAGAGTACAGAAACTTCCCATAATCCATCAAACGACAAACCGGCGGCTCTGCATTTGGCGAGATCTCTACCAAATCCAGATCTCGCGCTTCGGCCATCTCCTTGGCCTCGGACACCGACACGATACCCAGTTGCCCTCCACCATCATCGACCAGACGGATGTTGTCGCCAGATATATCCTCGTTGACGCGCTGCTTTTTTGCTACGACTATGTTATGAGTCCTCCAAAGTATGAATGCCGTGCCTCGCGGACAGGCCAGGCAATGTATCGGTGATCTCGCTGAGCGGGATCGTTCCAAGATCCTGACCATCCTGCGTTCGCACGGCAACCGACTCCCCCGCCTTTTCCTTGTCCCCTACAATCAACAGGTAAGGGATACGGCGGAGAGTCGCTTGGCGGATTTTATAGCCGATCTTTTCATTTCTCAAGTCAGATTCAACCCTTACGCCCTTGTTTTTGAGGTGCTTTTCGAGTTTTGCCAGGTATTCCTGCTGTTTTGGACTGATATTGAGCAGAATAACCTGCACCGGCGCCAACCAGGGTGGCAACTTTCCCTCGGTGTCCTCAATCAAGATGCCAATAAACCTTTCAAGAGAACCCAGAATTGCACGGTGAATCATCACTGGTGCTTTACGAGAACCGTCTTCGGCGACGAATTCGGCCCCTAGTAGCCCGGGCATAGAGAAATCAAGTTGGATGGTTCCACACTGCCACTTTCGTCCAATGGAATCGCGCAGTACGAACTCATGCTTGGGACCGTAAAACGCACCCTCACCCTCCTGGACGGTAAAAGCAATTCCCTTTTCTTCGAGCGCCGTGGCGAGTGCTGCTTCTGCCCGATCCCAGAGATCATCCTCACCGACACGATTCTCCGGTCGGGTAGAAAGCGCAACATCGATATCTGTGAACCCAAAATCCTCATACATGCGGTAGGTCAGGTCAATCAAGGTCGAGACTTCATCGTGCATCTGCTCCTCGGTGCAGAACACGTGGGCATCGTCCTGAGTAAAGCGTCTGGCTCTCATCAGTCCATGAAGCGTTCCGGAGGGTTCGTTTCTATGACAGATTCCAAACTCAGAGATTCGCATCGGCAGATCCCGATAACTCTTTAATCCCTGTTTGAAAATCATCACATGTCCTGGGCAGTTCATCGGTTTGATCGCGTAATCGTGGCCCTCTACATGCGTTGTGAACATGTTTTCGCGGAATTTATCCCAATGCCCCGAACGCTCCCACAAAGTCCGATCAAGCACCTGTGGGGTATGGACCTCCTCATAACCGTATTCATCCAGCAGATTCCGCACATAGGTTTCAACCCTTCTGAACAGCAGCCAGCCATTCTGGTGCCAGAAAGCCATTCCTGGAGCTTCTTCCTGAAAATGAAAATACCCAAGCTGTCTGCCAAGCTTGCGATGATCTCTCTTCTCAGCCTCTTCGATCCGAACCAAATATGCTTTCAGCTGTTTCTGATCCGGCCATGCGGTACCGTAGATCCGCTGAAGCATCTCGTTGGATGAATCTCCCCGCCAGTATGCGCCTGCAAGCTTACTTAATTTGAATGCTTTCAGGTGACCTGTAGAAGGCACATGTGGCCCCCGGCAAAGGTCGGTAAAATCCCCTTGACTGTAGAGTGAGATACTTTCCCCTTCGGGAATGTCGCGTATGAGTTCGGCCTTGTAGGTCTCACCAATGTCGATGAACATCTCTACTGCCGCATCGCGATCAATCTCGCTACGCACTACCGACAAATCAGCCTTCGCCAGCTCGTTCATCCTGACCTCGATCTTCTCCAGATCATCCTCACCGATTCGCTCCGGGAAGGCAAAGTCGTAATAGAAACCATCCTCGACTACTGGTCCAATCGTAACCTGTGCGCCAGGAAAAAGCTGCTTGACTGCCTGAGCCATCAAGTGGGCGCAGGAATGTCTGACAACCTCGAGCCCTTCGGGATCTTTGCCAGTGATGACCCGAACGCTGGCATCCTTTTCGATCATAAAATCGATATCGACCAGCCGATCGTCAACAACGCCAGCCAAAGCAGAGCGCGCAAGGCCAGAGTGAATATCTGCGGCAATTTCGGCTACGCTGATCGATCCCGGATAGTTCCGGATAGTTCCATCTGGCAGAGAAATATTTGGCATCAAAGGCTAGTCAGTTATCTACACTTCGCGATTAAAACGGGAAGCACACCCAACGTCCAATGCCACATTGATCGCAATGTGGCATTTTCGGTTGGTCATTTTATGGTAGGCGCGAGTGGGATCGAACCACCGACCACTTGCGTGTCGAGCAAGTGCTCTACCGCTGAGCTACGCGCCTGAATTAACTTGTGAACGTTAACAAAAACCACTCTCTTTTTCAATTCAGAGTGGGCCTCGGCCTAGCAATCGGAGGCTCCACAAAGAACCTTCGCTTAAGGTCCGTAATGTCATCCCGCAGGCTCGCTGCCTGTTCAAATTCCAGGGCTCTGGCGTGCTCGTACATTTGTTTCTCCATTTTGTCGATGGTCTTACCGAGATCGTCGGGCAACCTGAAAGAATTGCCAACCACAGCGTCTCTATTTGCGGCACGACTCTTGCCATAGCTTTTGTTCCTTTGCTGGGTACCCGAATAGACTCCATCAATGATCTCGGTTACGCGTTTCTGGATACTGGTCGGCTTAATGCCGTGGCGAATATTGTAGGCGTGTTGCTTGTTGCGCCGTCTTTCGGTCTCATCAATCGCCTTTCGCATCGACCCCGTGATAACGTCAGCATAGAGAATTGCCTTACCGTTGATATTTCGTGCCGCACGGCCGATGGTCTGAATCAGTGAGCGTGTTGAACGCAGAAACCCCTCTTTGTCAGCATCCAGGATGGCGACCAGCGACACTTCCGGAAGATCAAGTCCTTCCCGAAGCAAATTGATGCCTACCAGCACGTCAAACACACCTAGCCGAAGGTCTCTTAGGATCTCCACTCTCTCCACGGTATCGATATCTGAATGGAGATAACGAACCCGCATGCCGTGATCATTAAAATAGTCGCATAGGTCTTCGGACATACGCTTGGTCAGGGTGGTCACCAGGACTCTTTCTGACCGGTCTGCCCGTAATGCAATTTCTGACATCAGGTCGTCTACCTGGCTGGCAACAGGTCGAACCTCGAGTTCTGGGTCGACCAGCCCGGTGGGTCGCACGACCTGATCTACAGTACTGGAACTATGCTCGCCCTCGTAAGGGCCCGGTGTCGCAGAAACGAAAACCGCCTGTGGCATGAGTCCTTCGAATTCATCGAAACGCAGTGGTCGATTATCCAGGGCCGATGGAAGGCGAAACCCGTATTCCACCAGAGTCTCCTTTCTAGATCTGTCGCCTTTATACATCGCACCCAACTGCGGAACCGTCACATGACTCTCATCAATAAACAGGAGCGCGCTAGCCGGAAGATAATCGATCAAAGTCGGCGGGTGTTCTCCGACCTTTCGTCCAGAAAGAAAGCGAGAGTAGTTCTCGATTCCGTTACAGTACCCAAGTTCCTGGATCATCTCCAGATCATAGCGGGTACGCTGTTCCAGGCGTTGGGCCTCGACCAGGCGTTGTTCCTGGCGCAGGATAGCAAGACGCTCCTCGAGCTCCGACTTGATCTCATCCACGGCTTTCAGCAATGTCTCCCTGGGTGTAACGTAGTGGCTCTTTGGATAGATCGTAAAACGCGTTATTCGCTCATCCACTTCCCCGGTCAAGGGGTCGAAACGCGACAAGCGTTCGATCTGGTCTCCGAATAGCTCAACTCGAATCGCATACCGATCAGACTCCGCTGGAAACATATCAATGACGTCACCGCGAACCCGAAAGGTTCCACGACGAAGATCCAGCTCATTACGCGTATATTGCAACTCCGCTAATCGCTTCAGAATCTCTCGCTGCTCATAGAGCGCCCCTTCACGCAGGTGAAGGATCATCCCATGGTACGCGGCAGGATCACCTAGCCCATAAATTGCAGAAACCGTCGCGACGATGATCGTATCTTTCCGTTCGAGCAGTGCCTTGGTCGCCGACAGGCGCATCTGATCGATGTGATCGTTGATTGAAGCATCTTTTTCGATATAGGTGTCAGTACTGGGGACATAAGCCTCCGGCTGATAATAGTCGTAGTAGGATACGAAGTACTCCACGGCATTGCGTGGGAAAAACTCTCTCATCTCCGAATACAACTGAGCTGCCAGGGTCTTGTTTGGCGCCAGGATGAGCGACGCCCGTCCGGTGGAGGCAATCACATGCGCCATGGTGAAAGTTTTGCCGGAGCCGGTAACGCCCAAAAGGGTCTGATACGCCTCTCCTGCACCTATGCCCTCCAGCAACTCACCGATCGCACCTGGTTGGTCACCGGTCGGTTCAAAATCACTTTTCAACTCGAATTGACGAATAGTTCCAGCCATGAGTTCTTACAAAGGCCGAGGGTGCAAGGCACTTCCGCACACAAGGTAGACACAATTCTGCTGCGCATGCCGGATAAACATAGGCCTGGTTGTGCGATATCTCACTGCGCCATTTTCCTCAAAACCCCAAAGTTGGAGTCTCTGAATTGACAGACCTTGGGGAGTTGTCATGTCGGGCCACCGTTCAGCGCCCTGCCGAATTCTGGAAGAATCAGGATTTTCGCTGATTGAACTGATGATCGTATCCGTGATTATTGTAATCCTAATCCTCTCCGGTGGCCCGCAATTGTCCAGTGTGCTCGTTCGGCAGAACCGGAACAGCGCGGCCCACTCGCTGTTCCGGGACCTCAGCCACGCCCGGACTCAGGCGTTGCGCCTGGGTACTCGGGTCTACCTTTGTCCTGGCCACTCAACTGAAGCGTGTGGAGAGACAGCCCAGTGGGAATCGGGCTGGACCACTTTTGCTGACTATGATAAGGACCGAAAACCTGCAAAGAACGAAGCACTGTTCCGTCGGGACAAGCTGGCCTCCGAGAATGTTCGCATTCGGTTTCGAAGCCCACAATATCTCTTTTACAAGGGGGACGGCAGTGCCTGGCCTAACGGCCACTTTACCATTTGCCCCTCTGACGTTCGAGTCAAACCACTCGCGATTATCGTCTATCACACGGGGCGAAGCCGAATCTCCGAGAAAGCGCCAGATGGTCGCTCGATCAATTGTAGTTGAATATGACTGAATGATATTTGCACCGATTATGATGAAGGGCCAACAGTCGCTTGACCCTTGATTCTCCCAACAGTAGGATTCGCTGTCCTGATCCCCGGTAGTTCAGTTGGTAGAACGGTGGACTGTTAATCCATATGTCGCTGGTTCGAGTCCAGCCCGGGGAGCCAGTTTTATAGGCATTTCTGCTTCATCCTACCAGCCTGATTTCCACTAATGTCACTATAGTGTCACTATCGCTGCACACTCGGTAGGTTTGCTACCACTTCGCGTAATCGTTTATCCGCGGTATGTACGTATCCCATTGTTGTCTTCAGGTTTCTGTGACCAGCAACCCTCGATATGTCTACCAAGTTTGCATTGGGAGCATGAACGCATTCAGTGATTGAAGTGTGCCGCAGACAATGTGGTGTAGCGTGCGCTATGCCGGCACGATCCACAGCAGTCTGGAACACTTTCCTCACATCTTGTATCCGTTTGCCGAAATATCTGGGTTTGGTATGCGTGAACACCCAAGGTGTATCAGGAAAGTACTCATCACAGACTCGTCTTAGTCGTAACAGTGCCGCAAAGGCCTCATCATTCAACGGCACCAGTCGCCGCGCTTTGCCTTTCGTGTGTTCTACTTCCAGACGAACTACTTCGTTGGCGAAGTCAACTCGCTCCCAATCTAATTCCAACATCTCACCGGGACGCATCATAGTGCAGAAACCCAAAATGCAGAACTCTGGGAGGTATCTTCGAGTATGACTACTCCACGCTTGCTTCGCAGAACAGAGTAGTTTCGAGAATTCGTCCACCGTCAAACATCTGGCTTCATCATTCTCTTCTGGTAACCGCTTTCCCACAACTGGGTTCGGCAGCTCCCAGTCCAACTTCTGCTTAGCCCACCTAATTGTCGATGACAACAGTGAGAGTTCCTTATTAATGGTTTTGTTCGCAATACCCCTATCCTGACGATATGCGATATACCCGAGTACATCTACGTTACAGAGCGTATTCATAAACAATGACTCTGGAAAGTACTCAGCGAGGGCCTTGAATCTCTGTTTGTCAGTCCCAGTGCTACGCTTAACATCCATTGTCCCTCTTAGATACAACACCACCAGCTGTTCAAAGGTACGGTTAGGCTCGATCCCTCTAGCCGTTTGGCTCCAGACGTCGGTTTTCCACTTATTGCGTAGTGCTAACGCTTCCCTCTTCGTGGTTGTTCCAGTAGAGCATTGAACTCTCCTACCGCTTGTCTCTGTGTAAGATGCCCACCAGTACTTACTTCCTTTACGCCGGTAGACACCTTCCTTCTTTTTGCGTTGTTTAGGCATTTGCGTTCTCCTTTCGGATGACGCACCGCCAACCCCACGCACCCCAAATTATATCGTGTTTGGGCCTCAACCCAGTCCAAAACAGCCTGTTTGGGTATACGAATGCACCCACGAATTGGCACAACGGGTAGCGCATCTTCTTCAATGAGCCGCTTGACTGTTTTGCTCGATACCATGAGCTGATTAGCAGTCCCCTCCACTGTCCACAGAATCGTCTCCTCCATATTTTGTTGTTTTTCATACTTTGCCTCGTTTTCATCTATTGTTGTTCTGTTTGTATCCATTACTTACAAACTCCTCATCCTGAGCCCTTTGTGCTGATGGGTAGGCTCACCTATTACCCGACCCTGATTACCCTCGTATTGCAGCTGTACGGCTGCACTGAGAGGCATATCGGGGGTCTTTCGACGGGGTTTAGGACGGTAATCCCAGAGCGCACAATCGATCAGTTCACAAGCCTCGGTCTGCATTCTCCAAGTGCCTTCAATTTCAGGATCGTAGATGCATTCTTTGCATTTCTCATTGATCGCTTGTTGCCTAGTCATGACCCACCCCCTGTAGGCATGTAGGTACCTACACGCCTACACTGATCCCAATCCTCACCGGGTTCATAGTCCTCAACAATCGATGGCACCACCCACTGTTCATAGGCGTTGAGCATCTCATCCCATTTGAAACCGTCAAACACGCCTGCATTGTGTCGTATGGATGTTTTCAGAATGCCAAACTCTGAGAGCAATTTTGTTAGCTGATAGCCCTTGACCCTTGTGTCTTGGCTTTGAGAATATTTCCCGGCATTCCACCTTTCCCAGACCTGATCATTATTTTCCTCAAATGAATGAATTTGGCAGAGAGCGATAGCCAGAGCGTTGGGTTGGATACCCTTGTTGGTCATTCCAGCTTTCAAATCGTTACTGAGTTCAGAGTATTTCCAGTCATAAACTGCCTTGAAATCCTTGAGCAACATCATCTTGGCTTCGTCTTCGTCGACCTGTCTTTGGCTCATCAACAATCGCATCGCTTGCACCCCCAATTCAGGTGATGCCAACTGAGCAATCGAGACCAAAGACTCCCATTTATCTTCATCTCTGGGTTCAACGGAGTCTGGGATCATGGGGTCATGAGCAATAATCTGCTGTCGATGATCATCGCACCACCTGAGCAACTCTTCCCCGTGCTGCCGAAAGATTGATTGGTGCCTCTTGCGTCTGTACTTCTCCTGCAACTGGTCTGACTTGGCCCTTTGCATGTTGATCACAATACTTCTGGACAAAGTGGTATCCGGCAGTTTCAGGTTCAATGAAATACCCGCCATCGCCACCGCAGAATGAACCGGCATCTGTGTGGGTACATGTGTATCACCGACACACTTGATGAAGTTCCCACCCTTCT
>Ga0207984_1000846_pt1 | contig 16768 bp, 6 predicted proteins | sample ETNtaG_30_FD_185760 | JGI IMG/M metagenome (GOLD analysis project Ga0207984, IMG submission 185760) | Marine microbial and viral communities from oxygen minimum zone, Eastern Pacific Ocean - ETNP201306PF43B (SPAdes) (version 2) | ecosystem: Environmental > Aquatic > Marine > Oceanic ...
GAGTGCATGCAGTGTTGCCGACGTAACACCAACTTCTTTGTATTGGCCGAAGGAGCCGTTCTCGTTCTGGCCTTTGACGAGAAATTGCAGGGCCCTTTCAACCACCTGCTGGCGCTCTGCCGCGCTGGGTGCTTTGTAGGTTTTGTAGGGCTTCGCCTGTTCAGCCTGACAGTAAACAGACAGGCAAAAGCAGCAAATCGCAGCTCTCATACTCTCTCCAATTGAAAAGTTAATTTAACCGGTTGCCCGCACAATTCAGTGATTAGCAATGGGGCGGCCAATCAGACAGACTATCGGCATTACGTTGTTTAGCCGCTGTTACGGATATGACTCTGGGCCACGCTCGGGGCCTGCCCCGGCGAGCCATGATTGACAGCTAGATTGAAATTTCCACGCAGTACCTTGCCAACAGCGCATCAACAGCCGCAGCCGAAGAAGTGCTCCAAACGCTCGCAAGCGGGCGTTTGGAGCACTTCTTCGGCTGCGGCTGTTGATGCGCTGTTGGCATTCTTGAGGTTGTCTTTTGGTTTCTAGCTGTCAATCGTCGCACCACGGGGGCAGGCCCCGTGGAGGCGGGAAAACGTATCCATAACAGAAACTACTTAAGGATACCTTAAAGGAAGGGGGTGACTTCTATTGATTCAGGGATGGTACGTCCAATCGACATCGGTTGGACATTCCTTATCCACGGGAAGATATGGTTGATGGTTGATGGCCGAACACGATCAGATCTCAAAAGTGGCGCCTTGATTGTCTGCCTGGGTTACCAGGATTTCCGAATCATTGAATCCAAACCTCTCGGAGATCTGCACCAGCAGCCGGCTGGCCGAGGCTGCATCGGGAACCAAACCGAATACCGCTGGCCCCCACGAGCTCTGGCCTGCCCCTGGAAAGCCGCTGCTGCGAATGTACTCCACGATATCTGCCAGCAGCGGGCCTGCATAGACTCCGCCCTGGGCTGCCTTGAAGCAGAGGCCGGCCTCGTAATTGAATTCGTATATCGCTTCGCTGAAGCCCTGAAAATCTTGCTTCGCAATGGTCGGCAAGATCCCCATCAGAACGATTCGGCTGAGCTTTTCCGTTCCCGACACCGGGATGGCTAACTCGCGCATGGCCTGTTCCTCTGCCCCGCCGTGCAGGCCCTGAAGCGCCTCAGGGATGACAACGACGAAACGCCATTCCTCAGGAACCGGATGTCGGGCGACCAGTGGCGCCACCTTATCGTGCCTGGATTTTCCGCCGTCGACGAGGAGGCCACCGTGCTCGAATCCGTGCAGGCCGATGCCGGATCGTCCGCCACGTCCGATGCGTTCTGCGAGTTCGGGTCCGGTGACGTGTTTATCGCTGGAGAGTAGGGAGAGGGCCTTGGCAATGAGCAAGCCGACTTGTGTGCCAGTGCCGAAACCAGAGTGTTCAGGGGCACTGTGCTCCAGGATGAGTTTGGCTTGGGGAAGACTCATTCCCGTTGCGTTGCAGTAGCACTGGGCAAAGCCCTGCACACGCTGGCTCAACTGCCCGGACACTGAAAATTCGCTGGCAGGCTCAACACGAAGCAGAGATCCTGGCTCTCGAATCATGACGCCGACTCCGCCAAACTGGCGAGGCAGTTCCGGGTTCCTGGCCAGGAGGCCGAAATGCAACCGGCTTGGGGCTTCAATCTGAATGGTCATTACGTTGGGCTTCGCCGCCCGGCCTCCTTCAGCATTTCGTCCATCCACTTTGCTACTTTAGAGTTCAGGAATACTGGCGGTTCTGCGTTGTAGTCGATGGTGCGGTCGTACCCGCCCATTCGGTAGCATTTATCAAGTAGAGGCTGGACGTCCAGGACGATGTCTTCATCATCGGGCCGCAGCGGGATAGCGACAGCAGGGATCGGATCTGGAAGATTAAAGGGATACAGGCTTATGTGTCTTCTGTCCGTGGCTGGGCTCACACAGATATAGTAGTGTGCTTTATGCCTTGAAGTGATTAAACGTAATGGTGCTCGAATGGCGTGACGCCCCTGGAGGATTACGTCTACTTCTACCATGTGCGCGCCTGCGGCGAGTAAATCCCGTTGCTTGTCCATGTATCTCTCCAATCCTGCCAGTTCCTTATTGGATGGGCTGAGAATTTCAATTGCTGTTACTAGCTTTCCGCCCTTGTTTTCTACAATTTGAACACTGCGTTCAGTCTCGGGTTCGTCGAGCTCCATCTCCACGTCAACGGGCTCTGCAACGGCCGTAGAGCCGTAAGTCTCAAAGCCATCGCTGACACGGTCTACACTAACCTGGACGTCTGGCACATATTTCTGCTCCCGGCCTTCGGTTGTTTCAAGAATGACGTGTTCTTCCGTACGGGCGGCCAATCCTTCCGGCAACTGTTCGCAAAGTTGATCTCTGATGTACACAGTCAATGCGGTGTGGACATCTCTCCAAAAGTACTCAAGGTAAGGATCCATCCCGGGGAGGGGGCTCGGCATTATGTTTCTCCTGCTTGCTGATTCTTGCTGAATGCGAGTATAAACCGCTCTCCTCATAACACACCACCAAGGCAGATGAATCAAAGGATGCGCTCAATTTTTATTTCGGCCCTTTTGTAGATCGCTGGGTATCGACTGGTGGCTTCCATCTGAATGGTCATTGTCAGGTAGAGCTCCGGCGCCCGGCCTCCTTCAGCATTTCGTCCATCCACTTGGCAACTTTGGCGTTGAGAAATACCGGCAGTTCAGCGTTGTAGTCTATGGTGCGGTCGTACCTGCCCACTCGGTAACACTTTTCGATCAGAGGCTGAATGTTCAGGACGATGTTTTCATCTTCGGGCCGTAGCGGGATGGCGACAGCAGGAATGGGATCCGGAAGATTGAAGGGATACAGACTTACGTGTCTTCTATCCTCCGCTGGGCTCACGCAGATGTAGTAATGGGCCTCATGCCTTGCGGTAATGAATCGTAACGGAGCTCGGATGGCGTGGCGGCCCTGGAGGATCAGATCTATTTCCACCAGGTTCGCTCCTGCGGCGAGCAAATCTCTCTGTTTGTCCATGTATCTGGCCAATCCTGCCAGCTCTTTGTTCGATGGGCTGAGGATCTCGATGGCCGTTACCAGCCGGCCGCCCGTGCTTTCAACAATCTGAATACTGCGCTCCGTTTCCGGTTCGTCGACCTCCATCTCCACGTCTACGGGTTCAGCAACGGCGGTAGAGCCGTAAGTTTCAAACCCATCACTAACACGATCTACACGAACTTGCATGTCCGGCACATATTTCTGTTTCCGTCCCTCGGCTGTTTCAAGGACTACGTGCTCTTCCGTACGTGCGGCCAGCCCGTCGGGCAACTGTTCGTCTAACTGATCACAGGCGTAGACAGTCAATCTCGTATGAACGTCCCTCCAGGATCGTTCAAGGTAAGGATTCATACCTGGAAATGGGCTTGGCATTCTGTTTCTCCTGTTTGCTGATTCTTGCTGGCTGCGAGTATAAACTGCTCTCTTCAAATCACACCCTGCCCAATCGTAGCTCTGGCCGGAGTACACCAACAACAATGATTCAGAGGTTGCGCTGGACGTTCCTGGCTGCCCTTTTCTCGGTCGCATTGCATCACGCGCAGGGCGAGCTGCCTGAACGGATCACGATCAAGCTTGTTACCGATTTTGAAACGGCAGAACTGGCCAGTGACCGGGAATCGTTTCGTGAAATCACGAAGACCGAGTTTTCTGAAACTACCAGCAAGACCATCGTTCTCGGCGAAGACGTGACCCTTTGGGTGCGCAATGCCTTTGTGGATGACGGCAACCAGAGATTCTTCTTTGAGAAGTATCACCAGGGAAAATACATCAAGCGCGAGGGCGAGCTCACCATCCAGCGGGAGACGCTCAAAGTCGGCAGGTTTCTGATTCAGCCTGGGCAGCACGGATTTGAGCTGAGCCCGGAAGGCAAGCTAACCACTGACGACCCGGAGATTCGAATCGGCGGCCATACGGTGATGCTTCAGATGCACGAGGTTGCAGTCTATGGCGTGGATGATGCCAGGTCGGCCCCAGTGGAGTTTCGGAAGGTGCCGGCCAATGTTGGACTGTTCAGTGTCGAAGAAAATTTCGAGCTCAATCTGGATTCTTTTCCCGATCCGAAATTCCTCAAGAATCCTCGAAAGCCGATCGCGCTGAAACCCGATCAGCAACAGCCCGTGCTGACGAATCTGATCAGTCATCAGAAGGACTTTTATCCATTAAAGATCTGGCTTCCCTCTAACACGGTCGGCCAGGGCTACCTGCTCTACCCGAGCTGGCAGGCGTTTCATATTACGAAAGAAGGTAAGGTCGACCTCGACGGGCCCGGAACGCCGGATGCCCCGGGAGTCAGGGTGGAGGGTGTCCGGATTGTCATTCCTTACCGGAGGTTTGGCGGCAAAGTGAGTTCGCACTCGGGCCTGAGTGGCGGAGTGGGCGCTGTGCCGTTGAGTGCGCAGATGAGCTTCAGCGCTTCCCTGGAATCGAAGAAGCTCAGGGCCGGTGTGGAAAAGCCTCCTGAAGATTGCTACCTCAACGTCAGCAACGATTTCTCCAGGCGGCCGTACCGGTTTTTTCTTGCGGACAACACAACGGACGATCCGTACGCAGTGCGCATGATGGCCGTTGAATGGGACACGCCGGTATTCACTCGCGGCCAGACGGTGGAGATCTCGATGCGTCTGCTGGAAACCAAAGATAAGGAGACGATTGAAGACCCGGTCGTAAATATGTCGTGGTCTACGTACGAACCTTCGCTGCCGACTTCGCGTACCTGGAATCCAGTGAAGGTCGTCTCGTGGCAGAACGGGCACGAAGAGGGCGTGCTACAGTTTGAGGTGCCTGACCAGGGATTCGGCTTCTACATTTTCCGAACGCAGATTTTCGATAAGAGCGATCCGTCGCTGACCACGCCGTTGGAGTCTGAAATCCATTGCTCCATCATCGAGCCAAATCAGACTGGAACGGCGAGTTTCGTGGCAGACAAGGGTCGCAACGCGTTTGTGGTTGGCGAGGAGTTTTCGCTGCAGTTGGTGTTGCGCTCGCAAGGGAAGCGTGAACCGGGCAATCGAACCGTGGTGTTCGAGCACAACGCAGGATGGGCGTCTCGCCCGTCATCGAATGGAGTCGGACGGGACGGCCAACCCACGATTCACAAAGAAACTCTTACCTTCGAGGACAGCGGCGAATCGTGGCACGCGGAGACCATTTACTTCGCCGCCAGCCGCACCTCCGTTCTCGCTCCTGGCCGATACACGCTCTCTGTCGAGGGTCTCCCCAAGAACACCATCTCCGTGCCCTTCCATTTCGATCTCGCAGGCCGGCAGAGGTCCAGCCTCTATCACGTGGTCAAGCCATCCAAATACACACGGCCCATGAACAGTCTGGAAACCAGCCAATCCGGGAATCCCCGCAATCCACCGGTCGATCTGGATCGTGCCATGCACACGCTTGCCGAACTTGGTTACAACCGGCTCGAGCTGATGTCCTACATCACCAACCATCACATGCGTTATTTCACCTGGCGTGAGGAACTGGCCGCAACTGACGCTCGTCTGCCTGCACCGTTAAGCGTTTACACGCCTACCCCCCGCAATCAGATCATCAACGCGTGCGTGCGCAACAAGCTTCAATTCTCTGACGTCTTGCTTTCATACAACGATTTTCATCTGCCGCGCTACATCGAGCCTTACGTCAAGGCCAGTGAACGCTGGATGGCCCGCGAAGTCCAGGCCATGCGCCATTCGCCCGCGTTCGACGGAATCATGCTTTACGACGAAATGTATGACGGCGGCGTGACCGGCCTCGTCGAACACCATAAACAGTACTTCGCCAAGTATCGCTCGGATCGAACGGAAAAGGAGCTGGGGCAGTCTCCCGGCAAAATCGAAAGTGCGTGGAATCGATATCTCCAGCGTCCACGCAATCAGCGTGACTCCAAGGCCCTCGAGGGCCTCCTCAGCTACCGCGATTGGTGGCAGCTCGGGTGGAAGGAATGGATCGACCGTATGGTCAAATTGGGCAAGCAGCTCGCGCCGCACACACGATACGGTACTTACCACCGCACGTGGGCATCGCCCGGTTTCAATGACGAGTATTACAATGGATGGGCCCCTGACCTCTTTTCCAGTCTCGACATCATCGGGCACGTGCACTACGCGGATAACATTACCGCGTGGGTCAGTATCCCGGCCCTCGCTCGAATTTTGCGTACTGGCACAGGCAAGACGCTCTACATCAACATGCCGCTGTCGCATGAAGGGCGTACCCGGATGGACGGCCAATACACCCGGCACATGGCGTTCGCTTTGATGGCGCAGGGCGCGAACGGTGTCAGCCAATATGGCGTGGCCCACACGTTTGAAGACGGGCCGAATCCGGTGACCGCAAAGGGTCGCGAGACCACCAGGAATCTCAACGAGCGCATCCTTCAGCCTTTCGGCGAGATCATTGACAAAACCGTCGACAGCTACAACCGCGTGGGCATCATCAGCACAAAGCGTCAGCACTTTCTGAGCGAGTTCAAAAACATCCCCGTTGCCAATCAGACAGAAGGCATCTGGATTGCCTGCTGGCGGCTCGGTTTTCCGGCGACGTTCCTGCGAGAGGAGCATTTTGCCAACGAGCTCGAGGGCTTCGACATCATCTTCGTTCCGGGCATCCGATACGATGGCGAACTGGACGACGACAAACTTAAACGGCTGCGTGAAGCGATTGCCTCAGGAACGAAGGTGGTCGTCGAGCAGGGCAGCGCCCTCGAACTGCCGGGCATTATCAAGCTGGATGACTGGCCGCTCACGGATTACTTCATCGGCACCTACTTTCCGACCTGGGCCGACGACGAGCTCAACAAGGTTTACGAGCTCTCACAACCGATCACCGATTATCTGCGTGTCCGCTTCAAGGAGTGGAAGACCGAGCCGGCAGCCCGCGGCCCGTTTACGGTTGGCCCCAGTTGGCGGCAAGGCGGCAGGATTCAATATCTCGTGATGGGCAATTTTGAAGACCCGAAATACGGGCACACGGTAAGGCAACAGATGGCCAGACCGGTCGTGATGCCGCTGGAGATAGTGGCTCATCGAGGGAAGGTGGCCTATGACCTGATACATCAGAAAGAGTTGGTGGTGGAGAGCATAGCTACAGGCAGCCTGCCTGTAGAAGAGAATCGAGTGAAGCTTGATATGACGCGCGTCCAGGGAGCCATGGTCGCGTTTACGCCCGAGCGGATCGCCAAACTGAAGGTTGAGTATTCGGTGTCGAACAATGGAAGCCGTTTGCAGGTGAAGGCGGATCTGGTGGGTGAGTCTGGTGAGAGCCTGGGTGTGTTTCCGACTCAGATAACGATGAGCAGACAGGCTGGCAGCCTTTCGCCGCGATACTTCCGCGTCCTTGGCGATGACCTCACTGCCGAGTTCGATCTTCCGCACACGCCGAAACCTGAGAGCTTCACGGTGAGAATTCGCGAGGCCCTCAGCGGCAAGACTGCTGAGCTTCAAATTCAGACCAAGGCGATCGGACAATCGAGTCTGCGACTCGTCGATAGCACTCAGCCGTTCATTCCCCGCCCGGGCGAGGTCACCGCGTTCCTTAAGAAGAACAAGAAGGTCATCATCGTTCCAGGCAACGGTATTGATCGGCTTCGGCCGATTGCCGAAGAACTCGCATCCGGTCTAAAAGCCAAAGGCATCGACGCGCGTATCGTCTCAGAGGACAAGGCTTACTACATTCCGCAGGGGGACCCAAAATCCGAAGATCCCATGGGCGACGGATTTCATTCCTGGCGGAAGGGCCAGGCCATCATTGGGCCGGGCACGATTGTTGACGAACCGGTCATTCTGCTCGGCGGGCGGCAGAGCTCGTTCCTGCTCGAGACGCTCGATGAGTACGGCTTCCTGCAATCCCCTCCTATCGGCGGGCCAAATCTGAAAACGCGGCCGAGCATTCAGGTTGCCTCCAAAGCGATGCATTACGGGCACGACACTCTATGCCTCATCGCAAACGAATCTGAAGGGATGAAAAGGAATGCTGAAGCCATTCTGTCTTCGATTTCCATGCCACAGATTCCTGTGCCATCGTCCGAGCAGGCCGAACCCAGACTCGCAGAAGGCACGACGCCTACCCAGGTCCCTGGCCTCCTTGAAAAAACGGGAACGAACGAGATGGTCGTCGACATTAAATTCGACAAAGCGGGTAACCTTTACGTCATTACCTGGGGACACGGCAAGAACCTCTATTCCTTCACACCGGACGGCAAGCTGCGGTTCAGCAAGTTTCTGCCGGAAATGGGCACCAATCGGTTGAGCGTCCACGACGATCGCATCCTGGTCTACACTGCGGCCGGGGCCCGTTACTACGCGCTCACGCTCGATGGCAAGCCGATCCATCAGGCAAAGCTCAATATGGATCCCGGGACCACACGCTATCGCGACGGTTATGGGCTCTCATGGGCTAACTTCGCATGGTCGCCGGCTCGCAAGGTTCTGCTCCACAGCCAGTCGGATCGGATGCGCGTTCTTGATGAGCAGTTCAATATCGTCGGCGAATGGGAAGGCGAAAAGTATTTCGACAAAGACGTCTCTGACTTTGAGCGGATTCGCACGATGCACGGATTCGTGTTGAGCCCTGACAGGCTGCGTTTGGCGCAGCTCGAGCGAAGCACGTATTTCACCAAGTGGGGCTCGTACAAAGATGTACCGGTTTACGATCAGCATCTCGTGATTCGAGATCTGACCGGCAAACTGCTCTACGAATTCAAAAACATCGAAAACGCCGAGAAGCCCAAGGCACGCCTCACGTGGCCAGATGACGCGGCCGGCCCGGTCGTCTACGCCAAGGACGAGCGCCTCGAGTTCGATGCAAAACTCGAGCTTGTCTCACGCCGCGTGCACAAGACTGATTCCACGCTTGGAGGCGACCGCCGGCTTGTGCGTGACGGGCGCACCTTCATCTACTTCACCAGCCCGACCAAACAGCAAAGCAGGCTCGGGCCGCTCAAGATTATGCCGACGTATGTCAGGCAGAGCCCGGACCTGCAGCACATCGTCATGCTTGACGAATATGGCTTGATGTCCGTGTTCAAGAGTGAGGATGGTTCGAAGGTAAGCCAGTTCACCGTGCCTGAGATTGGCGATGTAATCCGGTTTACCGATGACTCAAAGACGCTCATGCTTGGCTCGTTCCAGGGCGGCATCCACGCCTACGATCTGAAAGGCGCGCTCAAATGGAAAAAGAAGCTCGGCGAATACAACGACATCCTCGATAGCGACCTGACGCTCTACGACCCTTCATTCAGAGACTTCACCGAAAAGCTGTGGCCTGTCAGCCGCGATGAAGCCGGACAACTGGACAAGCTCGTTCGCCTGGGCAACAACCGCCTCACCAACGGCGACTGCGAAACCGAGGCTGCGTGGGCAGGCAGCGAGGTCGCGTACGGGGCCGGCTACAACAGCAAACGTGCTTTGCTCGTCGGCCGTGATCTGGTCGGACAGGAGATCACTCAGTACCTCGGCAACCACGTGACGTGGGTGCTCGAATTCTTCTATCGAAGCGCGGGTGTCGCATCAAAGGACACCCAGCTCCTCGCAGGTGTGATGTCCGACAGCGATGACCCTGACTCCCTGGCCCGTACTTTCGAAACAGGTAACGAGTGGCAGTTTGGCCGCGTCGTCGTCAAGAACGGAGCGAACTGCAAAAAACTTTCGGTCGGTTTCTGGTCGAAGAATGGCAAGGCCCTCGTCGATGGCGTCACATTGCGGCGCATCAGATTTCCGAGTGTGAACCACTTGCATTACGAGCCGATCCACCGGGCCAAACCAGTTGTGCTCGAGAATCCGCTCTTCTCCGAAACCTACGATCCCATTGGCCGGCATCGCAATGAAAATCCGAACCGCGTCATCATCGCTCCTCTTCTGACCGGCGTGCTCAATCTTGTTGATGAGGCGTTCATGCAGAATGGGCGCATTAACGAGATCGGCAGTAAATGGTTTGTGCAGCCTAACTCGGTCACGACTCTTATCTCGTGCGGCATGCGTGACCCGCGCTGGGTGTCGATGGTCGGCCTTTACTTCAATGCGTACGACGAAAAGAACGTCACGCCACACTTCGACGTGGTCGTCACGGATATGGCGACCAAGAAAGAAAAGGTAGTCGCGAGCATCCGTCACAACGGGCAGCTCTTCCGACTCATCAAGTTCGATCCGATCAAGACGCCCGTGGTGAAGGTGAAACTCGTCAACAGCATCAAACGGCTTCGCACGTTGACCGAGGTCGAGCTCTATGGCCCACTCTCCGGACGAACGGGCGCGCCGGGCTTTGTTGACCCGGAGGGCCAGAACACCTGGATGGGCGATTTCACTCGCGTGGACAGACGTGAGAAAAAGCTCGCGCCACGTTTTCAGCAAGGTTACTACTGCAGACACGGGCATGGTGACAAAGACATCCTCTGGAACGCGCCCATGGCCCAATTACTGCTCTCCGAAGACACCATCTACTCAGGCCGCGCCTTCGGCAAGAATACCGCGTTCGACCTGTCGTCCTTTGCCGTGCAGAAGGGACGCAGGCCACGGAGCTTTCCGGCACTGTATTGGGGAAGGGCTGGCGGCCTGGGTTATACGCCGTTCGGTACCCTCTACGGCGGCCTGATTCTACGTAGCGGAATTGACGGCAAACTCTACTGCATTAACCCGGATTCGGGCACAGAACTCTGGTCATCCAAAGTCGGAGAACGGCTCTTCGGATGCCCCGTTGCAGTCGGCGAAGACATCTTCGTTGCCAGCGACAAGGGCAAGCTCTTCCAGCTCGATTTTGCCAACGGCAGCATCATGAAAGAAGCCAGCACAAGCGGCCCGGTGCTCGGCTCGCCGTCCACCGACGGTCATAGCCTCTTCTTCATCACTGAAGACGGCCTCCTGCACAGCGTAAATGTCTCGAACCTAAAGGAACGCTGGAAGGTACCGGTCGCGCTGTACACCGATTCCACGCCGGCCGTGGATGGGGGCATCGTCTACCTCGCCGATCAGAAGGGCACGGCGATGGCCATCAACGCCACCAACGGCAGCCTCCGCTGGAAGACCGAGCTCGGTGATGAATTCACGCGCTGTCCAGTCGTCGGTAGAACGCACGTTCTTTACGGATGCCGCGGCGGCACATTCGCCTGCCTGAATCGGGCGGACGGAAAAATCATCTGGAAGAAAAAGGTCAAGACCCGGTTCCATTACGAGCCGATAATCCTTGGCGATGAAGCGCTGTATGTTGAGAGAATAGAAATAGCAGGCTCACGTACCCCATGGAATCTCATGCTCGCCAAACTGGGCTCGGGCGAATCTCGCCACCTTCAGTATTCAGTAAGGAAGGGTGACAAGTACGAGAGCACCAACTTCAGCTTCGGGAACGATCCCGTTATGCCTTTCAGTTACTACAAAGGCACCCTTTTCCTCGTCGATCGTCATGGTGACAGCGGCCACACCGCCTACACAGTCAATCACCCCTGGCATCCCATCGGCGGGGGATTCCATGTGATTCGGCCGATGGCTGAGGAGGAAAAGTAAGGAGGCGGGACTGATGGGTGAATGATGGGACGATACGACAAGAGCTGTAAGTGGCACGTACAGCATCACGGGGATTCTTCCACAGTTCCAACCCTCATAACTCAGGTCTGTGTACCAATAGCTCAACTTTCCGTTTCCTTACCAATCGTTGAGACCGAATGGTGACTCCGTCCTTCTCATCCACCAGTACGAATGATTTTCCTGAAAGAGGATCCATCACTTTCCTGCAGGCTTTCTCGCCATCCAGAAACAGGTGAATTGCCGCTACGAGCATCTGGACTCGGGACAGTTGGGCCCCGTGCTGCATGTGGAAAGATGTGGCCGCAGGCATGATCAGTTTGCTTATTGGATTCGCGTTTTTCAGGCCTTCTTCGAATTCAATGAGCTGCTGCTCAGCCGCCGGGAATGGCTTTTCCATCGCTTCGATGAATCGGTCATAGTCCTTTTCAGTCTGTTTCAGCATGGCATCGATGGCCGGCTTCTGCCCTCCTGTTAAAAGCGCGAATGTGATACCTTCCGCGCCCAACAGTTCAAGATCCTTGCCGGCTTTGGCGGGGTCGGCGAGTGTTCTTCTGAGCCACCCCAAGTACACTCTCTTCTCCATACGAATCCCATCGGCCGGCGTGGAGTGAGGCTGAAGTTTTTCCATCGAATCCAAAAGACCATGCAGTTGAGCGGGGGACATCAGCCACAAGTGCTGAGCAGCGGTTTCCAGTGCCATTCGCTCAATGGCAATTCCGACCAGCACACTGATGAGCAGGCCATCACTGCTGACGTGCCTTGCCAATCTCATCACAACGGCCAGATCCTGGCCGGCGGCCCGTTGCTGATTCTCAGAGAACATCATTCGAATGTTTAGACAGGACGCCCGGGCCAGGGACCGTGCAAGCTGCAAGTGTCCAAGGAGCAGGCTTGGCCCCTCCTCGAAATTGAGTCCCCAATCACATTTTTCGAGAGCGGCGCCGCGGCGGAGGTTCTTGAAGGATGCCTCGTATTGTTTCAGCAGACCCCTGGTCTGCGCGTCGAGGCGGGCTTCCTTCCAGTCACCGAGGACCTCTTCATCAGCCATTTTCAATTTCGGTGCATTTAGAAACGCCTGGTAGTACTGCAGGGCAGCATTTTCAGATCTGGTAGCTGTTTCACCGTAGAGACACGATCCGGCCAGAACAAAGGTGGTAAACATTCTCATTCGATTCATGTTCGATAAGTGCTTGAGGGTGGCTTCACGGTTCAGAGAAGACGGGAAGCATTCCCCAAAGAGGGCCTTCCTTCACTTCAATGCGTATTTTTTCTTCAAGTATCCTTCAAGGTTTTCACGCTCTTCATCGGGGAGCGACTTGCTGTAAACCAGCAACTCAGCCAGTTCGCCTTTGTGATTGACGATGCCGGGACGCATGCCGAAAAGCAGGCTCAGGTTCATGGTGGTGCCGGCGCTGGTGTATTCAGGGCGGCGGGTCGCAGTTTTTCCATCACGATAAATGAGTACCCGTTTTCCCCGGCGGGCGAGAGCCCAGATGCAGAATCTGCCCCGGTCAAACGGCTCTCTCAGGAAGGTCGTATGGCCCCGTTCCCCGACGGAGAAACGAAAAGAGAATTCCCGCTTCTTCAATTCGGAGGGGCCGATGCGGCCGTCGTCGCTGTCGCCGACGATGGAGCCACCTTCATCGCCAGTGAAGGAAGCGACGAAGATAATCGTGCAATCACCTTTCAAGGCGATCAAGCGCCTCAAGGTCATGTACTTCTTGGCTGCACTGCGAAGGGCGGGCAGGCCGTTGGCCCTGTTGGGGATGAGCTCCGGGGCCCGGTCCGCGGCGACTCCGGCGTGCTTGCCATTTCCGGACTGATCCGCCCATGCAATGGCTGCCGTGCCCTCACGAGTCACACCCCTGTCTGCACTCATCCAGAGCTGCAGGCCATCGCGGGGAATGGACGGTCCACCGATAGTAAAATCCGCGCTCGCCAAGGCTGGAGGCTTCATTCCCCATTTGAAGGCCTTGGCCCTCAACAAACAGCTCTGCTGGATTTCAAGGGGGTGCTGATATTTCTTTGACCGTCGGCCAGGCTCGGAGCCGTCCAGCGTATATCGGATGACTGCACCATCCGACTCGGTGCTCAGGACAACTTTGACGGGCTTCTCGAAAGTGCCACCGAAGGGCCGGATGCGGACCGGCTCGACCGTTTTCTTATTCTTCTCTTGAAGCACGTGGAGCGCGTAGCAAACCGCGTTCATTTTGCCGTAGTCGTTCATGTTGTGCAGAACCATGTTGTCGGACCAACCGAGCTGCCCGGAGACGCGCCTCGACCAGGCTTCCATGGTCTGGTCAAGCCGCTCGGCGTTTTCCTTGTTCGGAGAAAGCTCCCATGCAAATGCGGCCATCTCCGGATTCAACCCTCCTCTTTGCAGCCTGGTTTGCTTTTTGGCCTCGAATGTCTCTTTGATTTTCTTTCGCACCTCTCGACCGGCGATGGGATAGAAGTTTCTCATGGCAGTCGTGAAGTAGTCGAAAAAGGTCAAACGCTTTCCGGTCTCTTCAAGGTTGCGATGGTAGTAGTCGATGAATTCGACGGCGCGATCGTAATACTGCCGATCCAGTGTGTGCTGGTAATAGAGCATCATGGTGTTGATGTTGGTGTCAGTGTTTCTGCCCTGGGTGAAGTCGCGATGGCGGTAGTTGGTCGTGGCGATGAGATGAAACAGGTCGCTGGCCCGTTGGGAACCTGTGGCGTAGTAGTGGATGGGAATCCCTGCCAGGGGCGCGTGGGCACCGTGGGGCCTCCTGGCGCCTACCCAGGGGTCATACCCGCCGTGGCGAATCATGTTGCCGACAAAATCTCTCTCGTGGTAATGCACGGTGGAAACGTCCATCTTGTTCAGACCGCGGGCTTCAGCGACCAGGAAATCAAGTGGATCGCCGCTGCGCAGATACTGAAACCACAACGCCTGCAGCATGGTCCCGCCGCCCATCAGGTGGCCACTGTTGTACCAGGCATATTTGGGGTGGTAGTTAAACCAGCGCATGTGGGTCTTCCTGAACGCGTAACGAAAATTGCCGTATTCCAACATCCCGTACCATCCCCAGCGCTCCATGACGTTGCGTGCTTCAGCCATCATCGCCCGATTGACGCCTTCGATTTCGGGCCGGTAGGCGCCCGGCAGTACCTGTTTGCCCATCACGCCAGTTCGGACGTTCCACTCCCCTGAAACGAATGGGACAAAAGGCATATCGAATAATCCGGCCAATCTGCCGGGATCGAGCTTCTCGGGCTCACGCTCAAACCAGATGACGAACTCATGGGTTCGGGAGACACCCATGGCCGAATGTTCGAGCGTATGGGAGACATACTTCATTGGATTGTATTTTGGATGACGGTAGCTCGGATCCTTGGCTGCGAAGTCCTGAAAGTGTTTTGGGTTCTTCATCTCGGTTCGCTTGAGGTCCAGCTCCCCTGCCAGCTCGCCCGGCCAGAGGCCGACATGGAGGGTCCTGTCGTGATACGCGAGCGCCTTGGGGCACATCTGCCACATGTTTCGCAGGAACACGCCTACACCGGCATCCTCGCCTCTGAGCACCAGCCCTCCGGGATAGCGCCGCCCCTCCGAAATCACCTGCCTGCCGTTGAAAACCCGGAAGCGGCCACTGAACTCCGGCGAGACAGGAGGATAGCTCGGCCGGGCTGTGTTCTCCTGAAAAACTGAAAACCGCTGCGCGCCAATGGCTGATGTCTTTGAAGCTAAGCTGAGTGACCATGAAGCTTTTTTCATCTCAGCTTTCAGGGGCCAGCGGACGCCAATGTCGCTGATGACATGAGTGTCTGGATTCTTGCTGATCACAAAGGTGTGATGGATGCGGATGAACTTCCGACCCCGGTAAAAGGTCATGCGGACAACCGATGGCGAAAAACGGTCACCATCGTCGGACCTGTGCCATCCTTCCACTTTCAGAACCGAACGCATGAAGCCGTTGGTCTCGATCGAAGGATTGGATAAATGGAGCCTGAATTGTGTTGGGCTGTCGTCATCCCGTTTCCTGACCCCGATCCGGGATACTACTTCTCCGCCTGCAATTTCCTTCCCGCCAACTTGGACGAGGACTTTCTGCTTTCCAAAAACAACTTTCATCGGGCCGGTATCCACTTCCACATTTTCACCGGCTTTGCGCGCCAGCGGCACGAGTGGCTTCTGTTTTCTGCCGCTCAGGCCGAGCTTGAATTCCGCAGTTCCGGCCGCCGCTTGAGAGCTTTGGAAATCCAACAGCAGCCACTTGACGCTGCCGTCCAGCCAGCGCCCAATCACTTCAAACTGAGCGGGCACGGGTCTGCCATTCTTCAGGACAAGTCGCGAAAGATCATTAACTTTCAACGCCCCTTCCGGAAGAGGGATGCTTCCAGTAACGGGAAAATCTTCACGAGGGACCGAACCATGATCCGTCACCCGGATGATTGGAGGAAGGCGGCCATGTTCGCCATACGACAGTTGCGGCAAAGCCAGCAAGACTGCACTTGCAGAGATGAGATTCAAAATGGTTTCTTCAACTGTCGGATCCAGTTCCAGAGAGTTTCAAAGAAATAGAGCCACGGATGAACCAGGAACACGGCTCAGATTCAGGAAGTAATATCCGAACCAATCCAGACATGTCTATCTGCGGTTGGGGCAGGCAGCGCGCAAGATGACTTCCCTTTGCCCGATCAGAACAACTAACTGGTGCAGCTACCGTAATCCTGGCCGCGGGTGCAGCTAATCCTGCATTCATCTCCAGGTGTTTCAGACATGATCCGACCAGATCAAGGGTGGTAAGCATTCTCATTCGGCTCGTCTCACTTCTTCCCGATGCAATAGGGATCACGCGGCGGAAGCGGCCAGATGAAGAAGCCACCCTAAGCCTAGGCTTGCGGAAAGCCCAGCTTGGGGTCGTACATTTGGAGGCAACGATCGGGTTGCTTTAGACCGAGGAGTCGCAGGCGTTGTTCGGACGCTCCGATGAGTGCTTCGCTGGGCAGTGCCTGGTCGTATTCGTAGCGCTTGATCCACCAGTATCCGTAATAGAGATACACACCACGGCGCGGGCCGTTGCTGCGATTCGTCGCCGCGGTGTGCCAGAGCGCGGAATTGATGAATACCGCATCTCCTGCCTTTGCTTCGACGGCCACTTCTCCATCAAGTGGTTGATGCTTTCTTTCATCCTGTGGCGGCCTGTAATCTTCTCGGTGGCTGCCGGGAATAATTCTTGTCTGGCCCCG
>Ga0207984_1000849_pt1 | contig 16730 bp, 19 predicted proteins | sample ETNtaG_30_FD_185760 | JGI IMG/M metagenome (GOLD analysis project Ga0207984, IMG submission 185760) | Marine microbial and viral communities from oxygen minimum zone, Eastern Pacific Ocean - ETNP201306PF43B (SPAdes) (version 2) | ecosystem: Environmental > Aquatic > Marine > Oceanic ...
ATGTGTTTTGCGGTGGGGTGCGCATACTCAGAGATCCTCGGGGTGCGTACGCGCTCGCAGGCGTTTGCGAGGATTTAAACTCCTACGTGCTTCTGCGATCAGTTCATCACTTCCCTCGTGGCGCCGACGCTGTAAGACGAGCAGCGCGGACCGCAAACGCTCCCGTGCGTCCATGCCCAGCCGCGACTGCTTCACACCTAGCTCCAACGCAGCAAGAGCTTTGAATGCGGGGTCCGTTGTCTCTCTCTCAGCGATGTCGCAGACAGCCCTCAAAGCCTCCATGGAGAGTTTTTCGCGTCCGTGCCCCTCCAACAGATGCGCCAGGATGCGCAGAGCAAATACCACGGTCGCCGTGTCTGCATACTGGCTCATATCGAGTGATGCGCGGAGTGCTGCGTCGGCTTGGTCCAATTGTTCCTGGGCGAGCCGACAGCTTCCCCACAGAGCCGCTAGCTTGGAGTAGGCTCCGCGCTGGCTAGTTCGCACGTGACCGTCCATGAGGAGACCGAAGCCGATCTTGAGATGCTCGATCGCCTTCTCTGGCTCTTCCTGGGCCAAATGCGCACGCGCCAGCTCGAGCTGTCCCTCCACACAAGGTCGTAGCTTCAAGGACTCCTTCACTGCATTCGCACCCTGTTCGAAAACGCCGGCTTTGATAAGACAGGCTCCCAGGCGTAACTGGCACTTGGCCTCACGGTCCTCGTCACCCTCGGCTCGGTTCAACAAGATTTCCAGCACCGTGAGGTATGCAGATTCATCCCATGTGGCCAAACACACAGAGCAAGAGTCGCGACCGCTCCAGACAACGTCAGCAAGGCATGTGATGTGGATCCTAGACGAGCGGCACTCGCACACGCCAGCGCGCCCCCCTGACCCCAAACAAATGCAACAACGCATCTTGACCAGTAACGGCTACGACAACTTAGAGCGAGCGGTGACAACCGCGCACTGTGTTTTCTGAGCGGATTGGAGGTGCAGGGCAGCGCGCTACCATTCAATTAGTGGCTACTGGGGCCAGCGCCTTGTTCTTGAGCGTCTTGCTCGCGGATGCCCTCACAGACCGCAACCCGCCGCGGCTCGAAAACTTGACCTCCTTTCCGAATATTCGCGTCGTTCGGGGTTGCTTGCGAGCGGGGAGCAACCGCACGCGGAAGGCACACACTCCTGGGATTCTAAAATGACCAACCGTAGATAGGTTCTCTCCAGCGATGTCCCGCAACTTTGCTAGCACGCGTCCAACCTCCCTATGCGTCATCCCAGCGCGCTTTGCTATCGTCTTTCGAAGCTGTGCGGCATTCATCTGTTGCTTCGCCATCGCCACCCAAAAAAGATGCAAACTAAACGGAATGCACAACTTGAACCCAAACGATTGTAAGCACAATGTTTTCTTCTCGTCAGTTCCATGGTGCACTTGGACCTGGTCGTGAAGGAGCTGCCTCATACCCTACAATCGCATCAATCTCTGCATGCAGCCTGGGAAGCTCAATGCATCTACCGCGAGCGGCAGTAGGATGAGCAACTCCGAGCAGCAGACGAGAAACAGTGCAGCCATACTCGCTCTCGAGGATGAAGGCATAAAGGTTCAGCTGCAAAGCGTACAGAAAGTAGTTGCAAGCTGGCAGGTGTTCAAGAGGTGGGCGTAGTGGTTCACGACAGGTCTCCCGTATCTCCTTGCAACGCTTCCAGTCCACTATCACGTGGCACCCGTCGGCATCTGTGAACAGACCGTCGATCTGGCCTGCAAGCTGCAAACCACAATGAAATACCGACAGCTCCGTGCGCAAAGCCGTCAACCCCTCACGCCGAAGAAGGCCGAAGATCTCCAACAATTGTTGGAATTCAGGGGAATGCGGTTCTTCAATTGGGCGCCCGTTCAAAAACTGTTCGGCGTGGTAATGCAAGAGCGTGCCCCGTTTGCTCGCTACCTCTCCAAGCGAAGCCCACAAATCCAAAATCTCATCTGTAGTCATAACCTCTCCGCTCTCTTTGGTGTACTTTCTGCTCTTCTCTGGCCACCAAGGGCTGTGGCGCATGGCTTCTGCGATTTCCCGCGCCTCGAAATCGGGAGCGAAACTGTGAAGAAAGCCTGTGACTGAGCGTGGGACCTTGTTGCCGTCAACCGTGTATACGTGTGTGAGCTCGTCGAAGTGAAGGCGCTCCTCTCGAGGGAACGGATTAGCCCTGGCTAAGGCCCCCAAGTGGCTGGCGGCCGTCGGCAAGTGGAAAGTCAGGCAAAACTCCTCATCTCCGAGCCGCCAATCGCCAACCTCGCCATTCGGCACCACCTCCATCCGTTTGAGCCCCAAATGCTGCGAGCGCACTAACATAGACCCGAGTCATTTCCAGCAGTCAGGTTACGCCGAAATCCGAAAACGTATCGCAACGTCCAACTAACGGAACGTAACTACGCCAATCGCACCGCGCGGGTGGTGGTAGTGTTGGAGGGGCCTCAAGTGCCGAACGTCATGTAGGGGTATCGCCCAAGGTCGTGGATATGCTGAGGTGCCTTGAATGTGATGTCGATCGCACAGGCTGGACCACTCGTCAGCTGATCGGACCTCGAGCGCTGTCCCCAAGATGCAGCTGCCATAGATTATCCCACGTGAGCCTAGCCAAGCAGGTCCTGGTGCCAATGGACTACCGCGAATTTCCAAGGTCTTCCGCCCGCCCAGTATCAAGCGCAGCCAGCGCGGCTTCAGCACCAAAATGCGGTCACCAGGCAAAGGCTGCGACATGAGCAGGCGCGCCGACGGTAAAATCACTTGAGCAAGCGATGAGCTAGAGTATGCGTGGGCTTGTGTATATCATGCGTGGTTTGGGATGCGGTATAATGGTAGAAAAGTGTTTGTTTTCAACTCGTTACAGGGTTACTACACGGTTAAACTGGAGACGGCAGTCTAGTCTACCTTGAAATGACACGACGGCCGCTGCTTCAGAATCTCAATGAAATCCGCCACCGGCGTTCCCTCTTCGATCTCTCCCCCATCCTCGTCGGCTACACATACTCGAACAGCAAGATCGTGGAACGCCCGCTCGCCAAAGAGTTCCAGAATGCGCTTCTGACCCTCATCTTCACTTACGTTAACGCTTTTCAGGACCCTGTAATATTTCTTCTCGCCTTTCACTTCGAAATACGCTCCAGCGACCCCATGGGCGTCAAGCTTCTCGCGATAGTTCCAGGTATTGCCCGAGATCACGACTGAGAGGCACTCCTCACCTTCGGGTTGGAGTTCGATGCTGACGATGCGTCGCCCCCAAATCGGCTGGCAAGCGAAGATGCCGAGCGGCAGCTGCTGAGCAGGCTCGTGAAAGGTGTACAGCTCACTCAGGTCTTCCTTGACGCCTGCAAGGCCAACTCCTTGGTGAGGGTGGAGGTGAACCTCGAAATCGCCTGGGATCAGCTTGGCCTTCGTCTGCAGAAAGCCGTCGAGCAGCAGAAGGAAATTCCCGACAGGGTCCGCCTCTTCCTCTCCTGCGACATAGAAAGCAGCGCGCCAGGGCTCGTACCCCACCTTGTCAGGATCCTGCGTGTCCGTCACCGTCAACTTCACACCAGCTTGCTCCGCCAACTCCTGCAAGGTGACTGGCATTCCTGGAGCCGCATTGCTCTTCAACCATGCTTCGAACGACTTCCGGATGTCAAAAGTCACACTCGGCCTCGCGTCGTGACTGATCTGGACCTGCCAGAGCGCTGCCACGCTATCCTTGAACTGCCGCTCCCAGAGGTCACCCGCCTTATTGGTCACCTTGTAGATGCAAATGCTGACTGCCGCGGTCTCTGGCAACTTCTTTTGCGCGCTCGCCGGTCGTGGCCCCGCCTCGATCTCCAGCTGGCTTGCGCGCGGGATCTTCGAAGGGCTGCCGTTCCTCTGCTCTTCAGCAGCGCGCTTGGTCACGCTCGCGGCATCGAGGCTGAAAGCGCGCGGCATATCACGAAGAAAGCTAGCTACGTGTCTTCGCGCCTCACACAGGAAATGTTTTGAACCGAAAGCTGCGAATGTCTACTGCTAGCTAGCTAACCACACTAATGATACTGTGCTCGCGCGGGCGCGCATCATACGCGTGAGATTTTGCTTCTGCGGCAGTATGGTACAGTCGCACGCCTACCATCGTACGCGCGGACAAGTGCGTAAACACTACGGTATACTGGTTAGAACGCCCTTTGGAAAAGGTGCACTGAGCTCAGAGACCCGCCGGCGATCACGTAGCATAGGCGGCCTTCGGTCAAAGCGGCCAAGGCCTCCTTGGGCTGCACGAGCTCGACCCAGCCAGCTGAGAATCGGCAAATACAGTGCATTGAGCCAAAGTTGCCAAAGTAGAAGACCACGATCTGTCGGGGACACAGCAGCATAGAAAAAAGCCTCATGAGGTCAGGATGGGGAGCACTCGGCAGAACCGGCTCCACGGTTATGATGGTGGATCCGACCGTGGCAAACCCATCAGAATCTGCTGCCAACTTCATCGCGGTTACGACTTCTCCATCATCAGGAATGTCAACAGTAGCCGCTGGACAGCAGTGAGCACATGATTCCACCCGCAAAACGCTCCCACAGGAGACGCAGAAAGGTCCATAGTGAAAACAGTCCGCCATCTTGAGCTGAAATACTACCGCTATCACCCACTGTCCTGTTGAACCAGGAGTCTCCCCCCTGCTGCTTCACTGTGTGTGTGTGTGTTGTTAGTGCGTAACTGTTTTTCGGAACACGGGGGCATATAACGCGTGTACGCGCGCGCACTTACTCGTGCAGACTCGAAATTTCACGCAGCTGACTCAGCAAAGCCGCAGCGGGAGAGTCAGGTGCCGCCTCTTTAGCGATCACGAGCTTCATGGCGGCGTTCTTGAAAACTCCGACGAAAAGGCTCAGAGCGTTCTTTTTCTGATCCTCCTTTGAGCAATCGATGTCCTTGAGCAAGCGATAATGGACCTTGGAGTTCTCGTTGGTCAACGTCGCGCTCGGAACGCCAGCTTCGTCCAAACGAGACCGATAAGCCCACAGCTGGCCGCCAAAGAGAAAATTCACGACCGTCTCTGAGATCACCTCCACGTTCAATGTGATGATGCGCCGTCCCATGACTGGATGTGCCTCGTACCACTTGAGAGGGAGACTCTTCGTGGGCTCGTGAAAGGTGTAGCCTGGGTACTCCAAATCCTCTTCCAAGTTGATGCCGAGGTGTGGGTGAATCTGCACATCCGTTTCCTTCTCTTTGGCCATCTCCTTGTTCTTCCACACGAAGAATGCATCGAGAAGCGCCATGAAGTTGTTGAGGGAGCCCTCGTCGCCTGCAATGTACCAAGCCGGCCGCCATCTCTGAAACGTTCCGACTGCATCTGGATCCTCCTCATTCGTGATGCTAAGTCGCATGCCGAGTGGAGCCAGCTCCGAAATGGAGGCTGGAATATCACTGTCTTCATCGTGTGCGCGCTTGAGGTAGTCATTGAAGGAGGCCACGAAGGAGAACAACAGGCTCGGCTTGCAGTTATGTACCAGCTGCACTTGAAACAGCGCCGCGTCTGGCTTGGCAGACGCCCACAAATCCTGGGCACAGTCGCCAACTTTGAACACTGTGCAAATGACAGGCGCTGATCGCGGCTGAGTCGTGCGAACTGCTGTGGCCTTCGGCTTGTCTGAGATGATGAGCTGGCTGGCCTGAGGGGCGCCGCGCTGGACCACAACGGGCGCGGTGGGCTCCGCGGTAGCATTGGTAGCAAGGCCCTGTTCCTGCTCCGCTGGCGGCTGGCGCGGGGGCGCAATGCAGACGAACTTGCGCTTTGCGGCGACCATGGCGCAGAACACTAAAGGGCTGGCTGATGATAACGACTTTGGGCCAAACAGCTGCAGACACAACCATTCACGGAAATGGAGACACACATGATATAGACATTGGTCGCAGTGACAGACGGGCACGACATGTTCTGTTTTACTTCAACACGGTTATGGCGGTTATGGCTGCGTCAGACGCGGTCACATCACTATCATGGCTATTGCCTCCAAAACTCTAGGTATGACCAGCTGCGGAGAGCTGCCATGGTGAGCTTGTCCTTCACGTTGACGCAGGGCTTCTGCGGCGCCTCGGCTGGATATAGCGAGGCCTCTGCATACGCTGAGGTGCTCTCTTCTTCGTCGACGAGGATTAGCAGGCATTGAGCTGAGCGCGCCGTACGCACTGCGCGCTTCACACCAATGGGGTGTGGCGAGCCCGCTGCCTCCAGTTGAAGCGTCTGTCGCTCGGAGATGTTTATGACAAAGGCCAACGGAAAGCTCCATGCGACCCTTTCAAGAACACGCTTCCAGTCCGCGAGCCTTCCGAACTTTCGTTCGACGTTCTCGTGGACAATGTAACATCTGTTCAGCTCTGTGAGGGGGTGGACCTTAATGTAGAGGCCTTCCTCAAATTTCATCCACTTCTCGGAGTGATCTCGCATCGCTGAAGCCAGAATTGAATAGCTGCTGCGCACGAAGTCTTGGCAATCACTGCCACCAGTTTCTGCCTTGATACATTCTTGCGCCTCCTCCTCCGCTTGCGTGCTCGGTGTCGAGTGTCGTGGCGAGTCGCCAAAAGGGTCTGCCTGCTCGCACGTGTGGTAAGTCGCGCAACCAGGGGAGGAGCACACACAACCTCCGCACAGATGGCAAGGCTCCCGACACGCAGCGGAGCAAATCGAACAAGGGTAAGCCGGGATCAACCAAGCAACTTGTGGAAGAGTCATTTTGAACCAGATGGCTAGGTGTGTGCGTGATATGACCACTTTGGAGGCACTTTGGGACCAGTTGGGGAGCGGTTTTGACTCCATATAATGGTTCCGAAACAGCTATCTTAAGATAGCTGTCTAGGAGACCACTCTGGGACCACTTTTGGAGCACTTTGGGATAACTTTTGGACCACTTTGGGGTCACTTTGGGACCAGTTGGGGAGCGGTTTTGACTCCATAATGGTTGGAGGTAGCCGGTACCGAGAAGACCCCTCAGGTGTGCGCGCAAACCGAGCGTGCGCGCATGACGTGTTTTGAGGACACATGGTTCGCTGGCATTAGTACACGCTGCTCCACCAATCAGAGCGATAGGTCGGGCGCGGCAGCCCATGTGGCCTAAAAGCAAGCCTACGCGGAATGCCAGCTGTCCTCAGAAATTCTTCATCTGACAACTCCTCGGGTAAACCTCGCATCGCATCATTGACATACTTTAGCTCGTCGAATGCGGTCTCGCAATTGGTCAGATCGTAAACGAACCGGAGCTTCTGACGCGTCCCAAGCCTGCTCGCGATTTCTTCGTACAGGGCAGTAGCGGCTTGGTGGACTGATTTGGACTTACTCACGTTGTAAACCCAGCCTCCTGGCAGCTCCGCTGCACCCTGCTCATCCGAAGCTCGTAGGCCGCTTTCAAACGTTTTGTTCAGGATCCTGTAGACAGCTGCCAGTGGCGTCTCACTATAAAACTCTTCGGCCTCATCGTCTTTCATGGAGGCGCCTGCTCCCCACAGGAGCAAGAACCGGCCGCTCCCTATCACCAGGGGACAACATGCGTTGCTCACAACGGCATGCAAGGCGTCCGTCTTGCGGCGCTTCTCACAAAAAACGACCGACGGAATCTGGGCGTCCTGAATACAAGCACGGTCCAACACCACCAAGCGCTGAAAGCCAGTCAGTGACTTACCTTTCTGCAAGAAGCCGAATAGGAGACGCGGCACCGCCTCACTGCCAAAACCTGGGCGCAGAGCTTGGAGACTCACCTCTTTTCCGGCCAGAACTTTCGGCTCCACCTCCAAAACAAGATCGTACTTTTTGATGCGCAAGAAGTTGGGTCCTAGCAGCGACGGCTTGACCCTCGTGGGCTCGAAGCCAGGCACAGCAAGACAGAAACCGCGCCCTGCGTATTTCTCGAGGCGCCTACAGTAAGAAGGAGAATCGTGATGAGAATCGACCACATTGCAGCTGTAACGCATAGCGCGCAGGCCTCGGCGAGTTGTAAGGACACGATCTGTTCCAAGCTCCCAAGCAAACGCGCAGCAGTCCACGTCGAAGTCTGCGAGGAGTGTACTCACAGACACTGTTTTCGTCAGCACCACCTGTACGGGAGGGACCTTGTCTGGAATCCGCCCACAGAGCCGGAAGATGGTCACGGCGGCATTGCTCCTTGTCACCAGCAGACGCGCCTTAGATCCGTTTCTTTTGCTGTGGTTCGCCTTCACCGCGTCAAACACACTGCGGAAGGCCGTGTCAGCCTCTCCCGTTTTGATGTACAAATCGAGGTCTGCAGACTCGAGGCTGCAGAGCGCCCCAAGAACGGACCCTCCAGCAACAATGAGACCCGGAATACCACTCAAGGCTTCGATGAGTCCGCCCGAGAATTTGTCGAGTCGCTCGTAGAAGTCGGAGAATGATCCAACTACAGCAGGCCGCGTGCCATTAGCTTGCAAGAGTAGCGGCAACTGAAGTTCCACACGGTCGCGCGGAGCAGCCCCTGCCGAGTGTACGTTCCACATCATCAGGTCTTTCTCACCACGGCTGGCGGCGGCCTCCTCCGCTTGCAGCTCACGATCTTCAGCTCGCAGGTCGTACGGGGAGATCTCTCCACGAAGGCGGTGCGAGAGATGTTCAACACCAAAGAAAGCAGCTTCCTCCAATAGAGCGCCGCGGCAGTCCCGCAAAACACTCTCAGGTGGTAGCGTCCCTGCACGCAAAAAGTCGAGGAGGTGCCCGAAGAGAATCCCGTTACGATCCAGGAACAAGCGACCGTCTGCATCTGTCGCATGTCCCATATGGCCCTCCAGAAAGCAACGGAAGTAGGGCGCCTTCTGGAGGGTCTCCGTTGTAGTTTCAAACAAACTGCCGCCAACGTTTAGACGAACAGACGCAGACGCCATCCCCAATGCTGATACCATCTCTACTAACTGGAATACTTGAGCATCTAAAGAGAGAGACATAGACTCTAGAAAGAGGGTCTGAGAGAAAAGGGGCGGTGTTTTTCTTTTGTTCCTCTGCTGGTATCACGGTACTACGTACTACTGGTACGGAACTAACATCGTCAGAACAACTCGAGCAAATGCGCAGGAGATAAACTCAGAGATCCGAAGCGGCGTGCGAGTACCCAGTCTGCCAACGGAGGCAAGCTCTCATCGTCGCCAGCCTCATCGCATTCCTTCTCGTACGCGACCTCTTCTTCCAAGGTAATTCGTATGGGTCGCTGCCTGTCAGAAACGTCGTAGAAGTAAGGGTTATCCGTTTGCACAAATTCGACAGCCACGCCCTCGCCAGGCAACAACAGTGTGAATGGTTCATCAGAAAAGTCATCGTACTTGTCGCCGCGGCAAGTAACGTACGCCTGCATCATTGGAAACCGCTGGCCGAACGCACAGCATAATAATGATTGCATACTGCGCAACGAAGAAGACCGCGGCACCGACAAGGGTTTAACAATCGGCCCCGAAGTGAAATGCAGCGTTACCGTCGCGACGGCGCCAACCCCAGCGCAATCCAAACTCATGGCTTTGAACAACTGTTGCACACAAGTTTTGAGCCTAGATATCTAACGCGACACGGCGACAAGCAATATAAGAATGAATCAATGAGTAAATCTTCTAGTCAAATGATACCTGCGCGTGGACCCCAAACAATAATAGTGTTGAGAACTATTGCTCCAAGATGTCTATGGTGGCTCTGGCTACTGGCGGCTAGGCTAGGCTAGGCTAGGCTAGGCTTTCCTGGATATCAGGCATAATTATATAACTGGAAGTAAGAACCCTTCCATGCATTTTGTTTGGGGAATTAGATCTCCTAGTCAAAATCCAAGTTAACCTTCAAATATAGTGGGTCGCGGCTATACGATTATGGTCGGAGGTTGGGGGAAGCCTTTAGTGTTGACTCCGCACCGGGTAATCGTTTCGTTTCGTTCGTGTCGTGCGTGCGTGCGAGCGAGCGAGCGACGTCGCACACAGGATGTCGTGCTGATTTTAGAAAAAATGTCGTGTCCCGGGCTTTGTCTTTTGTCTTTTTGGAGTGACGAGTTTGTCTTTTGTCTTTGCATTTGTCTTTGCCCTTCCCCCAACCTCCTATCAAGCTTTGCTTGCCTTATCGGTATGATCATGGCAACATTACGACCAGATTTTGTAAACCAACACACAATACTCACTTATACCGATTCGACGCCTTAAAACACCGCCGCCAAACGCGGCGCTCTCCCGACATAACATCGCCAATGCGAGGCCCTGTCTCTCTCACTACTCAGTGTTCGTCAAGGCCAGCAACGCCTTCTTCAGAGCCTCGGCCGTTGATTTTTCTTTGTCGCTGGCCGCCCGTTCGACATCTTCAGCGCGCCGACGGCACGCTTCGGCATCTTCATTTGCCGCCTTCGTCGCTGCCTCCGCAAGCATCAGCTTGTCGTGGGCTGCACGTTCCGCCGCCTCTGTTCGCAGGCGGCTGGCCAGTATATCTTCGTGCGCCATCCGCGTCTGTTCCTCAGCGCGCGCCTCTTTCTCACGCGCGGCGCGCTCAGCCCCTTCTGCACGAGCACGACTCGCCAAAGCGTCTTCATTGGCCTTTTTCGTTTCATCCCTCTCTGCGATGATCTTGTCCTCATGGCGAACTCGAGTTCGCTCTTTCTTCTGGTGGTGCAAATGGGCCGCGGATTCGGCCACCCCCGCCAGCGCGATTCGAAGAGCATCCAGCGGGTTGCCATTGGTCTTGAGAAGCTCTTTCAGCTGTTCGAGGCTGTGAGCGCCTGCAGTCCGTAGGATACTCTCAGCGAACTTCGCAGCGCCAACGCTTTCGTCCTCGGAGCAAGCAAGCAAGAAAGCGCGTTGCTCGGCGTCTCCTGGCTCCGTGGCCTTCTCCTCGGGATCCTTCTTCACCGCTGGTTCCTTGTCATTATTCCGGCCCTCTCCACTGGATCCAGTCATCATCCCGTCCTCCTTCAACGCCGCAGCCTCAGCGACCACGGCCGCGCTTGTCTCTTCGGCAGCCGCCGCTCGCTCCTCAGTACGGCTCCTCTCCTGTGAAGGTGGCGCAGACGCTGTCGCTCCACTCCTTCGTTCTGGCGTTCGCGGGCGCACTGGCGAGTCCTCTGGCCGCAATCTCCGAAGAGGAGGACGTTCTGGAGTGCGAGGACGTCCAAACCGTGCGGGACGTTCATACCATGCGGGACGTCTATGCTGCGGACCTGCTCCTCGACGCGCTACCCACCGACTGCGCGACCTGCGGGAAGCATCGCGCGAACGTGATCTTCGAGTTTCACAGCGGCGGCCGCGAGGAGATCGACGGGCTGCCCCCCGACTGCGCGACCTGCGATAAGCGCGGCGCGAGCGTGACCTTCCACTGTCACAGCGGCGCTGTGTAGATCGATGAGAACGAGGATGACGATGACCATGCCCACGATAGCGATCGGAATCTCGCCTACCCCTTGAGGTTGTGCCGCGTGAATGTCTGTGGTAATCGCGGCGGCCGCGGCTGCGCGACCTGCGCGACCCGCGAGAAGCACGGCGACGACAGCGGTCAGAATCACGCCGATGGTGTGAGTGTCTCTCGTGGTAATCACTTCCCATCCCGCCTCGCCCACATCGATCCGATCGCGGATGGTTTCGCTGGGGCATTCCCGCATTCCTGCTGGCAGCTTCACGGCGTCCATTGTTTACGGCGTCTGCTCGTGGGATCAACCAGCAAGCATCATCTCGGCCTCCCTGGTGCAAACGATTATGAAACCACGCTGCACCTGGATCTGCAGCACCGCCAGCCTCACGGCTCGCCGCGCGCCGTTCACCAGATGACGCGGCGGCACTGGTCGTGTCGGCCTTTCGTTTACTGGGCGTCTCGGCCGTGCGTTTCTCATCGTCGCCGCTGCTGCTCTCATCGTCGCCGCTGGTGTAGCTGCTGCTCTCATCGTCGCTGCTGCTTTTCTCCGCTTCGGCCGCTGCCTGCGCCGACGGCGCTGGAGGCGCTGGCATGCCACAAAAGTAATGTTGAAAAGGTGAATAATACGGCTGTTGGGCCCACCACATAACTATGCTTGAGCCAAGACCATACTCCACAAAGACCATTCATGACTTGACTCACGGAAATAACAGGATAACAATATGTGTCGCAGCACCTCAGGTACAGGAGTAGCAGTGTTTTGAGTCGAAATGTGTGGCTATATAGAACGCCGAGTGTATAGAGAGTGAAACTCCCGATATCCATGCGTGTTGGAGATGATGGAGGCCAGTTTCGGACCACCTTTCACTATTTTGATTGAAACTCACAAATGACCAATCACACGTGCAGGTAAACGAGGATCTTGATACTTGTTTTCAATCTCCCAGCGTAAAAGTGCGTCTGCGAGTTGACCGGGGCTGGCATCATCCAAAGCAATGAGCTGACGCCGACTAACCAACGCCTCTTGTCGCTTGCCATCCAGCACTGCTGAGACTCGTACGCGCTTCCCATCGAAGCCCGACACGTCGCAGAGTAGGCCCTTGAAAACCGTCTTCGAAGGGCCTTGTACAAGCACCATCGGCGCGGCTTGAACTCTGCTGGTAGGATGCGCTCGCTTCAGCTCAGTCACGCGCACCCTCTCCGCTCGCGCGATCGCAGCCGTGGTAGGATGCAGTTCACCAGGTGCTCCAAATTGAAACTCCAAATCCACCGTGCGCTTATGGGCGGCAGTCACTGTGCCGACGACACCCCGAAGCGCGCCTGCCAGAACTTGTGCGACATCGCCTTCGCAGAAGGCCCCTTCATCTACCGGCCTCAGCCGCTTCACGGCGGCGCCTGTATGCATGGCCGCACAGACTAACTGAGATTGAGCAAAAAAAACAATACAGCTGAAGCTCGCATGCCTAGTCCATAGGCCAATGTAAGGTCGCATTGTTTTTTGTTTGTTTTTGTTTTCTGTGTATTTGCGTGATTGGGTTGAGGTATCAATGCGTCAGCACGCGCGGCAACCCGTCGCGAACCTTCTCAGGAAAAAGATATGGAAAATGCTCCTTCAGGGGTTCCACAGAGCCTCCTGAAATGTGGATTATAAACTCTTCCAGCCGCTTACGTAGTCCATGCCCGCGCACAGCGTCGCCTTGCCACCTCGTAATATCAACAATGATGTCCGTGGCGCCATTATTGCAAAACAGCGCTCTGATCGTCGTGCCACGGTCATCGTGGCCTGGCCACAACGCGAAAATGCTCTGCCCTGGTTCGTCGTCCTCAGAATCTTTGTCTGAGTCCTCCAGGTGTCCGCCGAGGAGGGCGCACTCCTGCTCGGTTTCATCCATAAGCTGCTCCACGGACAGCGTTGCGTCCTTCAAGAGGAACGCAGCCGGCGACCACATCTCGAGAAAGAAAGGCGAAGCGGCCGACATTGCCGCCATCGCCCCTGTTAACACAAATAATCACTCGCTCTCGTGACTCGAGCCGACCTACCGCAGACGGGGGTATTTAATCTCTGTCTCGCTCTACATGTTTCTCTTTTTTTTTTCGGCGTGTTACTCTACGATGTGGGTCACTACTCAGCTACCTCTGCAATGGCGACAACCCGCCCACAGACTCTCTCACTAATCCATTCTGTTTAAATCACTACTTCTCTTCCCCCTTGCCCGCCTTCTTCCTCGGGCCATTGGGTTAATCTTGCTCAAGGAGAGCAAAAGCTGAGCGCGTATCATGTCGGTTTGATGCATTCCGAAGTGCGCATCAATGGCCAACTCAAACTCGTCCCTCGTCGTCTTCCATCCACAACGGATTACGAACAAGTCCCGGAGCAATCGCTTTGCCCGCTGGAAGGCCACAGTTTTGTCGCAATCGGCCTTCTCAACGAATAACAAGGCGTCGGCTACTGACTGTGGGTGTTGTGTTAGCTGTACCATCCCGCAGGCCGTCGCAATCGCCATGCTCTCCTTGTTGGCCGCGGCAAGTTCTTCCTCCAGCATCGAAACGGGAACAAAGTTCACGACAGCGGCCGTCATCTCAACGCGGGCGGCACTTGTGCTAGCTATGTCTATCAGGTATCAAAGCTTGATGTTTCAGAAAATGGCTGCGGATGGAAACCAGGAAACCAGGCTGGCTGGCTCAGGGCCCTCTGCGGCTCTCCCCCAGTATCTGTTAACCCCTACAACCCTCGAAAAAAAACAGATGGGTTTTAGTGGTGTCGGGGAGGGGGGGACGGCTTGGCTTGGCTTGCTTGGCTTGGCTGGGCTTGGCTGGCGGGCTCAGGGGGCCCTCTGGGGCTCTCCCAATCTTTATCTATCGCACAACCCTCGAAAAAACATGGATTTGTTGTGACTTCCACGTGCGCTCCCTGTGTCCATGGCTGGCGGTGGCTGGCTGGCTGGCGCCATATTATGGAATCGCCACGTCCACGCCAACTACGAGGGGCTTCAGGCACCAGTGGCTCTCTGGGTATACTTGCCCAGCTGACCCTTCAAAAAACCAGGTGAGAAAAATGGTCCGCACGCTTGGTTTCACGAACGGCCGCGCGCTCTTGACGAGGCCTCGCGTGCGCTCTTCTCAATATGGCACGGAGAATGGCAGATCGCCTGTAGGTTACTCTTGTCATTCGTGCCGCCTCTCGACAAAGGTAGTTTGTGATCAATCTCGTAAGCTGGATCGAGCAGCCGGCCGCAAATGGCGCAGCGCCACTTCTGAGAGCTCGCGACTTGCTTCTTACTGAACGGTGAGATGTATGCCCGCTTTACCGCTGCGATCGGAGCAGCCCTCGACCTCGGAGTTAAGGACTCTTCTGGCTCTGGTTCAAATAGACGCGTCTGCCCAATCTCCATCACGCGGGCAGCGGCGCGTGGGTTGAACCGCCCCAGGACAACAACCAGCAACAGCAACAGCCCCATAGTCGCCAGTGCGCACCACATGGTTTTTAACATTATGTTCAAAAGAAGTAAATGACATCTGCTGTTGGGGCTTTTGTCGCTGATATTCCGGATGTCACGCCAGAACAGCTCGCCAAGCTGTATGCATGGACTCAATCGAAATTCAAACGTTCCCAGATCGGGATGAACGCAGATGGCTCCTCCTACACTTTGTCCGCTTTATGCCCTGATCCTGCCAAAACCAAACGCCACTGGCAGTCACTTTTAGGCACCAACATGAAACATTGGGGGGTCGAAATCCCAAAAGGTCAGAAGTGGTTACGCGCAGTATCTGCGGAAGAGTACGAATCCATCATCCAGACAGACGCTGCGCCAACGCCTTCCGCGAGCCCAGCGAGTGAGCAAACTGAAGTGTGCGAAGATGCATCATCCCCCAAGATGCTGCCAGCTCCCCCGATGAGCGGCAGCGCACATGGATGCGGCGGCGCCTCGGCCCACTTCGGGCTCCAGCTTCCTCGCAACCTCCTGACGCAGAGCTGCTGAGGCGCTTCTATTGCATGCCGAGCATGCTCTACTTGGCAGCCCTGACTACCCGCCACCACTGCCTGCTCCCTACTGTTTATTATTCGCACTGACCTTCCAAAAAAGCAGGTTAAAAATATGGACTTCCCTGGCCAGACGGCCGCCTGAGTACGAAAGGCGAGCGGCGCTGCCATTGCGGAAGGCGCGAAAACACACATGGCCTTGGCGTCGCCGCCTCCTTGGCGTGCAATCCTCGTAATACTCCACCCCCCTCCAAATCACTGGATCACTGGGTCACTAGTAGGGTTTAGTACGCCAGACCCTCCGGGAGCAACGTTCTGGCCTCATGACAAATCTTAAATAGATAGCTCGAAGAGGGTTTTCGAGGCTGTTAGGCGAAGACCCCGAAATCGCAGAATCGGAAGATGCCGCCGATGGTTGCCGCCGTCGCCTGCCTCTGCGGCGCGGGTGAATCCCCGGCAGGGGAGCCAGACCAGCCTGCCCCCGCCTAGTTTTTGAAGAGTTGGCAGGAAGTCATCCCCTTGCCAAACCTGCTGTTGTCCGCCAAGGACCTCAGGTATTTGTTATCGACGAGTGGGGCGACTACGTCAAGGCAGTGCTCCCGATCCTCCCGGACATCATAGAGGCGTACAGGACACGGGAGTTGAGACGTGTTCGGTTCACGAATTACATGAAGAGGGACCGGGCGCTAGACACGATATGCAAGAGAATCACAGGCTCCCAGGAGTACACTCTGGTCGCTTTCGGTGCGGCAAATTCCTGCTCAACAGGGTTTGGCCTTGCTAGGTGGGCGAGATTAGTCTGACCCACTCGTCCCAAGCCTTGGTCACCTCCTGCGTGTTCGCGGGGTGTGGAGGGAGAACTCCCACATTGGCCGCGGACCTTCTGTTTTTTTATTCAAACTTAAATATCAAAAAATTCGTCTCTGGCAATGTGAGTTTGGTCATTTGGTCAGCCCGTATAGCGCAACTAAACCCTACCAGTGATCCAGTGATCTGGTGATCAAATGGTCATTTGGTCAGCCCGTATAGCGCAACTAAACCCTACCAGTGATCCAGTGATCCAGTGATTGTGCACATGCTGCCGCCATGATGCAATATTGTGGGAATACATGCTAGTGACGGACCAGTGCCCAGATAAGGCTGTCTCAAGGTCACCGGTCCGCCACTATGTGATCACTGCTGACGGTTTCGCATTATATTGCACCTTGACGCCCTGCCGTGGCAAAATCACTGGATCACTGGATCACTGGTAGGGTTTAGTTCTCCCATAGGGGCAAGTCATTTGACAAAAGCAGGGGCTGTCCTACTTTCTACTATTTTGTTCAAACTAAAATATCAAAAAATTCGTCTCTGGCAATGGGTGTTTGGTCATTTGGTCAGCCCGTATAGCGCAACTAAACCCTAGCA
>Ga0207984_1000851_pt1 | contig 16707 bp, 11 predicted proteins | sample ETNtaG_30_FD_185760 | JGI IMG/M metagenome (GOLD analysis project Ga0207984, IMG submission 185760) | Marine microbial and viral communities from oxygen minimum zone, Eastern Pacific Ocean - ETNP201306PF43B (SPAdes) (version 2) | ecosystem: Environmental > Aquatic > Marine > Oceanic ...
ATTAATTTCAGGTGATGTGGGTTTTCGAAAGCGAAACGAGTTGCACACCATAATCTATGAGATTTAACCCGTTGGTGGTTCAGCGTCATCCAAGTCATCTATTAGAGATAAAGGTGGAAAGTTCCTCCGTCCAGTAGACAAATCAAGGAATAAATTGGGTGCCATATCATTGCTGTAAGGCAAACTGAAGTAGCTATCGAAGCCGTATCGGATGGAAAAAAGTCTGGCTGGTCGGCCTAGGTACCACTTACTAATCATCTTAGTACCATATCCGATAGACTTTAGCATACTGGCGATTGTAGTTTCTCTTGAACTCAAGCCTGCCGAACTACTTGGTAGTAGCACGACAAAATCATCACCACTATCCAATCCGACTCGTCTAGGATAACAGCCAGTCTCAAGGCTGCTCTTGATGGAGGACAAACAGGTGACGTAACATAGAAGTCTGTAGCGCATGCCTGTCGTAGCCATCAGGTTTAGGTCGGAAGTGCGGCTCAAGTCAGAGCCGTAACAACTCAAATCGCCGTAACGGACTCGCATTTCTGTGGAGCGCTTAGGTAACCATCAAATACTCAGCTAGCAGAAGAACAACTGTGCTTACTTTCACACCACAATTAACATCGGTGAAATTCCTGCGATTTGAGTGAAATGGAACAGTGGAATAATCAAAGGAGATAGGCAGGATACAACAGATCGCAGGAATCGGAGTTGCACTCCAACCGAAAAGCTAGGAGAAAAGAAAAACATAAGGAGGTTAGATTAACAAGATCAACTTAGCTTCTCACCTGTCATTGTTTGAGCTATTGTCTCCGAAGTTGAATTTACTGTATCCCTTCAGCCTCTTGACGCAGTTGACTAAATCTTTTTCGTAAATGTTTGGTTTCCTCCACAAGCGCTATATCATCGATTAGGTTTGTTGTTTCTTGTGTATCCCTTTTTAAGTCGTACAATTCTTCATAAATTGGTTGTTGTTCAAAATATTGGATATACTTCCAACGTTCTGTTCGAATCCCTTCACTCTTCGGGATTTTCGGATGATCAAATAGATGTTCACAGCAGAAATCAGTTCGCCACGTTTGTTGGGAGCAATCAGTTAATAAGGGAACTAAACTGCAACCTTGTGTTACCTTTGGTACATCCAGACCAGCTAGCTCCAAAATTGTAGGTGCAATATCCAAATTGAGTACCATCTGTTCAATCAGAGTGCCATAGTTTGTGGTTTCTTCTAATCTTGGATCAAATATGATCAGCGGGACACGAATGCAGTCTTCGTATAGTAACCAGCAGTCACTCAACCCACGTTCCCCATAAAACATGCCATGATCTGACATAAATATGATGATTGTGTTATCCTCCAATCCAAGTTGCTTAATTTCTTTTCGTATTCTACCGATGGCCGTGTCTACCCCACTAACCATACGGTACAGCCCCTTCATCATTTGTTGAAACTTTTCGACTCCATCAAACCTCCAGAACCACCGTTCACGCCCAAGAGATTGTTGCAAAAAATCCGGTAAGTTGGCAAAAAAATCGGGACTCGAATTAGCTGGATTAGGTATAGTCACCTCTTGGTAAAGATGATCAACACTTGAAGGCCAAAAATATTGTTGTGGAACATTGTCCTGAGCATGGGGCGCATTGAAACTTACAGATAGGCAAAAAGGTTTGCCTTGTTTGCGACCATGCAGAAAACTAACCACTTTATCTGCTGTAACGTCAGTTAAATGTTTCATACTTCCATCTTCCTGTTTTACCAAATATCCATTAGGCCCCCAATGCTCAAAATTGTCAAAGACATCAAACATCTTTCCAAGCGTTTCTTTTTTATTTTCCACCAATAGTTTACCATTGGATTCTATACCGAATTTACCAATGAATCCAGTGTAATAACCAGCTGACCGTAGCAAGGTTGGATAGCTTATATCTGTAAACTCACTTCGTAGCGGTGGAGTGTTAAATGTAAACTGATGTCTTCGTTCGTAGAGTCCAGTGAGAAGACTAGCTCGGCTGGCCGCACAAATTGGAGTTGTTGTAAACGCATTGGTAAAACGCATACCTTGATTGGCCAAATTGTCCATATAAGGTGTGTAAATGATGGGATTACCTGCACACCTCATAAGGTTGTATCTTTGATTATCAGTTAATAGAAAAATGATATTGGGGCATTTCATATATCGAAGGTTGGAATTAATAACTAGTTGATCTGGGTTTGTTATGAGTTGGGGGATCGAACCGAACTGATCCTAGCCTACAAATATCTAACCCCTTTTATCGGTTTATACAATTAAGGAGTCAATTGCGTTTTTAGCTTTGAACGAGGAAATTGATGTGTAATTATCTTTGCACCTGTACTTTACCCGGCACATCATTATCTTAACGCTGTGCATCGCAAACCGAGCCGTTTTGAAATAATTAGTAATTGTAGGAAATGGCATGTTCTCTGGGAAACCATTGGAGGAAGAAATTGAAGACCAGGCTTAATAGTCAGACGAGAAATCACTTGACCGGACCGATCACCCCAGTTTTTGGAAACTTACATTGAACGCTATTGACCTTCGTTCTCCCTCTCCATCAAACGGATAAACCATATGTTCCAACCAACTTGGCCATAAATACAAATCACCGACGACAGGTTTTATCGCCATATTTTGTGGGATTTTGAACATCGATGGTCCAATCACTGGGGAATCTCCATAGACGAATTGCAAATAACCATTTTGATTTCCAGAAGCATTACTTAAGTCTAAATCGTCGGAACTTTCTTGAATAACTAGTGGGATTTTGGTGTACAAACTGCCGGAAAGTCCCTGTAAGGTCTGGTTTCCATGGTCATGAAGTGGGTTGTAATCCCCCGCATAACTATGAACAGACCACATGGTATACACGTGGGCCGTTTTTTGTGGTTGGCTAGTGTCCTCAGTTCTCTTGTAAAAATACTCATAGTAATTTTGGCCTAGACTTTGAATAATATTGATCAAAGGTATAATTCTATCTTCTTCTAGAGAGATTTCCAGTTGTTTGCCTCTGGTAATTTGGCCAACTAACTTATGTGCGTGACTTTTCGTGTTTTCATCCGCAAGAATCTCATCAAGGTACTGGTTAATAGAGCTAATAATAGCTTGGCCTACATTCGCCTTAAAAATGAAGCTTTGTGTTAAGGGAATAACATCAACTTCTAGCTGTTTCGTAGCCAATTTTCAGCCTCCCTGTTGTTTGCTAAGGGAATTCACCCAAAGCCTTATCGAAATTGGAATCCAAACACGGAGAATATAACCAACTCATGATGTTTACACCAAATTTTTCATCCAGTCAAGAAACGTCTTGTGTTGATCTGCTTGAAAACGATTAATATCAGCAGGTATCAAATGTGTAAGAGAATTGGGTGACCCACCTCTATCTCCGCGGACTGATGCCACACAATTTATGATATCACCAAAGTTAGCTTCCTGATCATGTTGGGGAGAGACGATCAAACATGGACGTGGTGAGATTAGACGTAGTATATCATCAAAATCGTATGGGATTTTTTCCTGATCGTTATGAAAGATGCCAAGTAGAGGCTGTAACGCATGGTGTTCCCAAATCCGACGAATTCCACCGGTTGGACTAATGTCTGTATCCGTTCGAAGTGGTGTGAACCCGCAAAATGAGGCAACACCACTGATTCGATCATCTAAAGCGGAAGCATATAATCCAACCATCCCACCCAAAGAGTAACCGAGGAGATAGATATGATTAATATCAATTTCCGGCATCGTGTTCTTAGCTTCCCCCTCGCCATTTATCAGAAAATCAACTGCATGTTGGACATCACAAATCATCCGACCAAGTTTAGACCATTTCGGATGTGAAGTGTAAAATTTGCTTCCTTCAAGAAGACGAAGACCAAAACCAAGTTGATCAAAAGCAAGAACTACATATCCTTGTTGTGCAAGACGAAAATAAACGGTTGTTTCTTGCACACCGTATCCTTCGTTATAACCAGAATGGTATGAAAAAGGATGGAGCCAGATGATAACAGGAACAGGACCTTCTAAATTTGGATTATAATAAAGGTTCCCTCGAACATTGTAACCAAAATGAACTGGCAAGCGGGTTGTGTGTTCGACTTGCCATCGGTCATGTGTCATCAGCTCAGATTCTGCTGGGTTTAGAAACGACGACACCATCTCATTTGATCCGATTTTCTTTGGTTTGTGCCCCAATGACCACAAGATTTGTTCCCGCAAATCACCATTTGGAACCAGTAAATCTTTGTCACTTAGCTGGGACTTCCATTCACACCAATTAAAATCATGGATTAACTCGTCATCAAAAGCGAGTTGCTTAGAATCAAGTCGATCGAACATTAGGTCAAACCAATCCATATTTTCTGCAATATGTTCTTTTGTAATAGGTGTATGTCCACCAGAGCGATAACTGAGATATAAATTCTGAGGACAACCTAAAAGCGTATATACTTTTTGACCTTCTAAATATCCTTTTTCCACGGCATATGTGGGTTCACACCCGTCATTGTGAGCAGTGTGGATTAAACACGGTCTGGGTGCGATTAGTGCATACCACCCATGGGAATCGATTGGGAGTTGGTGTTCGTATCCCGCATAAGATCTTAAACTTGGGAGAAACCATTCGCCGGGAAAATCCTCAGGTGTTTCTGCAAATGTGTCGCGTGAAGTAAAACGGTAAGGGCATGATGCGGGTGACCCAGGACTGCGAGCAATAACAGCCTTAATTCGATCATCAAATGCTGCGGCAATTATTGATTGTTTTCCATAACGTGAAAACCCAATAATTCCAATTTCTTTGGCCATAACATTATAACCATATTGCGGATCAAGCAGATAATCAAGTGATCGACTAGCTAGCCATGCTTTGGTTGAAATCTCTGTCCAGTTAGCATCAGGATACTCAGCACGAAAATCGTTCCAAACACTCTCGTACCGAGGATAATCAGCTTCTTGGTGGTAACTGTCAACGCCAGGATACAAGCAAACAAGATAGCCTCTCGACAGAGCGTCTTCCGCCCATGGTATCTGATAATCTCGAGGTTGAGTTAACAAGATTGGTGCGGGTGAATGCCCAAATGGTATCCACACCCACACATCCATCGACACTCTATTGGGTGTATTAAAAACTAGTTGAATCCGTTTTCGGATTGAACCATCCGTTTTTGATATTTCCTCCAATGTTTGTACACCAATAATTGTTGGCACAACGTCTGGAAAATCCCCAATAAAATATTGGCACATAAGACGACGAATCTGTGACCTGCGGCGTTCCCAATCACCTGAGGTTTCAACATGAGTCCCATCAAGGAATTCCAATAGAGGAGGCAAACCCGCTCGCATATCCTGCTTCCTTTCAACATCAAAAATAAATTTAATTTAGCTTCAAAAGGGGGAAGTTAAACGAGATTAAATGGAGGCACCGATATCTTCCCAGATGTGGTATAATGAGAACAAAATATAAAGTGGAACTCTGTGTGCGAAACTGCTTCTATCTTATTACATTTACTCTCTTTATCGCAATACTAAATCTTAGCGCTCAAGAAATCAAGAAACAACCCATATCAATTGGCATGTTCAATGTTTATGCCAGCAATGATGCTAACAATTTGAGCCTAGCAACGCCTGATTTACGTGAAGCTTGGCAAGGTGTTCCTACTGATTGGCACGGAGGACATTACCCATACGAAGCATGTAATTTGGTTCAACACTATTGGCCAAAAGACATCTCCTCCGATCCTAATGCTGCAACTGAATGGTGGAAAAATTTTCTCCAAGAAGTATACCAACAAGGTAACGTCAATGGAGAAGTTCGCTTGAGAGCCATTGTTGGAGACTTGTTCCCCCAATACAGAAGAAGAGGGGATGCTTGGTTAACACATTTTGTTCAGGATCTTTGTGAATGGGAGAAAAGTGGGCCACAAGCAGGGGTCATTGGAGGCTGGTATCTAGTCGAAGAGCCAATGGGATCAAAGCATAATTATGATCCAGACGAATTTGAAAACATGGTGGAAGTTATCAATCAAGCCGAATTAGCTGGTGGTTATCCCCGCCATGACCGCTATGTTGATGTCTCGTTTGATGGTGCCTACTATACCTCTACGAAACTTAGACGGTTCTGCCGACCAGCTGACGTAGCAATGATTAGCTCAAGTAGTTATATCTGGATGACACGTTATGAACAACCAGTTCATTCCCCAAAGTATCGTGATTTAGCTTGGTGTCTGAACCAATTTCGAAGTATTATTTGGCCGGATCGAGATCTATATGATCTGCCATATCCGCAAGTGCATCTTGTTTTACAAGCCTATGATCCGATTGGATATCGTCAACCAACGCATTGGGAGATACGTCAGCAGATTCGGGAAGCGCTAACACCTGACATGCAATTGCTGGGAAACCGAACCGTTGACGCGGCCGATGGAATCTGGTTTTTCTGGTGGCCAGGGTTAACATTCGAAAATCGAGATCGAGTAGATGACTGGCTTCATGGTCGACGAGTGGCTGAAGCAATTGAATTGGAAATTGCTGACTTAAATAATAGATCTAGTGAGGTTCGTTCAGGTAATATTCCAACTCACACAGAATTCACATTTGATCTCTCTATACCATTTAATCCGGATGATCAAATTATTCCGTACAATTTGGCAAAATCTGGTGAGGTTCAGATTGAGATTCGCGACACGGATGGAGTTCAAATCAATCTGCTCAATATGGGCGTTCAGAGTCCAGGAAATCTCCATAAGTTTGGCGGTCCCAAATGGCAACCAAACGGGGATTTAAACGACGAAACCTACATTTTTCTGCTTTATGTTAATGAACAGCTTATGGACCAGAAAACTGTTCGAGTCCAACGCCAGCTTGCAATCAAAAGTCGTTCGCACGAAATTGGTATGTGGTCAAATGACAATACAATCGAGGTAGAATGGCATCCCCCATCAACTACGAAAGGATTGGGAGGGTTTTTGCATACCTGGGATCAAATAGCCGAAACTTCCTTATGGGACACCATTACGTTAGATGAGTTTCAGAGGACTCTAACAAGTAGGCCACTTGAGGATGGTAATTCCCATTACTTTCATCTTAATGTTGTTGACAAAAACAACAATTTTAAAACAACATCACATCTTGGCCCGTTCTTAATCGATATTATACCACCACCACCACCCTTAAACTTAAAAAGTTCAAGTCACCAAACTGGTATTTGGACGGCTTTGAGTAAGGTAACCATTGATTGGACCAGCAGTCAAGATGAAACCAGTGGGCTACTTGGGTACTCAATTCTATGGAATCAAAAACCTGTTTCAACTCCACCCGAAATAATCAACGTTGGAAATGAAGTAACCGAATTCGTAACACCTCAGTTACCTGATGGACAATGGTACGCCCATCTTAGATCGACGGACGCCGCTGGAAACTGGAGTATTGACACAGCGCATTTAGGACCTTTTATAATTACCACTCAGTTACCCAACCTACCATCAGGCCTACACAGCACCTCACATCAGCCTAATAAGTGGTCGAATCAAAACCAAATATCGTTATCTTGGAATGCAGAATCGAAGCAGCAAAATGGGTTTTCTACCTACTTAATTCTTTGGAATAAGTCGCCCAGCTCAATTTCAAATGAGAAGTCGTATCAGCATAAGCAGACAACCTATACCAGTCCAGTACTAGTAGATGGTAAAAACTACTTTGTTCATATTAGATCAATGAACAAAGCAGGTCTAATATCAGCCGAGACGCTGCATCTCGGTCCTTTTCACATAGATACTGTATCACCTGAGCCCGCCAGAAATTTGGCCGTATATCACCCACTTAACACAACAGGAAAATTAGATGTCACAAAGTGGCAAAACAGACAGGAGATCTCCCTCACTTGGGAACATGAAAACACACAAGAAATCAGCAGTTATTCCGTCAAACGTAAATATTTAGATCAAAAATTACCCGCCATAAAAGTGGAAGGAACTCAAGTAACACAATCGAATCTTGATGATGGAACTTGGTACTTTGAAGTGCAACCAATCGATCATGCTGGAAATGTTGGACTTCCATCTGCTATTTCTGTTAAAGTGGACACCCAAATTTCTACACCTCAGATTCTCTCCGGCACCCATGCTAATACTAAAAAATGGTATGCCAACACATCTCCTAAACTAACATGGCAGGTTGATGAAGATTTGTCTGGTATTGCGCAGTACCTCGGTCACTGGGATAAGTTGCCTGATGCTATACCGACACAGCCTGTTTCTAATATATCTAATCTCACTAACGGGATACACTTTTTTCATTTTCGAGTGGTTGATAATGCGGGAAATATTAGTAAAACCAGGCATTTCAAGGTAAAAATTGATAACGCTATCCCCAACGCTCCAGTTGTCAAATCAAAAATGCATAATCAAAGTGATTGGTCTAGCAAAAAAACGATAGAATTACGCTGGGAGCCATCCCAATCATTGAGCGGCAATCATCAATATAGTTTCTCAATAGATAACGATTCTGATACGATTCCAGATAACAAGCCGGAATCGTATGAATCTACAAGCATTCAACGAAGTCTAGACGACGGCATTTGGTATTTTCATATAAAAGCAATTAGCCAAACCGGTATTGCCGGTAAAACGACACACTTCCGCCTTCAAATTGACACAAAGATTATTAAACCAGTCATCTTGAGTCCAACACACCCAGACAGTGAAGTGTGGTATGGCAGTACTAAACCACAATTTAGTTGGACACTGGAGAAAGATCTATCTGGCATCTCACAGACCTACGGCGTCTGGGATAATCTATCAAATACCATCCCAGACAAATTAATTGATGATCATCTCATTGACAATAATCTAGCCGTCATCAATTTAGCGAGTGGTGTGTGGTTTTTTCATCTAATGGTAGTTGATAACGCTGGGAATCAAAGTGAACCAGTGCATTTCAAAATCCAAATGGATTCAGCGACGCCCAAACGCCCAATCTTGTTGTCAAGCACACATCCGAATCAGAAATGGCGTGTATCATCATCCGTTGATATCCGATGGAATATCCAACACAATCTAAGTGGGATTGCTGGTTATAGTTTTATTATGGATCAAAGTTCAAATACTATCCCAGACATGGAAACAGACAGTTTTGATGTGGTTTATCATACCGATTTGTCAGATGGTATTTGGTTCTTTCATGTTCGATGCCAAAGTGAAACAGGTGTTTGGGGTGATACTTCACACCACGAGGTACGTATTGATTCAATTCCTCCAGTTGTCACCGTCGTGCAACCCATTGGTGAAAATTGGATATCTCAAACAGTTAAAATCTTTCAGGGTCAATTAATTGAGGAAATGTCGGGAATTGATGACAAGGCCTTTGCTTATCGGTATGGGAATTTTGACTGGCAGCCATTTCAAAACGAAGGCTTGGAAAATTGGTATGATACGGACGAAATTCCTGAGGTGAACCAGTCAAATGGATCCGAATTTCAGATTCGTGTTCGAGACATTGCAGGTAATGTTAGTTTCTCAAACGTTGTCAAACTCTTTGTGGATACGGATTCCCCTACGTTAAATTTGAATAGTCCCACTCACCCTAAACAGGATACTTGGGTGCCCAACACTGTAGCCACTGTAAAATGGTCAGTGGACACGGATTTTTCCGGCATCAACGAGTACTATGGTGAATGGGACAACCATCCAGGTACTATTCCGACAGTTCTGATCCAGAACGGCAGTAATTTGCAAACGACGAAAACACTAGCGGACGGCACTACATATTTTCATCTGATGAGTGTTGATCGCGCAGGTAACCACAGTAGAGTTGTTCATCACCGTTTCATGATCGACACTCAACCGCCTTCAGCACAGATTTCGATTCAGAAAGCTGCTGTCGTTAATCAAAGGCCAAAACTAATTCGATTTTATCCCGTAGATAATGAACAGGTAGGTTCCGGTGAAGTTCAAATCACCTTGGAAACATCTGAGAAGTTGGTTGAGTCACCCAAACTGCTATTCGCCCCAACAGGGAAACAACCTATTCCTCTCGTGCTGACAGAAAATGGAGACCAATGGACGAGTAATTTTACCGTTACAATTGAAACCGGTGACGGTGTCGGTGAATTCCGTTTTAGCGGAACCGACCGAGCAGGAAATGTGGGAGAATCAATAGTTGATGGCAAAGAGGTTATTATTGAGACGTTAATCCGATCTCACCTGAAGACTGATCAGAACCGTATTGTTGCACAAGGTGCAATTATTACAGTCCCTCCTGATGCTATAGGTGAGGATCTCTATCTCAGTCTTGAAAAGTTAAAAGATCATAATGGGTTTCGGTTGATTGCACTTAATAAGGATAAGATTCCCTTTAAGAAATTCACTTTCTCCGAACTGATTACTCTACAATTCCCCGTTAAGCAAATCAATGGGGAAAAACACATTGTCTTTTACAATGACAATGTTATGCGTCATGCTATTGGCACCTCAGATTATGGGGATCAAGTAAGTTTCAGAGTAAACCGAACCGGTGAATTTTGGATTGGGTCTGAACCGGAACTCGAACGGAAGATTTCAGCTGGATGGGCAACACCAAACCCTTTCGCACCCGCAAATACCCCTACCATTTTCCACGTTAAAACACGAGACGCCTATCAAAGTTTCACTATCGATCTGTTCAATCTAGCGGGTCAAAAGATGCGAACTCTTCGTAATGGTTCTAATACTTGGGATGGAAAAGATGAAAGTGGTCAGCTAGTAGAAAGTGGTTTGTATATTTATCAGATCAGAATCGCCGATGAATTGATTAATGGCACTGTAGTGGTCATTAGATGAACCGAGCCTTTTTTCAACGAAACATGATCCTTTCCGCATTTGCAATAGCATTAGCCGCGTTTTGTCTTCTATTTGGTTATGAGTGCATCCGATCCGCATCAAAATCCATTTTGATCGAGGCCTTTGGCCCTCAAAATACGTTGATGACGATGTCAGTTGCAATGGCAGGAGTACCACTCATGGTATTTCTGCTGATATATATGTACGGACAACTACTTTCTCGGTTTGGTGCAAACATATCGTTACTAATCTCAACTGTTTTTTCGGCAGTGCTCATTTTAATCTGTTATTTTTTCATATTAGACGGGAGTAAGACTGCGTGCGTAATTTTGTTTCTCTTTAGGAAATCCTATATTGTTATTTTGATTGAACAATACTGGTCATTTGTTAATAGTGTGTTGAAACCTGATTTTGCACGCCGATTTAATGGCTTCTTTCTTGGCATTTCAGCCATTGGAGCAACTGCGGGAACTTGGGCTGGGGAAAAGCTAGTAACTACATTAGGAACCGAAAGGATGCTGATCTTCACTGTAGTCTCACTGATCGCCGCTGCAGTCTTTTCATTAATTGCCTACCGAGTTGGAGGAGAACCCAAACCGAATGAAAAAGAGATTGGAGGTCGACAGGGGCATGCAGGTATTGGGCTCTTTTTTAAATCACGCTATCTCCTTTTCCTTGGACTCCTCATTTTTGTTACTCAGATTTTGTCAACGGCACTAGAATTACGTTTTGATGTTCTTATGGCTGAAGAATTTAGTAACAAAGATCTGCGATCGGAATATCTTTACGGTTTTTGGTATAAGGTAAATATAATAGCGTTTTGTTTGAATTTCTTGGTTGCTCCATTGATATTGCCATTACTTCAAATACGGTTAATAAAATTGTTTATACCAATCATTCATCTTAGTGTCAACTTGGCATCAATTTTAGCTCCTTCATTAGGTACAGCGACTCTTTCACTCCTACTTTTTAAATCATTGGACTACTCAATTTTCCGAGCGTCAAAAGAAATTCTCTATATGCCTCTTTCGTATGATGCACGTTATCGTGCCAAACAACTTATTGATTCCCTTATCTATCGCAATGGTGAAGGATTAACCGCAGGTGTAAATGCATTGATTGATGTAGTTTTTGTAATTCCAATAGTTGTTTATCCTGTAACCGCAATTATGATGTCTTTTCTATGGATAGGGATTGTCCTAAATCTGACGAGACAATATCAGAATTTGGTATCTTCTTCCTAAGAATAATATTGGTTTCAGCCGAATCGACATTCCAAGAGAACGCAGAAGAAAATGGTGCTCTGATAGTTGTTGTGAAAAGCTTTCCGACCTGTTCTGAAGAATAGAAAGTTAGTTAATTGACATCATAAAACAGATTTTGCTATAATCCATAAGACCTTGGCCGAAAGGCAAAGACATTGAATTAGTTTTAGTCTAAATAAGAAACTGTAATCTAAATTTATACAGGTACTCGGAAAATCAGTATAATTACAAAATCGGTTAGGAAGTGACAATGAAATTCCAAGGTGTCTTTACACCAACAATTACGCCTCTTGATAAAAATGAACATGTTGATGAAATTAGCTTTATCGCCCACATTAATCGCTTAATTGATCATGGAATTCACGGGTTATTTTTGCTTGGCAGTTCAGGAGAATCTGTTGCGTTAACAGTAGACCAACGTCGCAGAGCGATAGAAATCGCAGTCAATGCTGTCGGTGACCGGATTCCGATTATCTGTGGAGTAATGGGACCAAGCACAAAACAGGTTATCAAAAACATACATACTGCACAACAATTTAATGTTTCAGCAGTTGCAGCGACGCCACCATATTATTACCCATCAACTGGTGAGGATGACATTAAGAGTTTCTATGGCACAGTTGCCCAAAATAGCGATTTACCCATTTGTATTTATAACATTCCGGTGTTGGTTAAAACCTCAATTCAACCGGAAACAGTTCGAGATCTAGTAGATAAATACGAGAACATTGCTGCAATCAAAGACAGCACTGGGGACTGGACTACTTTCATGAAACTTCATGCATACTTGGGACACCATCAGAATTTCTCGATTCTGCTCGGATCTTACACAATGGCGGGTGCGGCCATCACGTTTGGTGCAGACGGGGCTATCATTTCAATATCAAATGTTGACCCCAAGCGAGCAGTCGATCTCTATAATGCAGCCAAAGGTTGTCAGATTGAAGAGGTGGATCGTATCAACAAAGAACTCTTAGGTTTAGGAAAACTTTACTCTTACGGAGCACAAATCAGTTGCCTTAAAGCATGCATGGAGTTAATTGGAATCTGCAGTGATAAAACTACAAGCCCGCTCCTGCCACTAGAAACAAGTTACAAACTTGAATTAAAGGAACTTCTATCCAAGAATAAACTTGTGTAGCGGCCTACTGAGGAATTAAAAACATGACAGCAATATCGAATGATAAAAGGATTGATGTCCCAAAAAAGCTTTCAGACAGTCAAGTTCAGTTCTTTATTGAAAACGGATATATTGCAGTACCAAACTTAATTGAGTCGGACGAAATTGAAGAATTGCGTGAAGATACTGTTCGTATTGCTCGTGGTGGATATCCGTGTGAAGCAGTTCAACCGGTTTCTAAAACCCTAAGCGACGACCAAATTTTAGCGAATATTCTATGTATTCATCAACCCCATTTCATCAGTCCAGTCATGGAAAAATACGTAAAACACCCTGAACTTTGCGGTGTTTTAAGCCAAATTACTGCCGCACACATTCCATTTTGGGATGGTAGCGTTAAATGTATGCAATCAATGCTATTTGTGAAACCATCTGGTTTTCAAGGTCAATCGTGGCATCAGGACGAAATATATATTCCAACACGCGATAGGTCCCTAATAGGAGGTTGGATTGCTATGGATGATGCTACGGTTGAAAACGGTTGTCTATGGGTAATACCTGGCTCGCACCAAATGGGTTATCTTTATTCACAGAAACCCCATGGTAACCCGGAGGAATTTGATTCAGCAGATTTGGAAAGTTACGGTTTTGATGAAACACTTGAAGTGCCAATTGAAGTTAAAACAGGAACTGTTGTTTTCTTCAATGGCTACCTACTTCATCGCTCACGGAAGAACCAAGGGCAGACGTACCGAAGAGTATTGGTAAACCACTATTGTAACGCATGGTCGCTCTTACCTTGGAGTATCAAAGATGGTGAAAGACCTGCCAACGCCGATCGTCGTGGTGTTATCCCAGTTTCAGGGGTAGACCCCTATGCTTGGAAAGGTTATGAAACAACACCAAAAAACGTACATTTCCGCCATTGTAAGGCAGTCGATGATTTAAAAATATAACAACTACGAATAACAAGAAATCGTCCTAATTTTTTACGTTTGAAAAAGTATAATGCTTGTGCTATACTCAGGTAATTAGATCATATAATTAAGGGGGAGGTAAGATGAGAAGGCATTACAGTTGGATTCCTACAGTGGTTGGCTTGTTTTTATTAATTCTACTCGTGGCAGGTTGTACTGGAGGGACATCCTTGCGACATCTACCGCCACTTCAACCAAATGTGCCAGGTAAACTCGATGTTCCAGGTACTTTACCGAAAGGCATGGTAGTATTAGTTCCACCAATGACTGAATCCGGCGAAATTGATGAGGTGGCATTCATTGAAGCATTAGAGGAATTACAGAAGGACGAGAACAACTGTGTCTTTTTCAAGGAAAAGAACGAAGTAGGTCCCAATGTTCTTCCTGAGGAAGCCGCGCTAGCTTTCGAATTGACACCTGAGCAACATGATAAGATGATGGAAATCGCGCTAAAAACATATGAAAGTGATACAGTTAACAGTAAAATGGCAATTCTCACACTCGGTAAAGATGAGTTACAAAAACCTACATATACAATGATAAGGGATGGTATAACACTTACCGTTACTTACTGGCGTGATGCAGATCTAAACCGAAAGTTCAACCGGGGAAATTCAACTTCAGTTTTCTATCAGTCTGAAGCCCTACATCAAGGGGATAAAACTGACGTTTTCTATGTAGATATTGTTAATAATCGAAATAGCAAACTCATTTTTGACGTTCGAAAATGGAGTATCGAAGACTCCAACGATAATTTCTATTCGGGTATGAATTTCGATGACTTAAGAGAACGCATGACAATGATGAGCCGAGTTGGTGGCTTAGCTATGAAAAATGGGTTAAATAAAGCAAAGGAAATTCTGCTAGAGAAGCAAATGGCAAGGATGGAAGATGGTATTAGCGGAATGAAAGATGGTGAGCCAGGCACAATGGCGGGCTTTGTCGCTTTTCGACAAGTCAAAAAGAATGGGAAAAGCGTGGTCCAAAAAATCAAGATCGAAAAAGCACCTCCACCAGATCAGCCTGCGGGACGCTTTCAAATAGTGATGTTCGAATTCCCTTATTTCCATGATCGTGGTATTCGCGAAATGCAACCAGCATCTATAAAATATTAGAACCAAAACAAATACAGCACATTTTAGCATAGTAAAGACTGGGTGAAACGTTTTTCATCCAGTCTTTTTGTATCTTGCGATACTTCCATCATCATAAACAATAATTAAGTGATTGTCTTGTATTTGTACGACTGATTCTCCACGAAAAATCTCTGTCCCCATAGTTGGGATTTCCGTTTCAACCTTCCCAGTACTCACTGAAGCCTCAATTGTCTCTCCTGTGACTCTGTTACCATCAACTTTGTAATTTCCTGTTGCGCGTATAATCAATTTGCCAAAGGCAACAGACTGAATTATGGTGGTCACCGACCAACTGAAATCCATTTTGGTGACTAAAATCATTTCTGGTAATTCTTCGAAATCATGGGGCTCGTAATCAACCAGTTGCCAAGTTCCTACGATACCAATATTGGTATCGCTAACTCGAACTGGATTTTCCTCGGATTTATCCTCCGGTTCAGAATTTTGGCATCCAATAGAGGCTAACAAAACAAAAGCTATCACAAATAATAAGTTGAACCGCTTTTTCATCTGCTTGTTTTAACCACTTCTCCAATCAGAATTTTTCGGTTTTTTCCTGATTCTTGGCTCAGTAGCAAACCGCCGTCTTCGTCAATTCTTTCAGCAGTGCCACTAAACGTCTCCTCTGACGTTTGTATCTTAATTTCTTGACCGAGAATGGTACACAACTGATTGGCTTTTTCAATGAGATGCTTCGTTTGGTTGCTTTTTAAATCAAAATAATGTTTCTCAATCCCTCGCAGAATTGCTCCTAATAAAGTAATTCTGCACCATGTCTTGCCACTTTCTACTTTTAGGGAGGTTGCTGTTTGTTTAAGACTTATTGGAAAATTTTCAATGTCCACATTTACACCGAATCCAAGAACCAGAAAAGGTTGTTGCCTATGATCATATTCCAGTTCAGCTAATAAACCTGCGACTTTCTTCCCATTTATGTGTACATCATTCGGCCATTTAATTTTCGTGGATAACCCTGTGCATTCATGAATCGCATCTGCAACGGCCACTGCACCAATTAAACAGGGTAATCCAAGCTGACTTTTCAGTAGCCGGTGCCGTAAAATCACCGTAGCTAGGATATTTGATTTTGGTGAAGAATACCATGTCCTCGAACGTCTACCTCGTCCACTCGTCTGGTCTTCAGCTATAACGAGAGTCCCTTCAGGTTTTAATTCTTTTCCCAAACGGATGGCGACATCATTCGTTGAACTAACCTTATCGAAAACTTCAGTGTAACAACCAATAATCTGCGTACCGAAATTCGCGTCTTGGAAGTATAGATTACTTCGACCAGGCAAGTGGAAAACTTTTACCTTCTAGTTTTTCGTTATGGGCAACATTCTCAACAAACGGCTTCATTACATGATCACGAGTTTCGTCATAAACT
>Ga0207984_1000864_pt1 | contig 16577 bp, 12 predicted proteins | sample ETNtaG_30_FD_185760 | JGI IMG/M metagenome (GOLD analysis project Ga0207984, IMG submission 185760) | Marine microbial and viral communities from oxygen minimum zone, Eastern Pacific Ocean - ETNP201306PF43B (SPAdes) (version 2) | ecosystem: Environmental > Aquatic > Marine > Oceanic ...
GGGACTTGGTAGGTTCAACAACCCAGGCAACAATGGGCGACCCGTTCCCGCCTGGCTCACCGATCCTCCTGATAGTTCACCTCCCACTTCAATTCGGTCCTGGTATTTGTCTACTGCCTGATTTGCCTCAGCTAACCATTCCTCATCCATGACACCAGGAACTACCAGATACCCATTCAAATCCCAAAAGTAAAATTCCTTCTCATCAATTCTAGAATTGGGATCACGGATATAAATCGACGGATGAATTACCTCTGAGCTTTCTTCCACCCAAATTTTCTTTCCATCTGTATTTAATACTGGGGCTGGATTTGAACCTTTAAAACCTGGTTTGTACATAACAGATTTTTGTTCTGGTGTTGCTTCATTTGCCCAGTCCACCAAGGATTCGATTTGTGATCCAGGGCCAGGACCATTAGATTGAATAGTAGCTCTCCCTGCATACCAGTAAGTTAGCAAACGTTTCGAATCACCGTTCCAGGGTCGTACGCCTTGAAGCACAGACTCAGCCAATAAAAACAGGTCACCAGCCTTCAGCTCCAGTTGCTTGACCAGTCCCATTTCATCAACACCAGTCACTAGATCAGGAGGTGTTCCCACATTGCTTTTGTGGCTCGCCTGAACCACTACCAATCCACCATCACCTTCTACTACATCTTCTAAAGCCCAAATGACTTTTATTCCTTGACTTGATCGACGACCATTCTGCTGGTAATAAGCTTGAGACGGATTTCGGGGTTCGTCGCCACCAACCAGTTTGTCCATAACTTCACCTTCCTGATAAGCCAACAACCGTGGGGCTTGATCCAATCGAAAGCCGTAACCTACGACCTGATTTAAATACCAAACCAACTTTGGATGCACTAGCAGGTCACGGAATGGTTCACGTTGCGGAACAGGCCATCCCAGCATACCCGTACTTTTTTCCATTTCATCCAGCACCTGATTCAATTCCTTCACCTCTTCTGGCTTTAAAACACTAGGAACGTGTAGATATCCCGCCACATCAAACGCATAATCCTCTTCATTATTCATTACATCTCCACTCATTTGTTTCTCCTTTCAACAGTTTCACGGCAAAAACTCAAAAACCGTAAGTACATTTATTTGGTTCCTAGCGTGTTTTGATACTATATTCCTTTACCAGATTCTTCATCATAGTATTCTATGTCTATGCCCGATTTAAGAAAATCAACGATTTTCAAATACAGCTTGTAGGCTGGCGGCTAGATAATCCCGACTAGGTAGTTGAATTAATACGTCAATCATATCAGTTCTTTTAAGTTTCAAGGTGTCGGGACTGGATATGACATCCTATCATTAGCCGCATCGAGGTAAAGTAATGGAACGCTGGCAGGAATTGGTTCTGACGGATGATGCAGGCACACAGTGACAACAAACAAGTTGGTTAGATACTAATCTTATCTCAGGCTACACGCATCTGCTAGTGGGATGTAATGCAGTCTACGCTATTTGGGAAAATGTTCGTTTGATGCGATTCTATACCGTTTTCCGATTCTGTCTTCTATATGGCATCTGGATAAGCCAAAATCTCTTCGATTAAAGCATGTGAAGAAGCTTCATGGGTTTCCAGAAATCGCCAAAATTTTATTTATGTTTTCAATCAAGTTTATATTCAATTAAAGTTTAACATTTTGATAATATACTATTAATCAAAAGGGACGGAATTAAAAAAAATTATTTTTTATTCTCGCCCATGATGTGCTGATTTTATCTGCTTTCTGAACCACCATCTTCTTAGCCATATCGAGTTTTATTTGTTTCAAGTTTAATGCATAATCATATATTCTTAAATCATCTATTGATCCATCTAGAAATCGGAGACCTCCTCCTCTGCTACCTATAAATAAATCTTCCTGACTTTCCAGTAATTTACCAGCACATGGAAGACTGATATTTTCTTCACCATTGATAAAGAGTCTAAAGATTTTACTATCCCATGTTCCCGCTAAATGAGTCCAAGTATTTGCTTTTATTGCAACACCAACGGCTTCATCATCACAATTATCAGGAAGATCTCTCGCTTGAACTACTGGCCTTCTGTTAGTATAAAATAATAAAGCGAATTCACCATCTTTATTCCATGTAGAGCCTTTTTCAACAATAATTTGCTTTTCTTCTGATCTGGTTAATACCCAAGCTTCAATAGTAAATTTCTCCATTAGATCAAGGCTATTGTTATCCTCTACCTTTGCCCAACTAGTAGCGTTTAATGCCACAGCGTTATCACCTAAAGGGCCTTTAATTATTTTTGGATGAAAATTAAAAATGGCATGATTATTTTGATTAGATCTATCTTTAACTATGAGTCCTGATAATTTGTCGAATTCTAAGTGCAGAACTAGATTTTCAGCTTGAGAAAAAGAAAGGGAAAACAGAAAAATAAGACTAATTGGTGTCGATAATATTAAATTTTTTAGGTTTAATTTTCTCATCTTGAATATTTGGAAAAGGTTATAGAATCATTTAAAAATGATAAATTCATTTTATATGATAAAAATCCTTACTCATATTAATTTAATGAACAAATTAGGAGCGTGTGATTCTATTACTAACATTAAGTATTAACTCCCTTGGTCGTAAAAACCATATAAGTGAGTGCTCAATTAATGGACTCGATTTCGTATTCTAGCACGATTCAAATGTCAAAGTAAAGAGGTGGGCTGACTAAAAGCAACTATTTCTCAGGAATACAGAAAGTCTAAGGCAAATTTATTGATCTGGCTACGGGGGATGATACTTTCCTTCGTTGGGTTAAAATAGGTCACACTTGACATCACACTAATGCACTGGCAGGTTAGCCTTACTTCAGCTTCCAACCACCCAAGCTCAGAAATGTCATACCAAGTAGACCATGGAATCCAACAGAACTTTTGCCAAGCATGTAGTAGACTATCTTGAGATGCTTTCGGACGTGGGTTCGATCCCGCCACTTCCACCATTTCAGGTGAGCCAGCCGGGCAATAGCATCCCATTTCTGTTTTCAGGTCGAGTTTCGGGTGATATCATTTCGGGCTCGATTTTTCTCGGAGAGTATTTAACTGCCCAATTCACCGCAAAACGCTCTACTTATCAAAAATCACGTAAACCTTTTGCAATTCCAGGGGAACCATCCTTTTTCTTACGTTGGAATCCATATTTGTCGGTATCACACATCTGACACTATCCACGTCACATCACCTTAATTTGCAGCGGTTGAACACCATTTATCTCATTCATTTGACTAGCATCCAATGCACTAGAAATGACAATCAATTCAGCTATCTCTCCTTCATAGAAGTCAGTTGGATTAGGATGTGAACCAATAGGAAAAGCAGAAGCAGTTAACACTATAGCCACCAGAAAAAAGATGATAGGAATATTCATCTTTTCAAATCATTCCTATGACTAACAAAATACGGATGTCGTGTTAGGCTACTGCTCGTACCAAATGATGTGGGCCACACAGATAACTTGCTACGATGCTACAGGTGAGTTAGGCAACTTCGCCTATAGGTCGATCTACAACATCTCAGATCGGCAAAGCTAGAAACGAATCGATAGAAGCTACATATTTGTCGAATTGTTCCCGACGAATGCTGTGCCCAGCTGAGCCAATGTAGTCTACCTGAAAATTGTTGTTAATGGCTCCAACCAGTTCAGCAATCTCAGCTGAAACAATACCACCCAACTCAGTATCTGAGGTTAGTAATAGGGTAGGACTCGTAATCCGCTTAACATCTTCTTGCCAGTCAAATGGCTGATCAATAAAACCGAAAGCTTCAAGGCGGAACTGTTTCTTGCTGGTAACCCAGGCCTCCATCTCGACCGCATCCCAAGTTGGGTTTTGCTGACGGCCGCTTTCCATAATCTCCTGGACGGATTTGGCTTGTGTTTCAATCATACTTTGTTGCCAGTTATTCCGCCTCTCTGCTCGTTGTTGATCGGTAACATCTGTTTCTGTAAACCAGGGTGGGTCCTCCAAAATAATTTGGCCCACCAGGTGTGGGTAGTTAGCTGCTAGTGAGGTCACGTTACTAGCTCCCATCGAATGACCAATCATATGAGGCTGATCTAGTTCTAACTCTTCGATTAAACCTGCTAAGTCTTGGGCATGATCGAATTTTGAATAACCAGACAATGGAGTGTCAGAACAACCATGTCCTCGCGCGTCAATCATAATGACATCGTAATGGCCCATTAAATAGTTGGCTAAACGCGTCCAACACAAACCATTGTCAGTAATGCCGTGTGCTAGTATTATTGTGGGCAAATCGCCACCAGTTCGGTAATAGTGCAGCTGAATTCCGTTGGTTTGGATGTATCTGGGTGACCAATTTGACATTAGGACTTCTTCTCCATCGGTACAAGATAAAAAGCATAGACTATACTATCAGATGCATAACAGGCAAATGGTATATATTGTTACAATCCTTTCTCCGGGTAATTTGTAATTTAGACATAAGAGAAGAGGAACGAAACTTCGTCCTGAGAAAATTCAACTACGTTCATACTTGGCATTATGATCCATCGGTCTTAAGAGTCTAAAAGGTGAGGGATACTCCTTGCTGAACAAGTTAGATTTCTTGATAGTAACATAATGCAGAATATCCTTCAAATTCAGTGGATTACCTGCCGACAGTAGAGATTGACGGGTACGAATATAGCCTGCGGCTGGATACCCGCATTACCATTGATGGATTCTATCACGATGCTGTATCAAGGTAAAGCGGTGAGGTACTAGTAGGAATTGCTAACGGCAAATCGGCTTAGATCATCTAAGGTAGAGGCTCGCAGTGTCAATCAAATCTTAGTATTAGGCTTATTTCAAGAAACCCTAGACATTCGAAAATAGCTAAGGTTTAGGCCAACATGGCGCTGATTGGGCCAGTATTTGGTTCTTGACCAGATTAGCTGCGGTGGCCTCGTCAACTGACAAGACGTTATTATCTTCCAAATCCAGACCATTGGTTGTAGCGTTTGGACTCATCAGTAACCTCTGATGTTATCAGGAAGTCCGTAATGATTAACGCTAGTTGGTCCTAGTGCCGTGTGGCTTACTGCTGTCGCTGGTGTCCGGTTGGGCTTGGTTATAGATGCTTGGCGCTTGATCACCAACATAACCATCATCACTGACCAGATTGAAGAGTGGCTCTGGTCTAGTTCCCGCCGAGGTTTCATCGGCCCCACCAGTACCACCAACACCACTTGCCTCATAAAGCAGATTGTTGGCTACGAAAAGGTCACGTCGGTTATTACTATCGCCATCTACCAGATTACTGACATCGGACCCAAAAAATATCGACCGTCCGTCAGCACTTATACTGAGATTCCTAGTACTGAAACTATTGGCCTATGCACCGTTGGCATTGACACTGACCCACTTGACATCTGTGGGACTATGCCATAGAATGATACTCGCCTCGTTCAAACAGATAAAATGATGCTCTACTGCGGCAAGTTACGATAAGATACCGAAAGATACATAAGCCAAGTATAGTCACACCTAGCTCTGCTCAGTTGGAATAACATGATATGAAGCTGGACATGTTCATCCATTTTGACCTCCATGATCCATAAACAGGGATGGCGATATGATTGAGCTTGATCTCAAATACCCAGAGAGAGTGAGCCACGTCATGATTATGGAGGACATCGCCTGTGGCGAGAGAATCCTGAAGTATGCGGTGGAGGCCCTAGCTAAGGACAATAAGTGGCAAACCCTCTGCACGGGTGAGTGCATTGGGCATAAGAGAATCGAACAGTTTGATGCAGTGGTGACATCCAAGATCAGGCTCAGGACCATAAGCGAAGCGGCATGTCAGGCAACTGGCAGCCCATTTCGTAGTATATAGGGAAAGCGAGACATCGAACAAAGTGTTCCAGGCGACGCTTGACAGCGCGCCTGAACGTAATCGTTTGGCACAGGAACAAAGAGTATGACTGAAACGACAAATTTTCCAGTGGCTGCCCCTCAGCCGTACGGGCCGGTACCGTCGCCACGCCAGTTGAGCTGGCATCGGCGGGAGTTCTACGGCTTTCTGCACTTCACCACCAATACATTTACAGATAAAGAGTGGGGGTATGGCGATGAGTCGCCCACGGTGTTCGCACCTACCGCATTCGATGCGGATCAGATCGTGCGCACGGCAGAGGAGGCAGGGATGACAGGACTAATCCTGACCTGCAAACATCATGACGGGTTCTGCCTCTGGCCTTCAAAATTCACCGAGCACTCAGTGAAGAACAGTCCGTGGCGTAACGGCAAGGACGACGTGGTGCGCGAGATATCCAACGCATGCAGGGAATATCAGATCGGCTTTGGCATCTATTTGTCTCCCTGGGATCGGAATCACGCTGAGTATGGCCGCCCGGCCTACCTCGAATATTTCCGTAACCAGTTGCATGAATTGACGACCGAGTACGGTGAGCTTTTCGAGGTCTGGTTCGACGGCGCTAACGGCGGGGATGGCTACTATGGTGGAGCGAACGAGTTGCGCAGGATCGACCGAAAGACCTACTACGATTGGGAAAACACGCGAGAAATCGTTCGTCGGAATCAACCGAATGCGGTGATGTTCAGCGACGCCGGTCCCGACGTGCGGTGGGTCGGCAACGAGAGGGGCATTGCCGGTGATCCTTGCTGGTCGACCATCGACGCGGACTTGTTCTTTCCCGGCATCGACGGGGAGTCGTTCAAGACCCGTCTCAATGCTGACAAGGTTGACGCCTGGAACTCGCCGACTGACATGCTCAATGCTGGGGACCGGCATGGGGGAACTTGGCTTCCGGCGGAATGCGACGTCTCCATTCGCCCAGGCTGGTTCTATCACGCAACCGAGGACGACAAGGTTCGAACTCCCAAGAATCTCCTTGATCTCTATTTTCAATCCGTAGGGCGGGGGGCTTCTCTACTGCTAAACCTACCGCCTGACCAACGTGGCCTGACACACGAAAACGATGTTCAGAGTCTTAGGGACTTCCGTCGTCGTTTGGACCAGATCTTCGGACGGAACCTGGCACAAGACGCCCAGTGCACCGCCAGCGACACACGAGGAAGCAGCCGACGATTCACACCAGCAAATGTGATTGATGGAGACCCGGACACCTATTGGTCAACCGATGACGATGCCGTAGCGTCTAATCTTGTCCTTGAGTTCCCGGAGCCCGTGACATTCAACGTCGTAAGCCTCAGGGAGTTTCTACCTCTGGGTCAGCGCGTCGATCGCTTTGCCATCGACTATGATGATAGTGGTTCATGGTGTGAGTGGTGCTGTAAATCCGCCATTGGTCCTCGTCGACTGATCCGAGGGCAGGAATGCACAACGCGGCGTGTACGGCTTCGGATCGTGGAAAGCCCCGTGTGTCCGGCCATCTCTGAATGGGGCCTTTTCCATGATGCCAAGACTGCCGAACCAGGCGTTCCATACGATGCCTGACAGCTCGCCTGAGCACAATCGATTGGAGGCGAAATCTTCTCCAACCTCGTTTACAACACCCGCCCCAAAGCACCGAAAGTGGGCGCGGTAGTGTCCCTTGGCATCAAGACAAGTCTCGGTCGAAAGCCAATGCCAACCCGTTCATCACGGCCTGAGTGGCGCTAGTTGACTCGGATTTGGCCAATAGCTACCAACTTATTTCTCAGTTTTTTTACCTAGAAACTAAACTCTCAATGTGGTTGAAATATACTGCCAAGTCTGCATGCACAAGATACCAGCACAGAGAGTATTGGGGGCGACTATGCCCCACTAGTTGGTACTCTTTTTCATGTATACTCAGTCTTACTTACTCCATTTTACCTTCTATCCACAACCGGAGCTCTCCCTCTTAATATACAAAATTGTTATACTAGAGGAAATACTCTCGAGATATCAGTGACGGTCCATAATGCTAAGCCAGTGATGTAAGAGCCTAGTAAAGATGGGAAACTCAAATGAAAGAAGTCTACAAAACGTTTATCTCCTCTGATGGCTTTGAGATTTTAGTGGGAAATCAGGCAAGAGATAACGATTATTTGACTTTTAAGGTCGCTTCGTCTCAAGACTTCTGGTTTCATGTTGCCGCCACTCCAGGAGCCCATGTAATCGTCCGCAACCCTGACAAGCTCAAACGCCTTCCCAAACAAACCCTTGGAGAAGCGGCTTCATTAGCTGCCTATTACAGCAAAAGTAGGAAGGGAGGCCAAGTGGCTGTAAATTATACCCAAAGACAGAATGTACGCAAAGAGCGGGGAACCCCTGCTGGTCAAGTTACCTTAAAAGAACACAAAATAGCCAAAGCAAATCCAAAAGCTGAAATTTGAGGAATAGTAGATGCCCGAGAGGCTAAACTTACGCCTCAACTGCTAGACTCCGCGAATTCTCTGCTTGTATATTTTACAGGCATTAATCCTGCCTGAGTTATCGAGGAGTAGTTACCCTAATAGTTGGTGATCTTTTTCCTAAGTCTTGCTTCTTTAACTGACCTTCACTAAATCCATTTGATAACATGTGTTGAACAATACCCATCCTTTTTTGATTTCGAGCGACTTAGTGAGGACATATGCGTAACTGGAAACCCATCTACATTGAGAATTCCAGAATTCTTGCGTGGTTGAGCTATCTCGCTCCTATCAAGATACAAGCGATAACTCTTGGTGTAATTGTGATTTCAAGGAATGAGATGAGTGAGGTCACAAAGAATCACGAAACGATCCATTTCCAGCAATATCTTGAAACTCTTTTTCTTGGTTTTCTTATTCTCTACTTTTGGGATTGGTTTATCGGTCTTGTGAAGTACAGAGATGGTCAAAAGGCATACCTGTCTATCAGAGCAGAACAAGAAGCCTACAAAAACCAAGAAAACCTTGAATATCTTCCCACAGATAGAAAAAGATGGAGGTGGTTGCAGAGGCCAAATCCAACCCTTTTTTTGTCTTAATCAAATAAGGCAATCAACTAAACGTATTCTCGCACTAATCCCGTAGAGTGTATGTTGATGGCTAACTCGACAGAAGACTATACTCTTCTGAATAGGGTAATGGAGTGCGGTGTTACGTTGCTTTGACATTTGAAAGCCGTGTACTACATGGCACATTTGACATTCAGACGGAAACTCACTCTTTGACTGATACCACGATCCAAATTGATACCCTCAGGTACCGAGGGCTCTTCAACCGTTTGATTGACACACATACCCAATGCTGGTGTTTTGTCTGTCATCTTCGCTAATACTGCGAAAGGATAAACTCCTGACGCTTTACAAAGCGTTGTTGTAGTGATTCGATATCACCACGAAATCGAATTATTGCAGCGGCAGCATCCTGACCATTTTCTTCGGCAGCGAGACCTACATCTTCTATGCTCTGAATGTTGCTGGTCAGGTTGGTCATAATAAAATTACAGGTGCAGTTAGGCTGCGTTTTCCCGGTTCTACTTGTTCAGCCGGTACTGCAGTTGGGCTTGATGTAGATCTGGTGGCTGAAGTTGGGCTGGATCAATGGCTTCAAACCACTTATCATTAGTCTTGATTAAAGATGGTTGGTCGGTTTGAATTCCGATGAGATTCAGAATCTTGGGTCCAAAACCTTTTGGCGGCCACTTCTGGTTTCGTTTGGCTCGAATGTTCCAAAATGTTCCTCTGGCGCCGCAATGCTTTCCCAAAGCACGACCTCCACCAGACTTCCACATTCTTGTTCCAATTCCCAGGTCTATCTGACTAAACAGATTCTCGTAAGGAGCTTTTTTGTGGTGATCTAAAGAGAGATCCACACCTCGACCATTTGAACAAACGTTACCAGCCGAACGGTAGGAGAGGGTAATATCGTGGATAAATTGGGTCTGAAAATCAAAATCAGTGAACAGATTATCGCTACCCAATTGTACACCGTGGTGCCCAGTCGAGCCTCTCCGGTCTGTACCCCGCTCGGCTTGGAAAGTAATCCCCTCTAAAGTGCAAAACCGACCCGTAGCATAGATTCCGCTATCAGCATTAACGATTCGTACCTGTCTGACCCAGCAGTCATAGACATTGTTAAAAGCAATGGCATTATAACCCTGTTCGGTAAAATGCCCCTGATATTTTTGGGCTGGAAACGCAATAGTCAGGTTTTCAATTCCCACCTCTGTCACCATTGGCTGGTCGAGATGGATTTCGGGTTGCCAAGCAGATCGAACATCGAACCGAAGAGGGCGATCAATGGTTAGTTGGTCTCCATCAGTCGAAATTACCCGACAGACCATGCTAATTCGGATCGGCTTCTTGATTTTGCTGGTGTCACCAGCTTCATCTGTATAGAGGTACTTCAGCAGTGATTGCTGTGAATCATCGACCATCCGTATCTCGATCCGCTGTCCAGGATGAAATTGATCCGGTAGTGAGACGCTCAGTTTCTGCTGACCTCGCAGGCTTCCTTCCGTAACCTGGCTCAACTTGTTACTCCGCCGCCAGCCTTTGACCCAGATCAGGCCACCTGACCAAGAGTAGTTGGAAGTAGGTCTGCCAGAGGTGGTCTGACCCATATTTGGTTTCAGCCTGTTAAGTGGGATAGGAAAAAAGAGCACAGTTTCCGCTGGACTAGCACCACGGAGAACAATGTCACCTCGGTGGATTTCCAAAATCTGGCTGATTTTGTAGCGACCGGCGGGGATCAGGATCGTTCCGTGAGAGGTGGCAGCAATAGCATCCAGAAAGGCTTGGGAATCCTCGTGTTGACCATCACCTTTGGCCCCGTAAGATTTAACGTTGGCTGTTGGCGGAATCATTGAAATCGGTTTTTCTCCGCTGTGATAACCAGCAAAGGAAAAATCGGGTAGGCGGCTGGCAGAAGACCACTTTTCACCCGTCGCACCCCAAAGTTCAGAGTATTCTTGTGCCCATATAAGAGAAAGCAATGGGAATAAGATACTCACCCAAATCAGGATGAAAAATAACCTAGTCATATATCGACCTCCTTGGGATCGAATCTTGGAGCTCATTTCACCTGCCGAATCCAATCTTTTGGAACTCTCATGTAGACGGGAGTTGTCATTTCTGCGCATCATTCCGTATTTTTATTCATCTAATATATTACTATAAGGTAAGTGTAAAACCGCTAGATATCAAAATCAACTATATAAACAAATTCCCTCCTATGATATCACGGTGAAATAATCCTTACCTTCGTATAAACGGGTGCCTCGATCAATGGTCTGCTTGAACTCAATCATGGCAAAGCAATCCAATCGGCCCTTTCAGAAGATCAAACATAATTCACGCCATACCAAACCCCAGGAATTGGCAAACAGACACGCAACACCTCACCAGCGCGGCCACCCGCATCCAGCATTGTCTCTTCAGCCCCTGACCACGTACCAAAGATCAACTGAACCACTGCACCTCCGCTTTCGGCCACAACACGATCCCCACCATAATAAACATGATATTCGTCGCCGACTTCTTTAAACACCAATGCATTGACCACATCCTCTCCAACACGCTCGATAAAATAAGGACGCATTTTTTTTAGCAATTGCTCAAAGTGAATAACCATACTCGTACCAGGCAATGCAGACTGGATACCAGTCAATTCACGAGATTCAAGCAAATCTTTCAATACCGTATCACATCCCATCACATGAATTGATACCTCTGTCAGATCCTGTTCTTGAACAAACTTTCCCAGTACTCCCATAATGGCCGACCGTTCCCCCGCATAATCCAGCAACCTATGAAGTATAGGTCCATCACCTTTACGAGCCTGCTGCATCACAGCAAAAGCAACCAATCTGTCACTCTGTTTGATCAAATACGTCTTTGCTAGACGATTGCCCACCCACCCATCAATGCCAAATGCGATGTCTGAAGGGGGTCGCATCCAACGCACGGGTTCTCTCCGATAAATGGCTCCCAAAGCGTCTATATCTTCCTTCGAAGCATGACTAATAGTAAAACCAGTATCATCAAAATTACTCGCCTGTTCCTGGTCGAGTCGAAACTCCCAATCTTTGCCCACATGACGACAGCCGTAGCGGTGATACATATTGCGGTAACCAGACACCATGATATAATCAACACCTTCATTACGGCAGACAGCCATTGTCTTTTCTAAAAGCGCCGACGCATGACCTTTACCACGATGGGATTCATAAGTGGCTACACCACCCAAGGAAGCAATCTTAAGCGAACACCCCAAAACGGATACATGACGTTTAATCGTGGCAATATGTGACACCACCTCGCCATCTTCTACTACCACAAGCAAATTGCTGGCATTTTCTGCATTTATGGCATGAGGCTGAATATCAGGCAACTCGGCAAAAAACACGTCACCGAGGAGCTTTCGCAAACTACCCATCTCACTTTTGCGTAAACTACGAACACCATTTTCCCACGAAGCTTCTGGCATATTTACTCCCTATTTCATTAGATGTTACTAAATATTTTTTTATAACCTAAACATTATCCAATAATTTAATTGACCTATCAATCTTAGCCCATTTAATAAAAATGAAATTAAACTTTTTCTCCCATCTAAACAAATATAGCATATAACCCAATAAGTAAGTATTGGCAAGGGAGATTCATAGGAAATAAAGCATTGCATGAAGCAAATTGGCAAAACCGTATCTTTAGTGCAGATATACCACGCAATACCACGCAAAAACACAATGCAAGGTATGTGACTTGACAGAAAATGTGTTTTTTGTAAGTTCTTCGGAATGTTAGGTTAGTGAGCAAGGAAATCAGTTGGAAGAAAGGGATCAACTAGGGAAAGTCGTCATCCGCCTGATTATCCCGTACACAAGTTATCTTTTGCGGGTATTAGTGATAACATTTAAATGCTATATTTGTGATTGTTATAAGCCCTTGCTTAACGCGGGCTCAGAGCTAATCGGATCCTGACACACAACGAAATCCAATGCTAAACCACCCGTTGGAAGGTTAAACTTGCTGTTAGCCACATAGCGATCATTGAGAATGCCCCGAAGGAATGGCCGAATCAGGTTCGGGTTCAACTTTTCGTTCACGCTTGGGATGAAAATCGATCTGCTTGGGAACAGGAACCAATAGCCTTTACACAAAACTCTTTGACTCCGAAGCGTCGCGTGGCTGGAGCACTTTTTCTCCTCAGGCCGCAAGGTGTCGAACGCGCTTGGCATCAGGAAGAGGAAACGCTTCCTGACGGCAGGTATCTGCTCAAGGTGTATGTCAATTCCAAGAAACGCTTAAAGAACCAGCTCGCAGCAATGCTCAACGAGAGTGATTTCTACGGGCAAACAATAGTTCTAGGCCCGTAGACCAAGACCTTTAAGGATGCACGAAAGGTCACTGGGGATCAGTTCAGTCGCTGATCCTCACCAAGCCAGTGGCTTATAACAGAATATCCTGTTGCCCTGGAGCTAGAGCCTACCACTAAGAATTTGGCTGACACGGCAAGCCTCGACTTTGGACGTTGTGTGCCCGACTGGCACAGCGTTCCTACCACTTTACCTCAATATGGCAATCGTTATAAAAGCCATACCTAGTCCCACAACTTGGCACTTAAAAGGCAGTTGATATGGTCGACGTATTCATCTCCTATTCACGCAAAGATATAGAGTTCATTCAACGCATTTAATTGCATTTGTTCTACGGAGTACAAACTATCATTACCTCCCAAGGTAGGGGATCCGTTTCTCACGCGGGTCAGAACCTACTTCGGAATAAAAGGATCGCTGACCGGGTGTCATTCGCTCGAGGGCCTCTTTTGAGGGCCAGAAATTACGCCATTTTATACCAGCATGATTGTATTTGTAGAATAGATTCACACGCTCTCGGTCGTTTTCCCAAGGGGCGGCACCATGTGACAGTGCCTCGGTGAAAATAACGGCTGAACCTGCTTTGCATGGAACGGAACGGAGCAGTGACATATCGATTTTCCCATTTTTGAATCCCCGTCTGTCTAGTGGCAAGGAAAAATTGGCCTTATGGCTACCCGGAATGCAGACGAAACCGCCTTCTTCCTCGCTTACATCAGTTAAATTGAAAGCCACGACAGTATGGGCACTGTAGATCTGCCCATTAAAATGATGATACGAAAAAATGGGATCAACCCCGTCGCCGCCGCCGTGCATCTCCAACCCAGCGTAGCCTCGACGGCGAATGCGAGCGTAGGAAATTTCCAGTCGGAGTTGCGGATTGATAATCGCTTTCAAGATGTCAATGACAGGTGGGAGATCAATCAGATTAGCAAATATTGGATCGGCGCTAGTCAAATCACCAACACCGATCTCATTCGGAGATGGAGTAGAATGGCTTACACCTTTGGGCAGTTGCGCTGCGGGTGTTTCGGCAATCCTGTTGGTTGCTTCGACCAGTTGCTCACAATGGTCATGTGTAAGTAAGTCTTCAAGAACAAGATAACCTGTAACGTCAAAGAAATACTTCTGATCTTCATTCATTATATCCTCCTTTCAGAGTTAATCGCTTCAGAATTATCATCTTCTGGATGATATGAGTGCATCCTCAATGAATTATAGTCGACGGAGCTAAAATTTCCAAAAGTTAGAATCAGTTTATCCTAGAGAGCTAAAAGAAATAATTACCAGTAAGTGGTGAACGGAAGTGTCGGTAGCCATCTATGATGTGGCAGGTATTCCCGTTAGAACTATCAGCATGAGTTATCTACAAGCAGGAAGATATGTCAGCCAATCAAGAGCTATCTACTGGGATGGCAGAACTAAGGTAGGTGAAAGAGTAGCCAGTGGTACTTATTTCTATACCTTGAAAGCAGATACATCTACATTCACGCAGAAGATGATTATCTTGAAGTAGCTAAGGTAAGTATTCTGTCATAGATTCTGTGGAAGGACTGTCACTATTTCTGTCACGGTATTCTGGTCGATTTGTTGCAAGATTTCCACTTCTATTGTCTCTTTTACTCAACTTGGTAACAGAGACATCAGCATGAAAGTAATTATCAATGCTATTCTTTATTATGCCCATTTTCCTAAATTGATATCGATTGTCACCATCAAAGTTTACTTTTAACGGCAAGTTATACTGTGCTAGTCCCATAGGTCCAGGCCCAAAAGTTTTCTGCCCAAACCTGTCAGTTTTGCCGGGCCATAATTTTTAGCTTCCCATCCCCTTGGGTCGCCCGGCCAGGGACCTCGACCAAGGGCCCTTCTCTCTCTCCATAAGGTGATTCGTTCTTGTCGCCTTTCTTCATCCATTGGCTCAGGCACTGGATAGAAGTTCATATACTGTGCTAATCGCGGTTTATCCGATGTGTTGCGGCCGTTCCCATGTGGCAGGGCCCGATGCCAGATAAGTAGAGAACCTGCAGGTGCGGAGACCTGTATGAAATTCTCCTGCGATAACTCCGGCACCCACGGAAATTTCGGGTCGATTAGCCATTTGTGTGCCCCAGGCCAGCAAACAAAGGAGCCCTGATTTTCGGCCGTGTCGGTCAGAAACAGAACGCCTTGCGTACCAAATGTGATCGGTAAATTGGAGGTATCCGCATCCCAATGGTACATTCCCTGATGGTCCCAGTTGGGATGTTCCAGATGGCGAGGTGGTTTCATGTTCACACGGTCCGGATGTACCCAGATACGATGCGTACCGTAGACTTCAGTATAAATCTGGTGGATTGGCAGATGCTGGTAAACGTTCCACATGGCCTGATGTTGGTACATCTCTACCATACCCGCACCTGGTTTGTGTGGCCATCGATACCAGTCGTTGGGATCGTTAGGATCCATTTCCAGGAAAGCAAAAATAGCTTCCACCACCGCCCGACACAGATCAACGGGTACGACGTTTTCGATTACCATATATCCGAGTTGGTCAAAGTGTTGGTGGTGTTCCGCGCTTAGTATTCCCATTTCTAATTCCCTTCAACCTACGTTTTCCTACGGCTTGGAAACCACCAGGCTGAGAAAATAGTCACAGCCTAAACCTCTAGCTCTTTAACCGAAGAGCAGTTGCCTGCCCAACACCTCGCCACTGGTGATTAAAGTCATTTGGCCATTAAATCACGTTGTGCGGTGTAACTTTGTGGTCATTTATTCAATGTCTCCTGCATCTCTGGTCTGATTATAGACCATCTAGGACATAAAAACTAGGGGTGAGATTGGGAACAGAAAAGTGTGATGACACAGCGAGCCATCGCTTTAGGTACTATGTGTCCGATTTGATTGAACCAATAACTGTTAGCTCTCTACCTTCGCGAGTCACGTGAACGCCACGGCGGTACATACGTCGGATGATTTTCCCGCGCAAAAGATCAGCTTCCAAAACGGCGTAGCACTGCATTCCTTCCCGCCAGAACCAAAGCTTCATAATCCATTCATGCTGGTCTGGACTAGACTTCAAGCCGGTGTGGATGGGTTCATTTTGCTTACATTATAGGTTCAGAGAACCCCTCCAGTCGAACAACTGAAGCCTTGAAACACCATATTATCTGACTTTTGTCACATTGAGCCTAAAGTATTTGGCTGGTCCTGCCGATAGATAGGTAGGTCATATTATATCTGTATCTATATCCATTTACTGGTGTCCATGTGAATACCTTCAGAATCAACAGCAATCCAACCTCAGCACTAGCCTACAGGAATCTGTCCAAGTCTCAGTTC